>BNJV01002174.1_pt1 | contig 11223 bp, 9 predicted proteins | sample 8540591 | NCBI WGS metagenome assembly BNJV01 (sample SAMD00202457, study PRJDB9452) | human saliva metagenome | host: Homo sapiens
AAGCCCTGTCAAGCAATATGTATAAAAAAATTTTTATATAAAAAAACTCCTAGTAAAAACTAGAAGTTTAGAGGATGTTGTCAGACTTTATCTAAATTTTTATCGTAGATTTCTTATACTTAATTTCCTTATCTAAAAAGTTTTCAATAAAGGGGTAACGTATTCAGGATTTCGGAAACTTAGGGCCGAAAAATGACTTCATCGATTTGAATTGGATTTTTCCCGTTCTACATAAAGTTTACCAATTCCAGATTCTTTATCAATTTTTTTATTTTATCATTACTTGGGTCTAGATTAGCATAGCGTAAGATACGAAGTTCGTTTTTCATATTTGTAATCGACAGATTTAAATAAGTAGCGAATTTCTTCGATACATTCAGCAATAGCATTTAGATAGTTCTCCTCCGTAATTTTTTTGAACCGATATCTAGTTTTTTTCTTTCAAACTATTCAACAATTTTTTTCTAATTTTTTTCTATTTCCGACTTCTCAAATAGTTCAGTTTGTTCTAGTTTTAAATTTTCCTCTACATAGGCAATTCGGTATAAGTAATCGATACTGCTATTGGAATTATTACTTTGTTCTTCAGATTTTTTTTGTGTTTCTTTATCATTAATAGTATCAGTTGACTCTTTATTCCCTGATTCATTTTGAGAGTTCTTTGAATAACTACTTAACTGCGATATGGTGGAATTCATCTTATTAATAGGAGACGGGGTTATGGCTTCTTTACGCCAGGAAACGTCATTGAATGATGTAAATCTGGAAAAATCATCTTCACGAAGTACCAGACAAACGCCTTTGGCATCATCACCATACTGGGACCACATAGCCAAATCATCCGTTTTGTTTGTAAAACTCATTAAGAACCATGAGCTTGGTTCTAAAACGTCTCGTCTATCTAAGCCCAATATCTGTTCTATGACGATTCCTTCCTCAGGATCATTCATATAGTTGGCGTTATTCAGGCGTGTCTTTCCTGAGATGGAGAATGGAGCCTTATCCTCTTTTCCTAGTATGCTTTGGAGTGCTTTTCCTGAAGTATAGTGACCAAATTTCAGTTTTCTATTTTTATCTTCGGCCTTCAATCCAAGCTCATACTTAATTTTTTGGACAAGTTGATAAATAGATAGCAAGTTCTTTAGTTCACTTGAGTCTTCTTTATAACGCTCTACCCATGTTTGTAAAATAGCATATTTAGTATTATTTAAAAGACCTTCTTTTAAGATAAAGTTGAATAGCTTGTACACCTCACTATCAAAAACATTATCACAATAAAAAAATAGATCATCAAAATCTTGTAATATAAATGTGGAGAATTGTTCATAGAGGTTTTTTATTGTTTCTGTTGTTTGGAGACGTTCATCTACCTCTGTTTGATAATCAAATAATCTTGCTAAGAACACACCGTATATAAAAGCGATTACTACAGATTCTTTGAAGCGTTCTTGCAAGGCCTGTAATTTCGCAACACTAGCCTCCCATTCCTGTAACTCAGTCTGCTGGACTGATAAATTGAACAAAATCATAGCCAATGCTTCTGCTATATCAGGCGAATCTGAAAAGCGTTCTTGCAAGGCCTGTAATTTTGCAACACTAGCCTCCCGTTCTTTTAACTCAGTCTGCTGGACTGATAAATTAACCAAAATCTTAGCATACTCTTCTGCTATATCAGGTGAGTCAGGGAATTGTTGATGCAAGGCCTGTAATTTCGCAACACTAGCCTCCCGTTCTTTTAACTCAGACTGCTGGGCGGATAAATTGAACAAAGCCATAGCATACGCTTTTGCTATATCAGGCGAATCTGAAAAGCGTTCTTGCAAGGCCTGTAATTTCTCAACAGTAGCCTCCCGTTCTTTTAACTCAGACTGCTCGGCTGCTAAATTGAACAAAATCCTAGCATACTCCAAAGCTATATCAGGCGATTCAGGGAATTGTTGATGCAAGACCTGTAATTTCTCAACAGTAGCCTCCCGTTCTTTTAACTCAGTCTGCTCGAATGATAAATTGAACAAAATCCTAGCATACTCCAAAGCTATATCAGGCGATTCAGGGAATTGTTGATGCAAGACCTGTAATTTCTCAACAGTAGCCTCCCGTTCTTTTAACTCAGTCTGCTCGAATGATAAATTGAACAAACTATTAGCATACTCCAAAGCTATATCAGGCGATTCAGGGAATTGTTGATGCAAGACCTGTAATTTCTCAACAGTAGCCTCCCGTTCTTTTAACTCAGACTGCTGGGCGGATAAATTGAACAAAGCCATAGCATACGCTTTTGCTATATCAGGCGAATCTGAAAAGCGTTCTTGCAAGGCCTGTAATTTCTCAACAGTAGCCTCTAGTTCCTGTAACTCAGTCTGCTGGGCGTATAAATTTAACAAAGCCATAGCACACGCTTCTGCTATATCAGGCGAATCTGAAAAGCGTTCTTGCAAGGCCTGTAATTTCGCAACACCAGCCTCCCATTCCTGTAACTCAGTCTGCTGGATTGATAATTTGACCAAAGCCATAGCATACGCTTTTGCTATATCAGGCGAATCTGAAAAGCGTTCTTGCAAGGCCTGTAATTTCTCAACAGTAGCCTCCCGTTCTTTTAACTCAGACTGCTCGAATGATAAATTGAACAAAATCCTAGCATACGCTTCTGCTATAATAGGCGAATCTGAAAAGCGTTCTTGCAAGACCTGTAATTTCTCAACAGTAGCCTCTAGTTCTTTTAACTCAGACTGCTCGAATGATAAATTGAACAAAATCCTAGCATACTCCAAAGCTATATCAGGCGATTCAGGGAATTGTTGGTGCAAGACCTGTAATTTCTCAACAGTAGCCTCCCGTTCTTTTAACTCAGACTGCTGGGCGGATAAATTGAACAAAATCCTAGCATACTCCAAAGCTATATTAGGCGAATCTGAAAAGCGTTCTTGCAAGGCCTGTAATTTCTCAACAGTAGCCTCTAGTTCCTGTAACTCAGTCTGCTGGATTGATAATTTGACCAAAACCATAGCATACGCTTTTGCTATATCAGGCGAATCTGAAAAGCGTTCTTGCAAGGCCTGTAATTTCTCAACAGTAGCCTCTAGTTCCTGTAACTCAGTCTGCTGGGCTGATAAATTTAACAAAGCCATAGCACACGCTTCTGCTATAATAGATAAATCTGAAAAGCGTTCTTGCAAGGCCTGTAATTTTGCAATACTAGCCTCTAGTTCCTGTAACTTAGTCTGCTGGATTGATAAACCGACCAAAATCTTAGCATACGCTTCTGCTATAATAGGCGAATCTGAAAAGCGTTCTTGCAAGACCTGTAATTTCTCAACAGTAGCCTCTAGTTCCTGTAACTCAGTCTGCTGGATTGATAAATTGACCAAAATCACAGCATATCGTAACGCAATGTCTTCTGATTCAGGGTATTGCTCATAAATTATTCTTGCTTTTTCTGCTAGAGCTTCACAGGCAGTCTTATCTGTCTCCTCGGCTGATAAGTAAAAGAGCTGATCTAACTCTGCTAAACTTTCTTCCAAATTGTATTTCAGTTCATCCATCCTGTGCACCTCTCTTAAAATAGTAGCTATCTTATAAACTAATTTATTTTTCGAATGACAATTAGTTTCTATGTATCTTATTATATCAAAAACGCAATCTTTCTGCTAACAGATGGATGGTGCTTTTTGTTGAAATGAGCACTAAAAAAGCCAGACTCTGTCTGACTTTGCATTGTTTGTATCTGAGAAGTATTTTAGAAAAATTAAAGTATCTTATCAGCTCGATCCACCATAAAGAGCGAGATGGTCATGATGATATCAATGGCTAGAAGGGCAAGGACAGCTGGGATCCAAGATTGGAAAAGTTCAAAACTGTAGCCAAACAAGGTGGGACCAAAGGCTGCCAAGATGTAGCCACCTGTTTGCGCTAGTCCTGACAGCTGAGCTGTCTTTTCAGGCGAACTGGTTTTAAGAGAAAAGCAAACCATGAGGTAGGGGAAGAGGGCACTGCAGGCCGTTCCAATCAAGAGATGGGCGACTAACCAGTAGAGGAAATTATTGGCTGGATACAAGAGCATGGCAATTCCTGTCATCCCAGCGATAGAGATAATTGCTAGCATGATTTGACGGTGACCGTCTGACAAACGAGTTGTCAGACTTGGAACGGTCATCGAAAAAGGAATGCTGATCAGTGAGAAAATAGAAGCGAGGAGAGCCGCATCACTATTAGAAATACCAGCACTAACAGCCATAGTCGGCAACCAGGTCATGCTTGTATAGAAAAGCAAGGACTGAAGACCGCCAAAGACAATGATGGCCCAGACAGATTTGTTTTTTAGAATATTTTCTTTCGATTTCTTTTCTTGCTGCCCTTCTAGATAGTGGTTGTGGCGATGATTTGGCAACCAGACTAGCAGAGTGATCAGGCAGAGAAAGCTGAGTATAAGGATGAGACCTTTCCAAGAACTAGCTTGGGTGATAGGGACAGATAGATAGGAGGCAATAGCTGTCGAAATCCCCATAGCAGTGACATAAAGAGTCGTTAGGAGACTGATTTTTTGAGGCTGATTTGCCTGAATCATACTAGGGAGAAGAACATTAAAAATAGCAATGTTCGCTCCGACAATCAGGGTTCCTAGATAGAGAAGGGGAAGATTAAAGATACGAATGACAGAACCAATAGTTAAGAGAAGGAGACAGTAAGTAAAGAGGTGTTCTAGTCCAATCTTTTGCGCCAAGCGACTCGCAAAAGCGGAGAGAAGAGCAAACATCAAGAGAGGGAGACTGGTTAAAATCCCAAGAGAGCTGACCTCAACTCCTAGCCCCTGAGCAATATCCCCTAAAATGGTTGGAAGAGCAGTAAAAGGAGAGCGTAAAACAGTCCCGATTAAGACAATTCCTAGAACAAAAAAGAGTGATCGTTTTTTCATAAAAACCTCGATAGGATGATTTTAATAACAGCTTATTTTAAGGTTTTTTTCTTACAATGTCAAGGAGAGGACTGCTAAGAAAGCTAGAACGATTTAACTGAAAATAGAGTGAAAGAGGACAGATTTCTTTACCAGAATTTTTCTTGATTTGAGATAAAAATAGGAAACTAGGAAATTTTGTGATAAAATAGTGGAAGGAAATCTATAAATTGGAGAAAAACTGTGTCTGAAAAGCAAAAAATCAGCGTCTTGATGTCGGTCTATGTAAAGGAAAATCCGACATTTTTGAGAGATGCTATCAAGAGTATTCAAAACCAGACCTTGAAACCAAGTGAGCTTGTTCTTGTTGAGGACGGGCCGCTCACGCCCGAACTCTATCAGGTGCTAGATGAAGTGGAAGCGCAGTCAGAGATTCCAGTTAAGCGTTGCCCCTTAGAAGAAAATCAAGGTTTAGGTTTGGCTCTTCGATACGGTGTTTTACAGTGTCAGTACGATATCATCGCTCGCATGGATACAGATGATATAGCGGTAGCTGACCGCTTTGAAAAGCAAGTCCAACTAATGGAGCAGAAAAATCTTGACCTCTTAGGTGGACATATTGCAGAATTTATTGACAATCCTGACGAGATTGTTTCTTACCGTCGTGTTCCTACTCAGCACGCAGACATTGTTGCCCTATCAGAGAATGAGAAGCGCCTTTAACCACATGACAGTCATGTTCAAAAAGGACATGGTTCTCAAGGCAGGCAACTACGAAGATGGGCTTTATATGGAAGATGATCTCCTCTGGCTCAATATGATTGCCGCAGGTGCCAAGACTGGAAACCTCGATGAGATCTTGTGTCAGGTTCGTGTTGGTGCAGGGATGTTTGAACGTCGTGGTGGTTTGCGCTACCTCAAACTCTATCGCCAGGCTCGTCATCGCATGCTTGAGCGAGGGCAAATTTCCTACATGGAATATGCGAAAAGCATTGCTATTCAGGCGGTCGTCGCACTTTGTCCAGGTTTTGTACGTCAGTTTATTTTTGTGAAATTATTAAGAAAAAATAAATAGGCTTGTAAAAGATAAAATAGCCGAAAAATATTATAATAACAATATATTTATTTGCATTCTTTTAAGGGAGAGTAAATTCCTATGAATAAAAAACTAACAGATTACGTGATTGATCTGGTTGAAATTTTAAATAAACAGCAAAAACAGGTGTTTTGGGGTGTATTTGACATTGTTAGTATGGTGGTTTCCATCATTGTGTCCTACATTCTCTTTTATGGCTTGATTAACCCAGCGCCTGTGGACTATGTTATCTATACTGGTTTGGCCTTCTTCTTCTATCAAATCATGATTGGATTTTGGGGGCTTAATGCTAGTATCAGCCGCTATAGTAAGATTACGGATTTCATGAAAATCTTTTTCGGAGTGACACTTAGTAGTGTCCTTTCCTATGGGATTTGCTATGCCTTCCTTCCGCTATTTTCTATCCGTTTCATCGTGCTCTTTATCTTGTTGAGTACCTTCCTCATCTTGCTTCCTCGTATCACTTGGCAGTTGATTTACTCCAAACGCAAGCAAGGTAGTGGGGATGGCGAGCACCGTCGTACCTTCTTGATTGGTGCTGGCGATGGTGGCGCCCTCTTTATGAATAGCTACCAACATCCGACTAGCGATCTTGAGCTAGTGGGGATTCTGGACAACGATGAAAAGAAAAAAGGGCAAAAACTAGGTGGAATCCCAGTTTTGGGCTCCTATGATAATCTGCCTGAATTGGCTAAACGTCACCAGATCGAGCGAGTCATCGTAGCCATCCCTTCGCTTGACCCATCAGAGTACGAACGCATCTTGCAGATGTGTAATAAACTCGGTATCAAATGTTACAAGATGCCCAAGGTTGAGACAGTTGTTCAGGGACTTCACCAACCAGGTAGTGGCTTCCAGAAAATTGACATCACAGACCTTTTAGGTCGTCAGGAAATTCGTCTTGACGAATCTCGTCTGGGTGCAGAACTTACAGGCAAGACTATCTTGGTGACAGGAGCTGGTGGTTCGATTGGTTCAGAGATTTGTCGTCAAGTTAGCCGCTTCAATCCAGAGCGTATCGTCTTGCTTGGACATGGTGAAAACTCCATCTATCTCGTTTATCATGAATTGATCCGTACATTCCAAGGAATTGATTATGTTCCTGTTATTGCAGATATTCAGGACTATGATCGTCTTTTGCAGGTGTTTGAGCAGTATAAACCAGCCATTGTTTATCATGCTGCTGCCCACAAGCATGTTCCGATGATGGAGCGCAATCCAAAAGAAGCCTTCAAAAACAATATCCTCGGAACTTACAATGTTGCCAAGGCTGTGGATGCAGCCAAGGTACCTAAGATGGTCATGATTTCAACTGACAAGGCGGTCAATCCACCAAATGTTATGGGGGCAACTAAGCGCGTGGCAGAGTTGATTGTCACTGGTTTTAACCAACGTAGCAAATCAACCTACTGTGCAGTCCGTTTTGGGAATGTTCTCGGTAGTCGTGGTAGTGTGATTCCTGTCTTTGAACGCCAGATTGCTGAAGGCGGTCCTGTAACGGTGACAGACTTCCGTATGACACGTTACTTCATGACCATTCCAGAGGCTAGCCGTCTGGTGATACATGCTGGCGCTTATGCCAAGGACGGAGAAGTCTTTATCCTTGACATGGGCAAACCAGTCAAGATCTATGATTTGGCTAAGAAAATGGTCCTTCTAAGCGGACACACAGAAAGCGAAATTCCAATCGTTGAAGTCGGGATTCGTCCAGGTGAAAAACTCTATGAAGAACTCTTGGTTTCGACTGAATTGGTTGATAACCAAGTCATGGACAAGATTTTCGTTGGTAAGGTAAATGTCATGCCTCTAGAAGCCATCAATCAAAAAATTGAAGAGTTCCGTTCACTCAGTGGAGATGAACTCAAAGAAGCGATCATTTCCTTTGCAAATGAAACAACTCATATTGAGTAAGAGCGACTCATGCAATTAATCATAAATCAAAGACCAAGGTTTTGTATAGACAGAACCTTGGTCTTTTTACTCTGTAGTTTCAAATTGTCGTATTATTTACAGCTGGTTAATGATATCATCAATTGTATGGGCAATCCAGTCAGGTTGATAGCTGAGTAAATCAGCTTCTTCTCCAAATCCCCAAGTGACAGCGAACTTTTTAATTCCAGTTTCTTGAGCGCCAATCATATCAAACTTAGTGTCGCCAATGATGAGAACTTGGTCTGCGGGCAGTTGATGCGTCTGCAAGGCATAGCGGATGACATCCGCCTTGTGTGGCGTTTCAGGACTAGAACCGTAAATGCCATCAAAGAAATGATGAATTCCCAGATTTTTGGTCATATCATGGGCAGTCGGAGTATTCTTTGTTGTAGTGATATAGAGAGGGTAGTTTTGCGAGAGTTCTTGGAGCAGTTCTGTCATTCGGGGGAAAAGTTGTGCTTCGTGGATCCCTTTTTTCTTGTAGTAAGAACGATAGGTTTGAACAGCTTCTGAGATTTGTTCTTTTGGAAGGCAGGTCGCAAAACTAGTTTCAAGCGGTGGCCCCATGAAACCACGAATGGTTTTAGCATCAGGAGTCGGAACTCCCAGTTGTTCAAAGGTATGAGTAAAGGAATTATGGATCCCGATGGAACTGTCAACGAGAGTTCCGTCTAGATCAAAAAAGATAGCTGAGATTGATGACATAGTTTCTCCTATTAGATAAGGTTATTCTCCGAAGATTTCTTTTTGTAGGCGACGACCAGTCGGGGTGGTTGCGAGTCCACCTTCAGCCGTTTCACGAAAGGCAGTTGGGAGGCTGGATCCGACTTGGTACATGGCATCGATGACTTCATCGACAGGGATCTTAGATTCGATACCTGCCAAGGCCATATCTGCTGCTATAAAGGCAAAGCTGGCTCCCATGGCATTGCGTTTGACACAAGGAACCTCGACCAAACCAGCGACAGGGTCACAGATGAGGCCTAGCATATTTTTAATGACAAAGGCGATGGCTTGGCTAGCCTGATAGGGCGTTCCACCTGCGGCCAAGGTCAAGGCTGCGGCACTCATGGCAGAGGCAGAGCCGACTTCGGCCTGACAGCCACCTTCGGCACCTGAGATAGAAGCGTTGTTTGCGATAACCAATCCAAAGGCACCCGCGGCAAAGAGGAAATCCAGCTGTTCTTCGTGGCTGAGGTCAAGTTTTTGGATAGCGGCAGTAAGAACGGCTGGCAGACAGCCGGCACTTCCTGCGGTTGGAGTAGCACAGACCAAGCCCATTTTAGCGTTGTGTTCGTTGACCGCGATGGCATTTCGGGCTGCTGATAGGATGGTAAAGTCTGACAAGGCCTTGCCACTTTTGAGATGGCGATCTAGCTTGGCCGCATCTCCACCTGTTAGGCCACTGCGGGATTTGTTTTCACTAAGACCGAGCTCAACGGAGGCTTTCATGACTTCTAGATTGCGTTCCATGAGGAGGAGCACTTCTGGCCGTTCCCGACCAGTTAGTTGATATTCTGTCGCAATCATGAGTTCGGCAACATTTCCTTGGAAGTCTAGATCCGCCTGCTCGACTAATTCCTTGATAGAATAAAACATGTTTCCTCCTACTTAAAGAAATTGACATTGTGGAGATGAGGGATTTTTCGGATTTCTTCAATCGCCTCTTCGCAACTTCGACTATCGACTTCGATAATCATGATGGCTTTTTCTCCAGCTTTTTCCCGAGTCACATTCATCTGAGCGATGTTGATATCGAAACGAGAGAGGGCTTCTGTGACATGGGCAATCATCCCCGGAATATCCTGATGCACGATGATGATGGTCGGGGTATTCATGTTGAGAGAGACGGCAAAGCCGTTAAGTTCCGTAACTTGGATATTTCCCCCACCAATGGAAATTCCTGTCACACTAATGGACTTATGGTCATTCTTTACAGTGATTTTAGTGGTGTTAGGGTGAGGTGCGTTGCTGTCTTTCTGAATGGTCCAGACAATCTTAATACCACGCTTATGGGCAATCTCGAGACTATTTGGAATGTCGGGATCATCCGTATCCATGCCTAAAATACCAGCAACGAGAGCAAGATCTGTTCCATGACCACGGTAGGTCTTGGCAAATGAATTAAATAATTGGAATTCTACTTCTGTTGGCGTATCGTCAAAGATGGAAGAGACGATTTTCCCGATACGAACGGCACCAGCTGTATGGCTACTTGATGGGCCAATCATAACAGGGCCGATAATATCAAAGACAGATTGAAAACGAAGTGAGTGCATCTGTTTCCCCTTACAAAGATTCTTGTTTCTATTATATCAAAGAATGAAGTTCTGTGCTTATTTCCCTTATAAAACTGAAAAAATGGATAAAAATAGTATAAAATCTTGTCTTTTATGACAAAAATATCAATGTTTCAGTAAATATAAAAATATTTTTTTGTAATATTTCTACACAAAACCGTCAAGAAATGGTAACATTCAAACGGTATGATAGAAGCATAGTAAAAAGGAGAAATTTCAGAAATGACATTAACAACTAAAAAAATCAAATCAACTCTTGCAGGAGCAGCAACTTTCCTTGCTTTCCTTGCACCATCACTTACTTTTGCAAACGAAGCAGTCACTTATACAGTTAAACCAGGTGACACTCTTTCAGAAATCGCTGAGAAGTACAACACAACTGTTGAAAAATTGGCAGAAAAAAACAAGATAGAGGATATCCATCTGATCTTTGTGGACCAAGTTTTGGTCATCGAAGGAACAGCTCCATCGACAGCAACTGTAACAGATGCAGCTTCTGCAACAACCTATGAAGCACCAGCTGCTACAGAAGAAACAAGCGAAGCTACAACTTATGAAGAAGTTGCTGAAACAACAACTTACGAAGCGCCAGCAGCTCCAGTAGCAGAAGAAAGCTACACTGCACCAGCTTCAACTGTAAGCGGTTCTGAAGCAGAAGCCAAAGAATGGATCGCTCAAAAAGAATCAGGCGGTAGCTACACAGCGACAAACGGACGTTATATCGGACGTTACCAATTGACAGATTCATACTTGAACGGTGACTACTCAGCTGAAAACCAAGAACGTGTAGCAGATGCTTACGTTGCAGGACGTTACGGTTCATGGACAGCTGCTAAAAACTTCTGGCTTAACAACGGTTGGTATTAAGAATACAAGAGTCCTTTAGGACTCTTTTTTTCTTTTGCTAGAACAAAAAAAGTGTAAATATCTTTTCAGCAATGCTCCTTTTGTATAAATTCAACGAAAGTCTTCGAATTGTTTTTAAAACTCAAATAGTATAAATA
>BNJV01001644.1_pt1 | contig 11177 bp, 12 predicted proteins | sample 8540591 | NCBI WGS metagenome assembly BNJV01 (sample SAMD00202457, study PRJDB9452) | human saliva metagenome | host: Homo sapiens
ATGAGATTAATGAGATTTTGAAGGAGGCAAGAGAAAAACTTGTTTTAAGAATTATGAAATAAAACATTTAAAAGGAAAAATTTTATGAAAGTTAGTAAATATGTACAAGGAGCAGTAAGGCAATTTTCATATTGGTTTTTAATGGAACTTTAGGTTATGATATTCTTGAGGACATTGATTATTTATCAACTATAAAAGAAGAACCTAGTTGTGGTGAACTTGCTTTTTGCTATATGAATAATTTAAAAATAGACACAGAAGGAAGAGTATTAAACTATACATATTGTGAAAATCGTGCTGCAGAATATATTAAAAAGTTATCATAAGCCAAATTTTTACTATGACTCCTAAACTAGAATAATGGGAAACCTATCTTCATCCAGTTAGTGAAGAGAGTTATACCTATTAATTAATAAACAAGAAATCAGGAATGTACTTTAATTTTTAATCTCATTCCTGATTTTATTCCCTAAAATTCCAGATTTACTTCACAATGTTCAAAATATCTCCGCAATTTGCTCTTTTTGTAAGTCTATTATTCTTAAACGCTTATCTAGAGCCACTCTATACAGCGAAATTTTAGCAAAAGTGGATGGCGTTTACAATGCGAAAGGTGCTGGAATGGATCCAACTGCATCAGCTGTAGTGGCAGACATCGTAAAAATTGTAACAAGAAACCACATTGAATCAGACTACTTCTAACTTCTACAAAAAGTATTTGAAATTGTGGATTCAAACACAGTGAAAGATTCTACTTTACATAAGAGTTTCTGATGATTTTGATATGAAAGCTCGCCATTTGAATTAATAAATCAAATTGAAAAATTATTATATTATCTTGGCAAATGATATTTCAAAAATGAAATTAATGAAATTTTGAAAGATACAAAAGAGAAAACTTGTGTTAAGAATTATGAAATAATAGTCTTGAATAATTTATAATTTATATGATTAGGGCATAATGTCCCTTTTTTATATGCTTTTATTCATAATATCTTTTACAGCTATACAGTATTCTAAAAATTATTATCATACAAAAAGACGATATTTCTATCGTCCTAATCAGCATATAGCTCAATAAAGAATATTTTAAAAATTACTTTTGTTCCTGCATACTGGAGTATTCTGTAATTACCCAGTCATGTTCTTTTCATATCCAGTTCATTTCCACAAAATTTACAAATTTTACCTTCCAAAAGAGATAAATTACCTCCACATTTTGTGTACATTTTTAAAATAGATGGAGCACAGACCGCCTGTGTTTTTTACAATGTTCACTCAAGCTGTAATTTTAAAAATTCTTTTCTATTTTTATCTTATTGTCCTTAAATTCTCTGTGTAGGCAATTCTGCACGTACTGTTGCAATTTGAATACCTTTTTCACTCATATAAATCCATAGATAAGTGATACTGTTTCAATATACACGACTTTTTCATATCAAATATTCTGAAAGATCTAAATCAGAAAGCATTGACCTGATTCCTTTTATCTGCAAAATGAATTGCGTAAAGTTTATTTTGAACCCTCCAAAGAAACTTTTGTATAGAAAACAGAGGATCTCTAACCTTGAGCCATTCTATTTTTCTGAATACAATTTTCCTTTTGATCGATAAACAAGTTTAGAATTTAAAAATTTAAAAATTGATTAAAAAGCATAACAACAGGTACAATAAACCACATTGAAATATTCTGAAATACAAATCCAAGAACAGAAAAATACAACTGCAGCTAATAATCCCTGATGACTTGCAAGTAAAAGAATATTATAGCAAATGGTAAAGAAATCTCCATATTTTTAACGCTAATAAATGGTATAAGAACCTATATAAGCTAAAATGGCATTTCCTCCAGCAAAGAAAAACCATGGAAAAATTACTTTTTACTGCCTCGTGTTTTCCTTCCATTACCTCGAAATCACGACGAAATCCAAAACTGGCTACCCTATTATTCAAATCTCAATAGTAAATTTTGTTCCACAGAAATCACAACCATCAATTAAATTACTTCTAGATGAGAGGCTACCAATTTGGACATACTACTCATCTTTTCCTACATTTTTCTGAGATAGAAAATGTAATGGGCAACTTCTTTATTATAAACTTTTTATGTTACGGCTTTTATGACGGAAGAGTTTTTACAGAGTAAATTTCTTCGTATACATCATTTACATTGTATCTGCATCAAAATAAAAGAGTAGAACGAACAGGATCTGATGAGTAAGAAAGTCTGCTGGATTCCAGCCCCTATCTGCAGTACCCAGTTTTTCCATACGTGAAGATAAAATACAGTGCCATAACATCTGTGTAGCATAATCTTGTATTTTGCTGTTGATTTTACTCACCGCCTATATTATCTAAATTCACTGTAAACTTCTTTAAATGAACTCATATTCCTTGTTAACTGATTATAGTCTTCTACAATTGGATATGCTGGAAAAAGTATTTTCAGAGGAAAACGTATTTTTAACTTTAAACGATATTTCTCTTTGACCAAAGCATGAAAACAAACCCGTTCCTAAACCAAGCATTATGTATCCTAAAAATGAAGGTATACTATAAACCGATTTTTGGCGATGACGGCTTATAAGCACAAAACTAATGATAAATCCTATAGTCCAAACAATTAAAGGAAAAATAAACATATTGTATCTTTTTCCTTTTCATAAAATCCAGATTTTTGAAACATTCCAATCCCTCCTTACTTTAACATTAAGTTTCTATGATTTCCTGTTCTTAGGTTATTCAATAATCCTTCTATGTCTTGACTTAAATGTTCTTATCCATTTACTTGTCACTTTTTCATTGACATCTAATTTTTATTTTTCTAAATGTGTTTATTACTTTATTATATTATACCATACTATTTTTTATCGTTTTATTTCTTAAATCAATTTCCTTTCCAATTTTCAATAATTATTAGAAAAATAGCTATTTTTCATCTTACTTTATTATCTTAAAAACATTATAACCAATACTATTCCCTCGTTTAAATAGCGAATGTTTAATAAATTTTGAATTTTATATTATTTAGGAGAGGATTAAAACTTCTTGTCCTTATATATAGTTTCTATTTTATAATGGGATTTAGTATTAGATTATTTTATTTAATATAGGTTTTTACTATTTTTATTAGTTTTCTCGCTAGGATTGCTCATTGCCGCAAATCTTGTCTTGCAGTAAAGGTTTATCCTGATAATTAAAATTAGGCAAGATTGCTACTGCAATACCTATGGTTAGACTACGACTTTTATTTGCTCAACTCGAAACCCTCCTTATAGTCTTCAAACAGTCGTAGTTGAACAAATAAAAAGCTCCGTCGGTTTATTAAAACATTGTATTTTAATTATTTTTGGAATACTAGGTTTTTATCCTTTGTCGGAAAAGCTTTGTAATAAATTCGTTATTTAAATGGGGTTTAGTATTAGTACAATTTTTTCTTTGTTTAGAAAAATTTTAATAAGATAACTGTAAAAATTTATAGAGCTTTTTAATTTGGACAAAAATAGAAGCTGAACTCAAAATTTTACGCATTTTGAAACAGCCCCTATATATTACTTTTAGTTGTTATAATGATGTCTACGCATAGTTATTTTACTAAAGATATTTTAAAAAGATAAAGTTGCTAGTAAGTTTCAGTTATTTTTAAAATTTCTTTTTCATAGTTTTACTCTATGTTAAAACAAATTTATTTTCCTAGGGTGTGTCTGAAAACTCTATTTTTACAACAACGATTATTTAAAAATTTTGAAAACTGGTTTAGAAAATATACCATCTAATTTATTTAAAATACAGTATTATATTTGAAATTTATATTAAAGAAAACTAATTTGATTGTCTAAAATTTTTGGGTATACTCCAGTGCTTTATATTCTCTTGAATATTTAAAACATCTTCTTTCTTTTTGCTATATCGGTAATTTGAGATTTTTAAATCTTTAGGTATTATCCAATTTAACTCCATTCTTTGCTATTTTTAGAAGTATTTATATTTTTATTCAATGTAAAAACAGTTAAATTTATTTTATTCGTAATATGCTCCAATTCTTCTATCTTTACTTGTTAGTTATGATAAAAATAATCATTTTTAACTTCTCCATTTTTATTCCAGTGTTTTTCCATTAAATTTTTATTATTACTCTTCTTAAATTTACATCTATTAAGTATAATTCATTGTATTTTTGGAGCTCTATTTACAATTTTGTAAAAATCTCATCTGTTTCCATTTTATCTAATAAACTCTCATAATATACTGAGGTCCATTGTTGAGTTCTAGCATTTTCTACATTTTTAAAAATTAATCTTTTATTATATTTTTGATGCCTATAATATACTGTTACTTGATCTTTTTCATAAATAATTTTTGAAAATATATGTTCTTAAATTTTAAATCTTCAAATGCTATTTTCCTTTTGTATTATGTTGGATATTTAATAATACAATTCCTTTCTTAAATTAAAAACTTTCTATATAATAATTTTTATCAATAAAATATTCTTGGAACAACTTTCTATCGTTTTGATTTGTTTCTTCATCAAGAATAGTCCAATATTTCTACTTTTTATTCCATTTTTACAGATTATTAAATTTTTCATCATCACTCATTTCATCTACATAATAGCACTCTTCATAATAATTTTTATACAATTTTTGTTTTTAAAATAGATTCCCTCTCTAAATTTAGTACTATACTCCACTAAATATGTTCTAAAACTTAAAATGATAATTTCTGTTTTATCGTTATTAAGTCTATAAAAATATTATTTTCTTTTTAAAAATTTTTATTTCATTGTTTGTTATTTTTCTAATTCTATAATTAAAACATCCGGATTATAGTCAAATTTTTCTCTACATTCTTCAATTTCTGTATGTATTTATATGTATTATTTTCAAAAATACCTCCTTTAATCAAATTTTCATTATATGATTTTATACCTACTTCATAAAAATCTATTGTTGGAACACTTTTTACTTTACATAGATTGTATAATAAAATGCAACAAATTTAAAAATAAAATAAAATAAAACTCATGATAATTTTCGATGTTAAAATGTTAGTAACCACAAAAACATTAACGAAAGGAAATATATCATGAGTCACAAACATTTTACCATAAATGAAAGAAATAAACTAGAGGTTTTTGCTAAAAGAAAATTACAAAAATAGCAAGAATTGTTGAAATTCTTGAAAAAGATAGAGCTTCTGTTTATCGCGAGATTAAGAGAGTTAAAGGCGAATATTCCACTGAAAAAGCTCAGAAAGATACTGACAAAGTATGCAAAAAGGAAGAAACTATAAAATTACTGCTGAATTGAAAGATTTAATAGAGTCCAGACTTTGTGAAACATGGTCACCAGAACAAATTGCAGGAAGAGAGTTGAAAGGAAATTATCTTTTAAAAACAATCTACAACTGGCTGTATAAAAATCTTCTGGATGTTTCTTTAGGCGTTTTGAGAAGAAAAGGAAAGCGAAGACTAAAAAGAAACAAGAGGGAAATTCAATATTGGCAAGTCAATTAGCGACAGACCAGAAGAAGTCAAGAAAAAGAGGTTTTTGGACATTGGGAGCTAGACTCGGTAGTTTCAGCAAGAGGGAAAGCAAAGCCTCGTTTTGCAACATTCGATGGAATTAAAGACAAAATTTCAAGATTTTATGTAGCAATAAAAATGGCAGACAGAAGCAGAATTCAATGCTGGAAGCAATAAAAGCAGCTGACATCGAATATTTCAGCATTTAAAACTTTTACATCAGACAGAGGGAAAGAATTTTCATGCTGGAAAGAGGTAGAGAAAATGGGAATAGATTTCTATTTTGCAGACCCTTACTGCTCGTGGCAGAGAGGAGCAACGAAAGCAGTAACGGTCTTCTGAGAATTTTTATCCGAAGACTGATATATCAAAAAGTAGAAACGAAGACTTGATAAGAACTTTAATGTTGATAAATTCAAGACCTAGGAAATATTTGAACTATGCAACGCCATTTGAAAAATTTTTGCATGAAATTAAATTTGACAAAATCTAAAAATGTTGCATTTAATATTGCAATTTATGCTTTAAATAAATTTATAAAATTAATTCTTTCTTCACATTTTTAGAAACAAACTATATAAAAATCACTCCAATCATCTGTTAATGAGCCTTTTCAAATTTTCATAATAAATTTCCTTTTTCAATTTTTCAATAATTATTGGAGAATAGCTATTTTTCATCTCACTTTATTATCTTATACTAACCCCATTTAAATAACGAATTTATTATAAACTTTTCTAATAAAGGATCTAAACCTAATATTTTCAAGTAATTTAAGATATAATTTTCATCTTTTTAAATAGATTCTAATATAAACTAGCTATAGATTGTAGGATTTGCGGCAATGAGCAATCCTACGAAGTAAAAAGAAAAAGTTGAATGATTATGAATTAGCTATTGAACAATCCTATTGTAAAAATTTATTCCATTTTAAACGAGGTTTAGTATAATTTTACAATAAAAATAAAAATCGAAAATTCCTCAATCATTAAGTTCATTCCTGATTTTATCCTATTTTAAATTAAATTATTTCATAACTCTTAAAATGTCTTCTACAATTTGCTCCTTTGTTAATCTATTATTCTTAAATGCTCACATCTGAAGCCACTCTATCGGTAAATTCTTTTCTAATACCATAATTTAACACTTTCATATCAGAAGTACCATAAAATTTTGCAATTTTTTTCTCCAAATCCACCATCAATTACACCATCTTCCAATGTAACAGCTAATTTATGTTCTGCTTTTAATCCGTTTAACAATGTTTCATCAAGTCCTGAAGCATATCTTGGATTAATTAATGTTGCATCAATTCCATTTTCTTTTAACAAAGTTCTTTTCACTTCTTTTTCCTAATTTGTAAAAAGTTACCCCAATCCCTAATATTGCGACATCTTTTCCTTTTTCAGTAACAAGATATGTATTTAAGTCACTAAAAGTCTTTTTGTACTTTCCCTGTATCTTCTGACAATTGAGACGGAACTCTTATTACAACTGGATGTCCCTTTTGTATTCAATTGACCAGTCTAGCATTGCGAAAGTATTCTTCCTTTGCTTGTTGGGAGCTAGGAATACAATGTTCGGAATATTTGATACTAATGGAATGTCAAACCAGCATAAATGAGTAACATCGCTCATGCCCACCCAAGTCCCCACGAAAAATAAGGATTGTAGCTGGATTATTATTTATTGCCAAATCTTGTGAAAGCTGATCATAGGTTCTTTGAATAAATGTACTGAAAAACTCCGTATATTGGTTTTCCTCCATTTTTTTAGCCATTCCAGAAATCATTGCTACAGCCTGTTCCTCTGCAATTCCAACATCAATAAACTGTTTTGCAAAATCTTTTCTCTTCTATTTCTTTTGTAAATCCTAAAACAGTTGGTGTTCCAGAAGTTACAACAGCTACTGTCGGATCTTTTTCCATTTTATCCATCAAAAAATTCAGCAGTATCATTACTTAACCCGCCAGAATAAGAATTACGTTTTTCTCCTGTTTCTGGATCAAAAGGCATTCCATAGTGCCAAGTTTCCTTATCCTTTTTCAGCGTAAGGCAATCCTTTTTCCTTTTTGAGTATGCACGTGAACAACTATCGGATGATCAATATCTTTTACTTTTTTTCAAAAACTTCTATCAAAAGCTATCCAAAGTCATTTCCTTTATCCACATAAACATAGTCCAGTCCTCAATGATTTAAAATAATTATTTTTGAGACTGTCCGTTACTTTCCCTTAATTCTCTTAAATTTTTTATAAAGCCCTCCATGGTTTTCAGCAATCGACATGTCATTGTCATTTGCAACAATAATCATATTCGTACCAATTTCAGAAGCCATATTAAGCCCTTCAAATGCTTCACCTCCACTAAAGCGAGCCATCCCCAATAATTGCAATTATATTTTCTTTTGCACCACGTAACTCTCTCGCTTTGTAAGCCCAGTAGCTAAAGCTCACAGATGTCGAAGTATGCCCAACTTTTAAAGAAATCATGCTCACTTTCATTCTGGTTAGTATACCCCGATACTTCTGAATATCTATCCAAATCTAAAAATCCAAATTTTTCTCCCAGTAATAATTTTATGTGGATAACATTGGTGAGAAACATCAAATACAAATTTATCAACTGGTGAATTAAACACCTTATGTAACGCGATTATCAACTCAACTGCCCCTGAAAGTCAGTACCTACATGTCCACCTTTATTACTAACTCTGTGAAGCATTGCATCTCTAATATCCTGAGCCAGTACAATCAACTCTTCTCTATTTAATTTTTTCAAGTCTTCGGGCGAAATTTACTCTTTCTAATGCCATCCTTTTTCCTCCTGTAATTATTAAATTTCTTTCTTGAATTGTAACAAACATCCCTTATAATTTCAAATGCTTTTTTCTTATAATCACTGTGCTTTTTGGTAATATCTAAATATAATTCATTAAAAATTTTGGTAACTATTATTTTAGATTTAAAATATATCATAACAAGAGTAATGTTTTAATCTAGTAAAAATATAATTTCAATAATAAAATCGTAAATTATATCATAAAAACTAATGCTATTCTTTTTATTTTAGCTTGTTTTTAAATAGAAAAATTAGAAATATTTTTTTATGGCTTAAATTATAGACGACACAGCTTATAAATTAACTTTTGGGATTAAATAAAAAAATATGTTGACAATAAGTATTAAATATAGTAAACTATATATGAATAAATGTTCATACGTTAAAATAACATAAAATTGATAAATAAAAATTTAGGAGGTTAGGCTCATGAAAACTAATGAATGTACGCTATTTATTGAAGGGTTAGATTGCCCTAATTGTGCTGCTAAGATTGAACGTAAATTAAATACATTACAAAGGATTAAAGGCAGCTACTGTTGATTTTTGGAAAAAGAGTTATTGTAGAGTCTGAAGAATTTTTCACAAGATGAACTGGCAAAGTTTATTCAGGCTGAAGTAGATAAAATTGAGGATGGAGTTAAGATTTTCACTAAAGACTTCATTCCCATAGCTACACTCATCATCACAGCCATAGTCATTCCCATATTCATAGCCACTCTCATACTCATGGAGAAGGGATACTGATAAGATTAAAGAAAAATTGTTAATTGGTGGGATTATATTTGTTTTAGGAGTTTTTATTCCAAAAACTTTGTTTATTCCAAAATTCACAGTATTTTTGGTAAGTTATTTCATTATCGGTGGAGATGTGCTGGTTTCTGCAGTGAAAAATATTTTAAGAGGACAGGTTTTTGATGAAAATTTTTGATGGCTATTGCAACCATTGGGGCATTTGCTATTGGGAGAATATCCTGAAGGTGAAGCTGTTATGCTGTTTTACCAGCTTGGAGAATTATTTCAAGGGATTGCTGTTAATAATTCAAGAAAAATCTATTATAGCGTTAATGGATATTCGTCCTGATTATGCAAATCTCAAAACTGATACTGAAATAAAAAGTAAATCCTGATGAAATAAAAAGTTGCTGATATTATTGTAGTAAAAGCCAGGAGAAAAAGTATCTTTAGATGGAAAAATAATAACTGGAAATTCGACTTTTGACACTTCTGCACTAACTGGAGAATCATTGCCACGTGAAGCAAAAAGTGGAGATATTGTCCTAAGCGGATTTATAAATAAAAACAGGGCTTGTGGAAATCCAAGTTACAAAAGTAGTTTTTCAGAATCAACTGTTTCCAAAATTCTTGACTTGGTAGAAAATTCTAGCAGTAAGAAATCCAAAACAGAGAACTTTATCACAAAATTTGCAAAATATTACACTCCAATAGTCGTAATCACAGCTTTAATTATGGCAATTTTTCCTCCATTATTAATTCCAAATACAACATTTACAGACTGGATTTACCGTGCTTTAATTTTTCCTTGTTGTATCTTGTCCATGTGCTTTTGATTATCTCTATTCCATTAGGATTCTTTTGGCGGAATTGGCGGTGCTTCAAAACATGGAATTTTGGTAAAAGGTGCAAATTATTTGGAAGCCTTGAATGATGTAGAAAGTATCGTTATGGACAAAACTGGAACTTTGACAAAAGGTGTATTCAAAGTTACTGAAAATTAATGTTGAAAAATAATGTAAAAATAAATGATTTTGAAAACAATAAAAACTGATTTGACACAGCCTTTACTACTAAAATATGCCGCACACATTGAAAAAATTTTCAAATCACCCTATTGCACAGTCGATAGTTTCTGAATATGAAAATTCTATTGCCAAAACTGATGAAAATATTGTAAAAGATTTTTGAAGAAATTTCAGGATTTGGAATAAAAAGGCTAATATAAATAATCATCAGATTTTAGCTGGAAATTCTAAATTGATGAACTCGGAAAAATATTAGATTTGATAAAAAAAGAAAATTTAGGAACTGTGGTTTATATCGCATTTGACAGACAATACATCGGAAATATCCTAATTTCTGACGAAATAAAGGAAGATTCTCCAAAAGCCATTAGAGGAATGAAAGCAAAACGGAATAAAGGAAATTGTAATGCTTACTGGAGATAACAATGCAATTGGTAAAAATATTGCTGAAAAAGTTTGAAATTGATAAAGTATTTGCCGAACTTCTTCCAAATGAAAAAGTTGAAAAACTGGAAGAAATTTACAAGACTAAAAAGTGAAAAAGGGAAAGTTGTCTTTGTAGGAGATGGAATAAACGACGCTCCTGTACTTGCCAGAGCCGATATTGGAATCGCAATGGGAGGTGTTGGAAGTGATGCCGCCATCGAAGCTGCAGATGTTGTAATAATGAACGACGAACCTTCAAAAATCGTAACCGCTATGAAAATAGCCAAAAACTAAAAACAATTGTATGGCAGAACATTACTTTAGCATTCGCTGTAAAATTAATCGTTCTAATTCTAGGACTTTTTGGGTGATGCAACAATGTGGGAAGCTGTATTTTGCTGATGTTGGTGTCGCTTTACTGGCTGTATTAAATGCAACTAGAGTTTTAAAATATAAAGTTGATGAAAATTATTAATCTAAAAATATCACTATAAGTTCGTCGCAATATATTAAAACAATCTATTATAAATAAAAAGTACATATTAAGGATAAATGAATATCTTTGAATGTACTTTTTGTTTTATAGTTACTAAAAATACACTAATTGAAATAAAACAAAA
>BNJV01000340.1_pt1 | contig 11174 bp, 17 predicted proteins | sample 8540591 | NCBI WGS metagenome assembly BNJV01 (sample SAMD00202457, study PRJDB9452) | human saliva metagenome | host: Homo sapiens
GATAGGCAAAAGAACTTGTTCTTGAAAATGACCTCTGTTATAATGATTTTTGTAAGGAACAGGAGGCGTCACTATCAGATAAGGCAAGTTCCTAAAAAAGAAATTGGAGATAAACAAATGAAAAAGTTATTGGGGATTGTATTTTTAATAGCAGCAGCGACAGTAGTGTATTTTGGTTCTGTTGGCTGGCCAAGTTTGGATGTCAACCTATGGTCACTGATTCCGGTAGGCTTGTTCTTCTATTTTCACTCTAGAGAATCTTTTGAAAAAAGACTACAAGGCTAGTCTGATGTGTTTGATTATTGCCTTCATCATCGCAAATGCAATTTTTGATCTTTTGCCAATTTCAAGTGGCTTGGTGATTGGAGCAGGTGTGCTGGCTTGTGTAGGGACTTGGCTACCTCTTTCCTGATAAAGATAAAAAGAAGCAAATAGAAAAGTCTCGAGATTTCTCGAGACTTTGTTGTTATTTACCAGCGTAATATTTTTTGGATGCCCTTTTCACGATACCTGCGACTAGTCTATCTTTGGTAGTCGATCATCACGAATATGTTGGTTTCTCAGTGAAATTATCCATATAACCAAGTTCTAGGAGGACGGCTGGTTTGGCTGTTTCGCGTAGTACGGCAAAGCTACTTTCAATAAACCAGCATCCTTAGCCCCCGTTTCTGCTAGAAGAGAGGGTGGATAGCAGCAGCAAGGCGTTTGCTTTCACTCATACGATCAGGGTGATTGTGCCAGTATTTATTGATCTTGCTTGGATAATCAGGTTCATCACTATAGGAGTAGGTTTGAATACCGCTCGCTTTTGAGTGAATGTTTCCAGTAGCATTGAAATGGATACTGATAAAGATATCAGAGTTGGTTTTATTTACCATTCTTGAACGCTCAGTCTTAAAATCAACATCGATATCACTGTCACGTGATGTGAGGACAGTATAACCCTAATTCTTCCAGTTTCTTACGCAGCTTGCGATAGATTTGCATGTTGAGATCTTTTTCAGCTACATTGTAGTAAAAGGCTCCAGAATCTCGACCGCCATGTCCGGGATCTAGGAAGATGGTGTTACTGTATTGACCTTTTACAAATCCACCCTCAGTTGAAACTTCAGAAATCCATTGGCCGTATTTTTGGAACAAATGTTCCTTTTCCATCTATCTTGTAGGGTTCCTGATACATAATGTCCGCTATCGTCCAAATAGTAACGAGCCTTGTAATAGTCGTCGTAAATCCACTCATTCTTGGCCATATAGCCACCAGACTTGAGATAGTAGGCTCCAATCCATTCACGAGCCGCGTAGGTTCCCATTCGCTTTTTAGATAGAACCAACTGTTGTAGGCCTTATCAAAGATCCACTCTTTTTCAGCCATGGCTCCACTAGATTTGAGGTAGTAGCTTCCTTCCATTTATTGGAAAGCATGACTCACTTTTGTTCAAAAAGCATACCAAGTTCCCTTTGATTTTTTCTCCCCATTTGTCTTGGCTATATTTCCCATATTCATTAGCGTAATACCAATTTTGATCAATCTTCACCCAGGAGTTTTTCCGCCATAGCCCCTGCTACTGCCGAGCAGGTAAGCACCAACGGTCGTTTTGCTGAGCATCACGCCGTTTTGTCAAAAATAATACCAAGAATCGTTTGACTTTTCTCCCATTTGTCTTGCGAGATTCTGCCAGATGGTGTGACATAATACCAATTTTGGTCAACCTTCACCCAGCCACTATCCGCCATAGCTCCACTTTTTAGTGAGGAGATAGCCATCAACGATTGTCTGACTGAGCATGACACCATCTTTTGTCGAAAGTAGTACCAGACTCCTCCGATTTTTTCCCATTTTTGCTGGATGATTTTTCCAGACTCACTGGCGTAGTACCATTTCCTTCAAGAGCCACCCAACTATTTTCTACCATGACCCCGTCTTTATTGAGAACATAGCCATCAAAGATAGTATCACTGAGTCGATTTCCCATCGTTGTCAAAATAGTACCACTTATCTTGAATTTTTCCATTTGAGGACAGGCTGATTGTTTTTCATAGAAACGCCACTGCTTGTTTTCTTCCTGCCATCCTTCTTTTTTTAGGGCTTTCTTCTTTTGCTCTTGTCTTTTGGAAGTGCTGCAACCTCCTCTTCAGTTTTTAGTTGAAAGATCTTTCTTATCTTCCTTAGAGTTGCTTTGTTCGGTGGTAGCAGGAGGATTAGCATTGCTTTTCCTCTGCGTAGATAGGTGCTTGTGCCAAATCCTGCCATTGAAAGGACAACAGCACTTGCCAATATAAACTTTTTCAACGATATTCTCCAATCATTATTTTCTAAGAAATATTATAAAATATGTCTGATGGTTTATCAACTATCAAACTGAACTTCTTCTAGTAAATATTCGATAAAGCGTTCGCCCATCTTGGACAGGCTGGTTTTTTCATGTTGGATATAGACTAGTTCAATGGGATCGTCTATGTCCAGTGGAATGGAAACGATATTGTCTCCGTTGAGGTTGCTGTTCAAAATCCCTGTTGCAATGGTATAACCATCCAAACCAATCAAGAGATTAAAGAGGGTGGCACGGTCGCTGACCACGATGGATTTCTTTGTGGTATTCCTGCGAGAGAATCTCTTCAGAGAAGTAGAAGGAGTTGTGAGTCCCTTGGTCATAGCTGAGGTAAGGGAAGTTCTCCAAGTCTTCTAGTTTAACCTTATCTTTCTTTGCTAGAGGGTTGGTCTTGCTGACAAAGATATGGGGCTGAGCTGTAAAGAGATGGTGGGCCAAGAGGTGGTTGTCATCCAGCATTTTTCGTTAAAACATCACGGTTATAACTGTTTCAAAAAGAGGACACCGACTTCACTACGGAAGTTCTTGACATCGTCGATAATCTCCCAAGTCCGAGTTTCACGAAGAAAAAGCTCGTATTTTTCCATATCACTTTTCTTAAGTAGCGATACAAAGGCATTGACCACAAAGGCATAGTGTTGAGACGAAACGCTAAAGAGTTCGCGGTGGGCGACAGGATTTTTATAACGTTCCTCCAGAAGCTGGGTTTGCTCGACAACCTGACGGGCATAGGAGAGGAACTCCATCCCATCACGGGTCAAGGTAATGCCCTTGGGATTGCGGATAAAGATTTCAATACCCATTTCATTTTCTAAGTCTCGAACGGCATTAGAGAGACTTGGTTGGGTGATGAAAGAGTTGCTTGGCTGCCTCATTCATAGAGCCAGTTTCGACGATTTTTGATAATATAGTGTAGTTGTTGAATTCTCATGCTTTTTATTGTACCACACTTGCGGAAGAATGGGCAAATGAAGACGAAGAAAATAGGAAAAGAGCCAGTCCAGTATTGAAAAAAGTCTAGAATCTGCTAAAATGGAAGCTATGAAAAACATTCTATGATGTGCAACAATTTCTCAAACAGTTTGGCATTATTGTTTACATGGGGAAGCGCTTGTATGATATTGAACTGATGAAGCTCGAACTCTCTCGGATCTATGATGCAGGTCTGATGGACAAGCTAGATTACCTAGAAGCGGAAGCTGTTCTTCGTAGAGAGCACAAGATAGAATTAGACTACATAGAGAAAAATGGAGATAAGAACTTATGACAATTTGGGTTTTGTGGGGAATCGTACTAGCGATGGCGGCATGGATGGGGTATAACTACCTTCGTATTCGTCGTGCGGCTAAGATAGTGGATAATGCAGAATTTGAAGCCTTGATTCGGAAAGGGCAATTGATTGATGTCCGTGAACCAGCAGAATTTCACAGAAAACATATCCTCGGAGCCCGCAATATTCCTTCAAATCAGTTGAAGTCAAGCCTTGCAGCCCTTCGCAAGGATAAACCTGTCCTTCTCTACGAAAACCAACGCGGACAACGAGTGACCAATGCAGCACTTTATCTGAAAAAACAAGGTTTCTCTGAGATTTATATTCTTTCTTATGGACTAGATTCTTGGAACGGGAAGGTCAAGACGAGTTAACATTCTATTAAAAATCTGTCGAATGGTAGATAAAGCTAGTATCTTAAGGTATCATCATTTATATTAAATTTAAGGAGATTTTATAATATGAATTCACAACAAAAGAAAAACCTTCACTTATATTTTAGGTATCTTATCTATCGTCCTTGGTTTGCTATTTCCAATAGTAGGTCTGATTTTGGGGATCATAGGATTGGTCTTGGCTTTTTCATACCAAAAAGAATCTGGACTAGACTATAAAACAGAAAAAAATTCTGAATATCATTGGACTTGTGGTTTCTGTACTTAACTGGATTGTAGCTGTCGCAGTATTTTTTTAGAATTGTAGCTGTCGCAGTATTTTTTTAGATAAGCAAAAATAAAAAAGCTTTTAAATTTAAAAGCTTTTTTTATTTTATCGACTCATCTCTAAGTAGTTTTTTATGATTTCCAATTCCTCTGGATTCAAGGGGCGGAATTGCCCTTCTGCTAGTTCTGGGTCTAATGTAAAATCGCCGAACTGAACTCGTTTGAGAGAGGTCACCTTGATACCAACTGAGAGGAACATTTTTTTAACTTGATGAAATTTTCCTTCTGAGATGGTAATAGAGGCATGGCTCTCTGTTGGGCTTATGTCTAGAATTTCTAGCTGAGCAGGTTTACAAGTGGTCCCATCTAAAAAGACAATCCCATCTTTGAATTTTTGGATATGGTCTGACGTGAGCGGTCCGTTTACTACCACTTGATAGGATTTATCGACATGGTACTGGGGATGAAGGAGCTGAAAGCCAAGAGGTCCATTGTCTGTTAAAAGCAGCAGTCCCGTCGTATCGCGGTCTAATCTGCCGATAGCATAGAGCTGGTCAGACTGGATGTCAGGTGGGAGTAGGTCCATGATGGTTGGCAGTTTCTTATCCTTGCTAGCTGTAACGACTCCGTTTGGCTTATGAAGCATGAGGTAGGTGTGCTCGTAGCCTTGGATTTGCCGTCCTTGAAAGACTAATTTCTGCAACCCAGTGTCGACATTTTGAGCCAGGGAGCTGGCTGGACAATCGTCTACTAGGATTTCTTTTTTTAATAGAGCCTGTTTCATAGCCTTGCGACTGACCTTTTCTTGGGCTAATAATCTATCTAAACGCATACCAGCTTATCTTATCATAAGTCTCTGACTTTGAAAAGAGTTGCCTTGACTAGAAAAGCAGAGTGAAAACATTTACACTTAGCTGAACTGTGATTTTTGAATGAGACTGTGGTATAATTGTTCAGTTAGAAATAAAAATTTAAATATTAGAGGAAATCATGACAAAATTAAGAGAAGATATCCGTAACATTGCGATTATCGCCCACGTTGACCACGGTAAAACAACCCTCGTTGACGAATTATTGAAACAATCAGAAACGCTTGATGCACGTACTGAATTGGCAGAGCGCGCTATGGACTCAAACGATATCGAGAAAGAGCGTGGAATAACCATCCTTGCGAAAAACACTGCCGTTGCCTACAACGGAACTCGTATCAATATCATGGATACACCAGGACACGCGGACTTCGGTGGAGAAGTTGAGCGTATCATGAAAATGGTTGACGGTGTAGTCTTGGTAGTGGATTCTTACGAAGGTACTATGCCTCAAACTCGTTTCGTATTGAAAAAAGCTTTGGAACAAGACCTTGTCCCAATCGTTGTTATCAATAAAATTGACAAACCATCAGCTCGTCCAGCAGAAGTAGTGGATGAAGTTTTGGAACTCTTCATCGAGCTTGGTGCAGATGATGATCAGCTTGACTTCCCAGTAGTCTATGCTTCAGCAATCAACGGAACATCTTCATTGTCAGATGATCCAGCAGACCAAGAAAAGACTATGGCGCCAATCTTTGATACCATTATTGACCACATTCCAGCTCCAATCGATAACTCAGATGAGCCCCTTCAATTCCAAGTGTCACTCTTGGACTACAATGATTTCGTTGGTCGTATCGGTATCGGACTTGTCTTCCGTGGTACTGTCATAAGGTTGGGGATCAAGTTACCCTTTCTAAACTTGATGGTACAACGAAGAACTTCCGTGTTACAAAACTCTTTGGTTTCTTTTGGTTTGGAACGTCGTGAAATCCAAGAAGCCAAAGCAGGGTGACTTGATTGCCGTTTCCGGTATGGAAGACATCTTTCGTCGGTGAAACCATTACTCCAACAGACGCAGTTGAAGCTCTTCCAATTCTTCACATCGATGAGCCAACCCTTCAAAATGACTTTCTTAGTCAACAACTCACCATTTGCTGGTAAAGAAGGTAAATGGGTGACTTCTCGTAAGGTAGAAGAACGCTTTGCAAGCAGAATTGCAAACAGACGTTTCCCTTCGTGTTGACCCAACGGACTCACCAGATAAATGGACAGTTTCAGGACGTGGAGAATTGCACTTGTCAATCCTCATCGAAACCATGCGTCGTGAAGGTTATGAGCTTCAAGTATCTCGTCCAGAAGTTATCGTAAAAGAGATTGACGGTGTTAAATGTGAGCCATTTGAACGTGTTCAAATCGATACTCCAGAAGAATACCAAGGTTCTGTTATCCAAAGCCTTTCTGAACGTAAGGGTGAAATGTTGGATATGATTTCAACTGGTAATGGTCAAACTCGTTTGGTCTTCCTTGTTCCAGCGCGTGGTTTGATCGGATACTCAACTGAGTTCTTGTCAATGACTCGTGGTTACGGTATCATGAACCATACCTTCGACCAATACTTGCCATTGATTCCAGGTGAAATTGGTGGACGTCACCGTGAGTGCCCTTTGTTTCGATCGATGCTGGTAAGGCTACAACTACTCAATCATGTCTATCGAAGAACGTGGGACCATCTTTGTCAACCCAGGTACTGAGGTTTACGAAGGAATGATCATCGGTGAAAACTCTCGTGAGAATGACTTGACAGTTAATATCACCAAAAGGCAAAACAAATGACCAACGTCCGTTCAGCTACTAAGGACCAAACAGCGGTTATCAAGACACCTCGTATCTTGACCCTTGAAGAGTCTCTTGAGTTCTTGAATGACGATGAGTACATGGAAGTAACGCCTGAGTCTATCCGTTTGCGTAAGCAAATCCTCAACAAGGCAGAGCGCGAGAAAGCCAACAAAAAGAAAAAATCAGCTGAATAAGAGCTAGAAAGAGATAAAGATGGTCTATTTAATCATAGGGATACTCTTATTACTACTCTATGTATTTGCGACACCCCAAAGTATCAAAGGAACAGTCAACATCGTTATCTTGGTCTTTGTAGTTGTTGCTCTCTTGATTTTGCTGATGTTGTCCATCTTGCAAATCTTCCAATTACCGACAGAATTCTTTGTCACAATCGCCATGCTGGCTCTAGCCTACTTTAGCTTGAGAGACATTACGCTCATGCCTGTAAAAAAGGGTAAAAGAAGATAATAGAAGAGGCTGGGTAATGACTCAATTTGAGGAGAAAATCTAGCAAATTTTTCCCTGATAAAACGCATAATATCAAGGTTTTTGAATGCCTGATATTATGCGTTTTTATGATTTTTAAAACTTTTTGAGCGACCTATTAGAAAGTGGATACTCTTACAATTATTTTGGAAATAATTTAATTTCTGATTTAACGTATATTTTCTCAGAAGGGCTATTATTCCAACTTTTTCAAGGGTAGTCTTATTTTGGACCGAAAGAAAAAGATTGAAGAGATCGTCCAAAATGAACTTTTCTTCAATCTGGAGGTTCGTACCTCTTTTTTTATTTCTTTTTCCGATTTAATACGGCATTGAGGACGATGGCAAGCAAGCTTGCAACGACGATACCGTTTGAGAAGAACATTTGGAAAGCATTTGGTAGGCTGTTGAAGAGGTTGCTGCCGTTAAGACCAACCCCTGCAGCGATTGATACTGCAGCAATCAAGAAGTTGTGTTCGTTGTTGGCGAAATCAACACGCGCCAAGATTTGCATCCCTTGGATAGAAACAAAACCGAACATGACAAGCATTGCACCACCAAGAACTGGGCTTGGGATGATTTGTGCCAAGGCACCAAACTTAGGAAGGAGTCCAAGAAGAACAAGGAAACCAGCGGCATAGTAGATTGGCAAGCGAGTCTTGATACCTGACAACTTCACAAGACCAACGTTTTGTGAAAAACCAGTGTATGGGAAGGTGTTGAAGAGTCCACCAAGGAGAACAGCCAAACCTTCAGCGCGGTATCCGTTACGAAGGCGAGTGCTATCGAGTGGTTCTTTAGTAATATCAGAGAGGGCCAAGTAAACCCCAGTTGATTCAACCATAGACACAGTAGCGATAATACACATCATAATGATTGATGACAACTCAAACTTAGGTACCCCAAAGTAGAATGGCGTTGGCACGTGAACAATAGGTGCCGCAGCTACTGGTGAGAAGTCAACCAAGCCCATGCTTGCTGCGATAGAAGTACCGACAATCAAACCAATCAAGATTGAGATAGATTTGATAAATCCTTTGGTGAAAATATTAACCAAAAGGATGATAAGAACGGTGATAGCAGCAAGGAAGAGGCTTTGACCAGTTGGTTTAGCAACGTTGTTCCCCATATTTCCGATAGCTACAGGGATGAGGGTCAAACCAATAGTTGTGATGACTGATCCCGTAACGATAGAAGGGAAGAGATTGGCTACTTTTGAAAAGACGCCAGAAACGAGGATAACATAAATCCCTGAAACGATAAGAGCACCAAACATAGCACCGCTACCGTGTTTCTCACCAATCATAATGAGTGGTGCCACTGACTGGAAGGCAACCCCAAGAACAACTGGAAGACCGATACCGAAGTATTTATTAAGTTGAAGTTGGAGGAAGGTTGCTACACCACACATGAAAATGTCGGTTGAAATCAAGTAGGTTAATTCATGAGCTGAATACCCCAAGGCTCCAGCAATCATGATTGGCACCAGGATTGATCCCGAGTACATGGCAAGTAGGTGTTGCAGTCCTAGGACCGCTGCCTGCGAGTGTTTCTCTTTGTTTTGCATTAGATGTCTGCCTCCTTAAATACGACCTGACCATTTTCAAAACGATCCAAACGAGCGAGTGATAGACGGGTAGCCAGCTTTCTTTCCAGAAGGGTCACGACCATCCTGGAAGGATTTCGATAACGATACCGATGCTTTCGACTTTTGCTCCGGCCTGTTCGATGATTTGAATCAGCTTTAGCAGCTTGCCCGTTAGCTAGGAAAAAGTCATCGATAATCATGACCTTGTCTTCAGGTGAGAGGAACTCCAGCGATGGAAACAGTGCTAGTCACCCGTTTAGTGAAGGAGTAGACCTCAGCAGTTAAGATGCCTTCGTTCATGGTGATGTTTTAGCTTTTGGCGAAAATCATGGAAGCGTCTAGGCTTCAGCTGTAAAAACAGCTGGGGCGATCCCTGAAGCTTCAATCGTTACAATCTTGGTAATGCCAGCAGAAGCGAAATTTTTCCGCAAAAACCTTTTACCAATCTCCCGCATCAAACGATAGTCAACTTGGTGGGTTAAAAGGAATCTACCTGAGAATGTTGTCACCGAAAGATGTGCCCATCCCGGAAGGATGCGCTCTAATAATTTTCATAAGACTCCTAAAGTCTAAAAGATCTCATTTGCTTGTTTTAGAGTTTCATGCAAGAACAGAAAAAGGACCTACTTTAATCCCCTAAAGTAAGTCAAAAATAGGCATGGCCAACACCATACCTTCAGCTGACTTACTCATTGTTAGGTGTTCCACATCTTGTAGAAATCGTAATTCACGACATAAACAAAGTAAAATGGTACTATCAATGAACGTCAGACATCGCCAATGTCTTTTATTTTACACTAAATTAGCTAGAAATCAAGTAACATTTGTTAGTAACAGATCATGAAAGGAACGAACAGAAACGTCGCAATGCGAGATACAGTATTGTAGCCTTTTATTCTTCTATTCACAAATCTTTAAAATAGCGCACTGCTGGATCCGCAAACTCGCAAATTCGTGAGGAGTAGATATAGCTGATCAACACTGAAATGTCTCTTCTTGGTCAGGGGACGGTGATAGGATAGTCAGCCTCCAGCACGTTTTTGGTGGAGTTTGAGGACATCCGTTTATGCCAGGATGATATTGACACTGCGCCCGAAAAGATGATAGGTTCGGCCAGTTCTTCAGCGCTTCTTCCTCAGCATGCTGGGCACGCTTCAAGCGAGAGGAAGAGAAAGTTTCTCCTCTGGACGCTCGTATTCGATCCCAGAGAATCCTAGAGCAGGTCGCAGTAGAAGTGACAGGATTTTTCGTTTCGATGCCGATACCGCGCACTCAGGAATGACTGCATTGATAGTCCATTCGTATCCCAGAGTTCAATCTCCAATGACAATCGGCGTGTGGTCCTTGGCGCAGCTCCTGGGTCAATCATGTCGAGACTTAGTCACCGCCAGCCACGCAGTCGCTGGTGAGCGTAGTCGATTCTCCAGCCTGTGACGTTGATTTTAGAAGTCTCTGCTGCGTTGCTGTGCCCACGAGCGTAGCGCTCTGTGTGGGACATCAATGAAGATGGCGGAAGGTGTCAGCATCGGTTTGCCAAGAGGTTGGTAAAGCCCAGCACGTTCTTCGTCTGTAAAAATCCAGGTGAACGGCGGTTGCTAGCAGGATTTGCAAGGTCAGCAATTTCCTTGTGGGCCACGTTGTGAGTCACCCGGTCGCAAGGGACTGGTCTCTTTCACTCCAGCTAGATACTCAGCATATTTCACATCGCAGACTTGACGCTCTTCCAAAGCGTTTGAGACCATCGCCAGCGTTTGGTGTGTATACAATGTTACGAAAAATGCGTCAAATTCCAAGGTGATGATGCGACTCTTTCAAGTCCATGGTAGACTGTAAGACTGCAATCTCGGGAAGCTGATGTTGCAGTGACGGTTCTTTCTTATAAAGGAACATGGTTCCAGCGTAGCCTTTGCGGAGCAGGTTCTTGGGAAGAAACGCCACGTGTTTTCGTAGCCTGGGAAGAGTTCTTCAAAACTTTCCAGAGTGTGTAGGACCCTTGGCAGATAGCTTTCTGGTTTCTTGGATAGCGATAATATCGGCATTTTCGATGCACGAGGTCGAGGACATCCTGGGACAGTCTATGGCGCAGGCTGGTCGCGCTGATTTGGGCCCGCGATTGAAAAGTCAGTATTCCATGAGATGGTTTTACATAAGTTACCTCATTCAGATTACGATCATATTATGCAGGTTATTT
>BNJV01000498.1_pt1 | contig 11118 bp, 17 predicted proteins | sample 8540591 | NCBI WGS metagenome assembly BNJV01 (sample SAMD00202457, study PRJDB9452) | human saliva metagenome | host: Homo sapiens
GGGCCAGCGGTGTTGAGAGTCCCTGTGGTTCTGAAGGTCGCCCCGAGCCCGACCGCGGCGGATACTTGTTTCAGCAGTGTGATGCTCACTCGCACTCCGGTGAGCTGAGGCGTCGCAGATTGAGCAGATGTGGACTGGTGGTGGGCCTCGTCAACACCGTTGACGAGCCCACCAGATCGGCGGAACAATCGCGCCTTGATGTTCCTCGACTACTTACTATTCACGCCGTCTCCATGCGCCTGCGCAATTCCGTCGCAGAACCAACGGGTGATCGATTCCGGGTGCGTGATCGCCGTACCAATGGTGACGGCTAGAGCCCCGCGTTGTAGGGCCTGAGCCGCTTCGCTAGCATTGTGAATTCGGCCCTCGGCAATGATCGGAACATCGATGTGCTCGCTCAGATCCTCAACCAGCTCCAAGTCGGGACCATGCGTTGCTTGGCGCTCACCGCTGTATCCGGCCAGAGTCGTCCCCACGAGATCAGCGCCCGCATCCCGACTGGCTAGGGCCGTCGTCCAGCGAGCCGCAGTCCGCCATGAGGAGGGTACCGGGGAACTGACGCTGCACCTCGGTGATGGTTTCCCTGAGAGAATACCCATCGGGGCGAGGGCGGCGTGTTCCATCAATGGCAACGATCTCGCACCCAGTCTCGGCTACAGCGAGCGCATCCTTGAGCGTGGGAGTGATGTGAGACGCCGACGTTGCCGACCTTCACCAGCCCGATGATGGGGACGTGCAACACCGATCTGGCGAGGCGGAGATCGTCCAGGCCCCTTAAGTCGCACACCCACGGCTCCGCCACGGACTACCGACTGGGCGACCTGGGTCATAGTTTGCGGATGGAGCATTGGTTCGCCTGGATATGCCTGGCAAGAGACGATGAGTCCGCCGCGAAGTGCTTCGATGATGTCACTCATAGGGTCTCCCGATGCCGATGAGGGTCTACCAATCGCTCGAGAACCAATTTCCTCGCCCTGTCGGCGATCCTTGGCCCGTTGAGACCGAGAATCCCGTGGCAGGTTCCGGGAAGCAGGATCGCCTCGGTAGGAACGTTTGCCTCCGTCAGAGATCTAGCGAATGCAAGATTCTCATCCAGGAGAGGATCGCACTGGTTCGCAAGAAGGAATGTTGGCGGAAACCCTGAAAGATCGGTCTCTCTTGCCGGTGCCGCGTGGGGCGTCGGCTTTTGATCACCAAGATATGCCTTCCACGAAGCAGTTGCGTTCGGCAAGTCCCATACGGCTGTACTGGTGGCGCCCTGCATCGAGGCAGTACTCAGACGGTCGTCCAGCACCGGTTCAATGAGGAATACATAGTCCGGCACGCGGATTCCAGTATCTCGACATCGAAGAGATAGCCCCGCAGCCAGGTTTCCCCCGGCGGAGTCGCCGTAGATGAATCGCGTTGCTTCCGGGTACTGCGTGAGGATCCATGTCCAGGCGGCAACGCAGTCCTCGAGTGGAAGTGGAAAAGGGGCTTCAGGAGCGAGTCGGTAGTTAGGGCTTACGACCGTTGCGCCGGTGCGCAGGGATAGAACGGCGTTCCACGCGTCGTCGTACTTTGCCTGCCCAGCAACAAAGCCTCCACCATGAATGGATAGGATGACCGCGCTCTCACCATCCTCCGGGGCATGAACTCTCAGTTCCAATTCCCCGCCATCGGTCGGAACTGTGAGGACTGTGCGAGTAAGCCCTCAGGGACGGGGTATCCTGGTCGAGGATCGTTGCCCCTGCGGCACGCATCGTCTGTGGATCCCAGGTGGTCTGGGGAGGAACCTCCTCCACAGCTACCACCACTTCAGGATCAAGAAGGCGAGAAGGCTCAAATGTCATGAGATGACCTCCTTCAGGAACAGAGTCGCACACCGCACAGAAGCCCTCGGACTGGTCACGGCGCACGCAGTGAGATGCTCCAGGAACTAGGGTTGTACGGATTATGGTGTTGCCGAGAGAATGAACCGCCTGTAGTCCGTAAACTCCCAGGAGGACGTCATCGCCGTCAGACGTCACTAGGAGCGTGGGCATAGTCAGGACCGACGCCGTCTCTTTCCAGGAGGTATGGGGGGAGACATAGCCGGTGCGGATGAAGTCTCGATCTACCTGAACCTTGCTCCTGCAACCACGCACAGGACTCTTCGAGGTCCCACGCGGGGTAAAGCTCTCGGTTCTCGGTTAGCGCCTTGTCCGGATGATCTGAGATCCATGCCATACGGGTAGCCAGTGCTGGCGCGTCGTTGCTGTAAGCGGTTCTCTGATCCTCGGAGAGCCACGCAGGTTCTTCTAGAACCAGTGCGTCAACGAGATCCGGACGCTGAGCGGCAGCGGCCGCTGCAACCGCACCGCCCATTGAATGGCCAATCAAGATCAGCGCAGTGCTGTGCTCGCGGCCCTCGAGGATGGTGATGAGGTCCTTGACCATTACCCCAACTGGATCGTTTAGCTCTGCGGGGCTGAAATGGGCGGATAGGCCGTGACCGCGTGCATCTATGGAGGTGACGTCGTAGTCATTCCGCCAGTGCCGGTGCGCGGCTGCCAGCGATGCTGCGTTGTCGGTGACACCATGATTAAGGAAGAGCTGAGGCGCTCCGGATTTGATGGTGTGGATGCGCGCGATTCCAGACGTGCTTGTCATGCTTCTCTCCTGACATACTCGCGCTCGATGTCCTCAAGTGTTTTACCGCGTGTCTCAGGAATGACCTTCAGGGCGAAGACAGCCAGGAGAGCCGTTGCAACGGCGTAGATCCCGAAGGTGCCGACTCCACCAAGGGCATCGAAGAGGCTGAGGAAGGTTAGCGAGACAATGAAGCTCAGCGTCCAGTTGACTCCGATAGTCAGGCTCATGGCGGTCGCACGGATTCGTAGGGGATACAGCTCGGAAGGAATGATGAAGACGACGATGTCCAGTCCGACGGCGACTGCGGCAATGTACAGGAATATGCAGGCAACTCCGATGAAAGAGGTGGCGCCGGAGGTAATTCCACCCATGAGTAGGAAAGCGAAGACGGCGAGACAGATCGCTTGCCCTGCGGCACCGGCTGCGAGCAGTTTGGTGCGACCGATCTTGTCTACCAACCCCATCCCTATAACCGTAAAGATGATGTTGATAACGCCTACACCCACCGTAGCGAGAAGGGCCGATGAGGCGCCGAGTCCAGCGCTCTCGAAGATGGACGGGGCGTAGTAGACCACGGCGTTGACGCCAGTGAGCTGTCCTAGGATCTGCAGCCCTACACCTGCGACGAGAACATGGCGTAGCCGGGGATCGAGCAGTGCCTTCCATCCATCAGACTGGGTGGTCTCGTCAGTGGAGCGGATGTCCTCAAGCTCGGTCTTCACCTCTTCTGGGGTGCGGAACTTTTCTAGCACCTTCTGAGCCTCATCGCTACGGCCGTTGATGGCGAGCCAACGCGGTGATTCCGCCAGGCTGAGGACTCCGATGCCCAGGAGCAGAGAGGGGATGACTGCTAGGCCGATCATCCAGCGCCAGTCCTGGTTGATACCGGCAAGCGCGTAATTGGACAGGTAGGCGAACATGATGCCGGAGACGATCATCAGTTGGTTCAAGCTGACCAGTCTGCCTCGTAGGTCTGCCGGGGCGAGTTCGGAGATGAATACGGGGACGATGCTGGAGGCGCATCCGACAGCCAATCCTAGGATGACCCGGGAGACCACCATGATTGGTACAGACGTTGAGAACGCGGCCATCAGTGAACCAATGACGAATACGGCAGATGCGGCTAGGAGGACAGGGTCGACGCCCGAACTTGTCAGACAGACGTCCGGAGGACATAGCTCCCAGCGCGGCTCCCACGGTGAGGGAAGAGACGACGACGCCTGAGGTGAAGGGTGTCAGTCCGAAGTAGTCGGTCATGGCGGGTAATGCCCCGGAAATGACTCCGGTGTCGTAGCCGAAGAGCAGTCCGCCCAGCGCGATGATGGAAGTGGCCCAGATGACGTGGCCATTTCGGGTTCCAGGCGTTGTCATGGTCAGGCTTCCGTTCCTTCAGTAGGGATGTCACATGTCGGGAAATTCAGGGAAAAGCGGCGGCACGCAGCAGGGCTGCCTGTGAGCCTCGGGTCGCGGTGGTGATAGGAGTGTTGGCGACTACGTCCATGGCGTCATGGGCCACTCCCTGCTTGACCGCGTCGATCCACCCGCTGTAGGCCTCGGTGACGCCACCCGCAAGAGTGACTAGATCGACGTCGAGGGTGTTGAGCAGGCTGCCGATGACTCTGCCTGTGGCGAATCCTGCGATGCGGTATGCCTCCTGCGCGGCGGTATTGCCCTCCTCTGCGGCTCGAGCGAGGGCCTTTCCGTCCTTCGTTGCGTCATCACCAGCATTCAGCTTCTTGGCGACACGTAGGATTCCCGGGCCTGAGGCCAATGCCTCGAGTGTCCGTTGCGCCCGCAGGTGCACTTCATCCCCTGGCCTCACTGACACCGATGTGCCCAAGGTGTCCAGCTGCACCATGGGATCCTTGAAGGGAGGCTCCCGTTGGTCACGATGCTCCCACCGATTCCTGTGCCGACGGCCACCATCATCATTGAGCGGTGATCGCGGCCAGCTCCGAAGAGGGCTTCGCCCAAGCCATGCGCGTGGGCGTCGTTCAGAGCACGGAAAGGTGCGGAGAACTCGGCAGTGAATGGTGCGGAGAGGTCGGCCCTCTCCAACCCGGGATAGTGTCAGTGGCGTGAGTGACGACACCACGACTGGAATCTATGACTCCGCCTGCTGACATACCGACAGCGTCGAGCTGAACGCCTGGGTGACCCGAGAGCACATCCCTGGCTACTCGAACGGCCGCCGCCAGGATACCGTCACTGCCGTCCTTAGCCACGGTCGGGGTTGTTGCTGACGTGATGATCTCGGCGTCGCCGCCGCTGATACGTACCAGCGCAGCGTTGATCTTGGTGCCGCCGATGTCCAGTGCCACGACGTTGCGTCGTGGGCTGGCTCCACCTGATGCAATGGGGGTTGCATGAAACTCACTCTCCTTTGAGCTAGTTCCGCGCGAGGTCCAGGGACCGGGATCTCACGCATCTGCCTGGGCCTGATACGATCCCAGTCAGATCACCATATGGTAATATTCCTAACCATAGGGTGTTTGTTACCGATGGTACACCTGTGCCGGGTGGATGGGAACGGTTTGATTAAAGATTGGAAAAGCCGTGCATAAGTACGAGCGTATTCGTGAGGCCATTGCGGTGATGGTGACTGAGGCTGGTCCTGGGGCGCGCCTGCCCACTGAGAAGGAGCTGGCTCGGCGCTTCGATGCCTCAACGATGACTGTGCGGCGCGCTCTGCAGGTGCTCGCGGAAGCCGGCCAGCTCTATGGGGTTCCCGGGAAGGGCATCTTTGTGGCGCGTTCTCGTGTGACCAAGGTGGCTTGTGTGTCTACCTCCTTCACGGAGGCGCTGCGGGCTTCGGGGCGTCGGGCGAGTAGTCGACTCATCTCGGCAGCTTTGCGGCCGCCCTTGGATGAGGCTGAGCGTGACTTCTTTGCTGCTGGTGAGGGAGGGTTTGTTGTTGAGGTGCGTCGCGTGCGCCTGGGGGATGGGGTTCCTATTGGATTCGAGGTCGCTACTCTTAATGCGGCTATACTTCCTCGAATTCTCGGGTGCGATCTTACTGGGTCTCTGTACGAGTTGATTGAACATCGCTACCATCTTGAGATTGAGCGCACAGGTATTGTTGTGTCATCCCGACTTCCGGATGGGGGTGAGGCGAAGCTACTTGAGGTAGCGACCACTGAGCCGTGCCTGCAGACAATTGTCACCGCCCAGGTTGCAGGTGGGCAAAACCCTGAGCGTACCGTAGCGCTTTATCGCGGCGACATGTATGAGCTTGCCATCTGATTCCGGTGTTTATATAGATGTGGTTCGCTCAAGTTGCTTCGGAGTGGCGGTTGTCGGGGCGGATTAAAGTAAGGGGTAGAAAATTCGTGCTAGCTGCGATGCGTTGTCTATCTGACGGGTGTCCAGCACTGCATATAACGATCTGCGCTCGGGGTCGGGTTCAAGCAGGCCGAGACCGGCCAGGACCTCACCGGCCGCGACCGCTACCTGCGCGCCGTGCGGTAGGTTCTTCGGTAGACGAGGCAAAGGTGGCCGGGCCGCCTGCCGCATTGGTCGGTTCTCTGGTCATCGTTCCGCGGTTCTGAGAGAATAGTTCTGTGGCGGTGAAAGTGGCGATCGATTCCAAGGAACTGTCGGAGGCGTGCGCCCGGTTTCGGTGTTGCTCGATTGTGTGTCTTCGGATCAGTGCTTACCGATCATTTTGATCCCCATACCAGTGACATTGACTTTCTTGTTGACTTCCAGGTGGGGCGGGAGGATCGATTCGCGAGTTTCTTCGGACTTCAGGATGAGTTGACGAGGATCTTTGGAAGAAAGATTGACCTGGTCGTTGCCGAGTCGGTCAGGAATCCTTACTCAAGTCCCTCGGTGCTGAGGGGTGCTGAGGATGTCTATGCTGCCGGAGTGACGGTGTTGGAGGCTGAGGCCGATCCAGGTTGCTGCGGGTACTTGTGATGGCACCGTGATGCTCACTCGTATTCGGCGAGCTGAGGTGTCGCAGCTTGAGCGGATGTGAACTCACCGTTCATGGAGGGGTGTACGACCGGGGTCAGGAGTCGCGGCCGTCTGCGGAGGATAACTGTTCTGCCGACTCGTGGATCACCTTGGTGGCGTTTTCCAGGAACTCAATGAGCTGGTCGACCTGGCTGTCCGGCCAGTGCTCGACCAGAGCAGTCAGCTTCTGGTTGGCGGGCAGGAATATCTCGGCAAGACGATCAACGCTTGTTGCGTGGATGGTGAAGGATCGCAGGTCCGTCTCACTGGGGCGACGCTCCACCCATCCGTCGCGGACGAGTCGCCGCAGCACGCTCGTCATCGTTGTTGTCCCCATCCGGGTTCGGTGGGCGAGGGCAGTGGGGGTCTGTGGCCCGTTGCGGTGCAGGACGTCGAGCACCGCCAGATCGCTGTCATTGAGCCCGGTTTGGGCCGCAACAGCACGGTTGCTGGCGGTGAGTTCGCTGTTCATGGCGCGCAGCGCCTGAATGAGACGCTGATCGTGAATCCGTCTGCTCAAGCTGATTCTCCTGATCCGGCTGAACGTGGATGAGCGTCAGGATAGATCGACGACGAGCTTGCCGCGGACATGCCCCGTCGCCAGCTCGGTGTAGGCGGCGCGAATCTGCTCCAGCGTGAAGGAGTAGGTACGGGCGAGTTCGACCTTGATGGCGTCGTCCGCCACCAGCTGTGCCACGTCCTCGAGTCGCCGCGTCCACTGCTGTGGCGTGAGCCGGTGAACTGCACGCCCTTGAGGATCACCGCGGGCGAAGGAACCAGAGTGCCAATGGAGCGGCCTGTCAGCCCGAGATCGCGGCCAGGTCGTACATGCCGCCGCCGTAGCAGTCCAGGAGCTTGGTGACGGACGAGGGAGTGCTTCGCGAACCCGGTTTGTCAGATTTTCACCGTATGTGACTGGAATAGCGCCCAAGGAGCGGAGGTAGTCCAGATTGCGGGCGCCGGCGATTCCGATGACCGTGGCGCCTCGGCTCACGGCCAGCTGAGCGGCGATCGACCCCACGCCGCCCTGCTGCGGCACTGATGACAATGACATCGCCCTGGTGCAGGTTCAGCTGCCTGAATGCGCCGCACGCGGTTTGCGAGGCCACACGCAGGCAGGCTGCCTGCGTGGAACGACAGTCGGGCCGGCTTCTTGACGACGTCGTCGGCGGGTGCCACCAGCTCGGTGATGAGTGCTCCGCGGGTATCGGCCTGGCCAGGAGCGCTTCGCAAGGTCCCCAGCACGGCATCGCCCACAGCGAGGTCGGTGACGTTCGCACCGACGGCGTCAATGACACCTGCGAAATCTCGGGCCACGCCCCTGGGGAAGCGAGCGGATGCGCCCTCGAACCAGCGTCGAGGATGAATGATGCGCTGAACCCGTTCAAGCCGTCGCAGGTCGCCCTGGAAGGTCTTGAAGTCGAGGGGGTTGAGTCCGACGGCGCGCACCGCGACGCGTACCTCTCCTTCGCCGGGCGCCTGCTCCGGGCGCTCGGCCTCCTCCAGAACCTCTGGTCCGCCGAATCTGCGGTACTCGATCGCTCGCTTCATGGTTACCTCCTTGGGCTCGCTCGAAGGCGAGATGGCTGGTCGTTGCTCCGAAGTACTTCGTCGAATGGATAATACGATGATCGTACTAGATTGAGCAATGGTGTGTTTCTGGCCGCCTTCGCGACAAGCATCCATCGCTGTCGAGCTCTCCTCGTCTGCTCGCTCAAGCGGGCTTGAGGTCTTGATGTTGAGGGAGTCCCTGAGTGCTCGATGTATGTTTTTGCACCTGTAACAAACTACTTGATCTCGAGTGTTGCAACGACCGACGCTGGGTGGATGTTGTCGAGTGTTTGGTGAACTAATGTTCATCGAACTTGTGGTGTTCATGGGTTGTGACAATGTTGTGCTCGTCACAAATTATCGAGATCGTTGTGAGTGTTGAGTTTAGTTTCTTATGCTTGTGTTGTGCCATGCAGAAGAATTCGACCGTGAAAGGGGGTGACATGTCGACATTGTTGGAACACAAAGAGCTATCCGTGAAGTCATAGATCTTTTCTCGAACCTGGAGATCGATGTGCTTGAGCAGGCTAAAGCTCGTCACCTCCGACGTTCATTTCGAGGTCTACGACTCGGATGGTTCTGTCATGGTGGAACTTGACGGTAGAGATAAGCTTATTGAAGTATTTCAAAAGGCAATTTCGGAAATCAAAACTGCTTATCACCTCAATGGGCAGCAAGTCATTACTGTTGATGGCGATTCCGCCATCGATGTTCACTATGGCAAAGCGATTTTGGTGCAAGAGGTGGATGGTAAGGACGTTGTTGTGGATCGCTCCCTATCGTTCACTGACACCCTCGTGCTGACAGACGGCGCTTGGCTCATCAAGCGTCGCATTCAGCATCTTGTTTTGAGTGAAACGCGGCCACTTTGAGTGTCGAGATAATCCCATTGCGTAACGTCGCAAGTTAATGGTCATGAGTGCCGTGTAGTCCCCCCGACCGTTGAGGAAGACCTGTTCCCCGGAGCTGGCCACTGCGTCGGCCGCAATTTCGGTGATCCGCATGATCTCTGCGGTGAAGGGGATCGTGTGGATGCCCGAGGCGGTGGTGACGCCCCGGTTGGTCACCACCGGGGCCTCCTCGTAGCGCGCACCACCGCGGTACCCACTGGCCTCCAGGTAGGAGGCGGCATTCGGGGTGTGGCGGCGCTCGTCAAGGCGGAACGTGTCGGTGCCCTGGCCTGAGCAGCCTCGATGACACGCGATGAACTCCCTCTTGGCGCCTGCCCATGCCCGGCTCCGGCGGTGCGGCCACGCCGCCGCCCGAGGCCGCGCGCTGCCCGCCCTCGTCTCCCGCCACCCAGGCTCCTTCGACGACGACCTGGGCCGACGTCGAGGCCCCTGGAGGAGGACATCGGCCCCCGAGGACGCCCCACCGCTCGAGGACGAGTCGCCGCAGCCCCCACCTGGCAGGAGCGCCTAGGACGAGTCTCCGCCCTGGTCGCCCCGCGCCCAGCCAATGCCGTCGCGGCTCACGCCGAGCCGACGGCGCGCGCGCCGTGGGCCAGCCTCCGGCCCTGCCTGGGGTGACGGTCTAGGGCCCGGCGAGCTGCTCTCGGCCTCAACCGCGCCAGGAGGCCGCCGTCACCCACGCCGGCGCCCCCTGCTCATCATCGCCGGCGCGGGCTCGCGGGCAAGACCCGGGTCCTGACCCACCGCATCGCCCGCCTCATCGCGCACTGGCCGCGCCCGCCCCGAGAGATCCTCGCCATCACCTTCACCAACAAGGCCGCCGCCGAGATGCGCGGGCGCGTCACCGCCCTGGTCGGGCCCGCCGGCGAAACGCATGTGGGTCTCCACCTTCCATCCGCCTAGCGGATCCTGCGCCGCGAGCGCAAGCCGCCGGCCTGCGCCCACCTTCTCCATCTACGACGCCGCAGACTCCACCCGCCCCATCACACTGCATCGTGCGCAGAGCTGAGCATCGACCCCAAGCGCTTCACCCCAAGACCTTCGCCCACCGCATCTCCGACCTCAGAACAGAGCTCATCACCCGGCCCAGATTCGCCGAGCGCGCCGTCACCTCAACCCCTCGAGGTGTCACCTCGCCGAGGTCTACCGCGCCTACGCCGAGCGCCTGAGCGCCGCCGCCAACGCCCTGGACTTCGACGACATCATCATGCGCACCGTCGCCCCTGCTCCAGACCCGGCCGGCCGTGGCCGAGATGTACCGGCGCCGCTTCCGCCACATCCTGGTCGACGAGTACCGGACACCAACCACGCCCGGTAGCGTCACGTGCGCGAGGCTCGTCAGCGGCCCCGGCACCTCGGGGCGGGCTCGGCCCCTGCCCCCGGGCGAGCTCACCGCCGTCGGCGGCTCGACCAGTCCATCTACGCCTTCGCAGCGCCACCATCCGCAACATCGAGGGGTTCGAGGAGGACTGCCCGGGCGGCGCACCATCCTGCTGGAGCAGAACACCACTCCACCCAGAACATCCTCTCGGCCGCCAATGCGTCATCTCCCGGGCAACAGCAGCCGGCGCGAGAAGAACCTGATGGACCGCCGCCGGCGACAGCGCATCACCGCTGCGTCGCCGACTCCGCGACGAGGGCCCGCTGGGATCAGCCAGGAGTCGACCGCCTGGCCGACGAGCACGGCGTGCGCCCCGCGACGTCGCCGTCTTCTACCGCACCAACGCCCAGTCCCGCGCCCTCGAAGAGGCCTTCCTGCGCGCCGGCCAGCCTACAAAGGTCGTCGGCGGCACCTTCCTCGACCGCGCGCGAGATCAAGGACGCCATCGCCTGCCTGCGTGCCGTCGACAACCCCGACGACGACGTCAACCTGCGCCGTATCCTCAACGTCCCCAAACGCGGCCTGGGGACAGGCCGGGTGCCCCTGGCCAGCGACGTCGCCCGCTTCGCCGTCTCCTCTCGGGCAGGCCGTCGCTGACGCCGCCGGAGCGCAGGACCAGGCCACGCTGAGCCTGACGGGACCGAGGTGCCGACGGTGAGCCCCTCCAGCATCGGGACGAGCGGAGCCGCCCGAGTCGAGGCCTGA
>BNJV01001328.1_pt1 | contig 11113 bp, 21 predicted proteins | sample 8540591 | NCBI WGS metagenome assembly BNJV01 (sample SAMD00202457, study PRJDB9452) | human saliva metagenome | host: Homo sapiens
AGTGATCCGCTCGTCGAGGCCAGCGCGGTTATGTTTGGCCCCGGCCTCGTTTCCACGAGGCCGGGGCCGTGTCACGCCGTCAGGCGCGCCGCACTCACTTTCGTCCAGGCGTCGCCCCCACCGTAACTGTCAGTGAATTGAGCGTGAAGTCTTTCCACGTCATTGTGGCAGGCGGGGCCGACAGACGGGCGCCAGGACTGTTGTTCTTCCCCACGGATTCGACAGTGTAACCTCATCAGCATCCGCCCGATCACGGTGTAGACGTGCATGTCCGGCAGCGTGATCTCGTGGGCCGCCCGTCCACAGTGACAGTGATGTTGTTGTTTGGCGTCATCAGGTCGGGCATGGCTTGCTGACCACCGGTTTCCCATCACGGATGGCATCGATCGCAGCCTGTTGGGCGTTTTTCCTTGCCTCTGAAGAAATCTAGGTTGACGGAAGATCCGCTGCCGCTAATCTCCCGCATGGTGATTGCAGACAGATCTGCCGGAGGCCCCTCCGCTCAGAAGAAGACCCGATTTCGTTCCACCGGGATGGGCTGATGTATGCCATCTCAAAGATGGAGGCGGCACTCAATTCCCCTCCAAGCCTCTTGTTTCCGTGCGTGAGTATTTCCTTGACCAAGAAGGGTGTTCCACCGCTGAGACCCGGGAATCGTACGAGGAAGCCGTCCACGGTTCCGTCGTTCGTGGCATGGTGCGGGCTGATGAGGCTCGCGAGGTATGCGCGTCCTTCCGGCGTGTGATCGTACGCATTGAGGGACGCGAGCAAGCGGCAGTCCCCGAGGCTGCCCCTGGTCGGGCCTCGATGAGGACTGTGAGGGGTCCGCAAGCTGCTCAAGAACGCGCGCGATCTGCTCGCTCGTGAGCGCCGTCGTATCCCCAACATCGGCTGTGCTGCCGTCCGCGTTTTTCTGGATGTCTCGGCGTGAAGCAGAGGGCGGTTATCGGACCTCGCGGGCGGATGGCCGCTTGTTCTTCGATACCGTCGAGGGCTTTGTCGTAGCGGAAGGACAGGAAAGCGACCCGTTTGCGGCGTAGAAACGGGCTTCATGCCTGCGTTCCTATTGAGAGCGAGCAGTACATCGCCCATAGCTCTTTGGCTTGCGCGCGGACCTCCTCGATAATGCGTAGCTCGGCCTCCAGGACCTTTTGCGTAGCGCAGGAGTGAGGCGGCGGTATCGTCTGTTCCGCTGTCCCAGATCGTCAGCTCGTTTTTTCTTTCGCAGCTGGCCTCGCACGCCTCGTGGCTTTACCCTCCCAACCGTTTGTCTCGACTGATCGCCGAGGAGATAGCACCCGCGGTGTCGCGGATCTTGTGGGCGCGGTCCGTGAGTTCGTCACTACACCGTTCGATCTGCAGCCACATCGCCGGGGACCGGCGGGAACTCTCAGGCGAAAATCAATCAGCACGGTACTGTTCTCCCGTCGAGTTGTGCGCGGATGCCGGCAAGCGACATTCGCAATTGTTTGGTCGGCTTCTTCTGTGCTTCTGCGGTGTATCCGATTGCGAAAGCGGTCTGAGGAGCCAGTTGGTCGTCCCCCGTTTTCGTGTGGCGTAGGCGTCAGCGAAGGCTTTCAGCGCGTCGCCGACGGCTTCACTGCCGGTGTCGATGGGGGCGAGGCACTCGTCGAGGTCCACCTGCGTCATGTTGTCACGCACGTCGCACAGCGCTGTGGGAGGCCCTCGAAAAGGTCGTGTCAGAATTCATGGCGTAGTCGCTCATTGCATCCTCCTGTCTGAGGTAACGGATCATCATATGTGAGTGTCCGCCAATTCACCAAAAACCCGTCTGGAGACTGAGAATGAGGGATTCCAGAGGCCCTCTTTCTGGTAGCGTCGGCCAGCTCCCTCCCCTGGTCAGCCAGCTTCCTCCCGTGGATCACGCGCACCGAACACCCCCAAATTTCGCACGTAATTCCCTCCAACCCATGAGCGCAACACTCAGCCCAGCTGGAGGCTCCCCATATTCCGCATGCAATTCTCCCAGGCTCTTTTGATTATTGAAATACATTCGTTGGAATCACGCGGTCTTTCTCACCATCACGATGAACAAGGCACAGGGAATTGCATGCGAAATTTCCGGATGACCGCAGTCGCGGCTGGTTCGGCAGTGGCCTTCCCTTAACGTTTCGGCAAACTCGCAGGCAAAGGCGCTAGTCCGCACAGAATCGTCTCAGCCCCGCGCGCTTTCCGACGCATCTTCAGAATCGTCGAGGTGATGATGGAGAGCAGGAAGATGTTGAAGAGGATCGCGCCGACGCTCGGGGATACCCACGTGGCTACGGAGGCGCTCCCGACGGGGTCGTGCCGCCGCTGATACGCCGACGATGAGTCCGACGCGCAGGTCGACCATGCGGGTGGCGCAGGTTGGTGACGGTGCCGGCGATGCCGGTGGGGATCATGACGAGGAGAGACGTGCCGCGCGCGATGAGGTCTCCCGCGCCGACGGCGAGCTCCATGCCGGGCACGATGACGGATCCGCCGCCCACGCCGACCAGACCGGGAGAGGATGCCGGCGCACAGGCCCACCAGGATCATGAGGACGCACGAGGCCGGGGTCAGCAAGACCGACCCTCGCGCGTGGGGACGTGCAGGTACTGGGAGACGATGACGAAGACGGTGAAGCTGATGAGGATCCAGGCAGGGGCGGCGCGGGAGGCGGCGCAGGAGCCACACTCCGATCTGTGAGCCCGCGAGCGCGCCGACCACGAGGAGGGCGGCTCCCGCCCAGGAGACCCTCGCCGTGCAGGGCGTAGTTTCCCGAGCCGACGGCGGCGGTGACGATGATGGCGGCAAGCGACGGGCCGAGGCTCGGCGCTGATCCATGCCGAGGACCGCCATGAGGGCTGGCACGATGACGAGGCCCCCGCCCACTCCAAAGAGTCCGGAGAGGAATCCAGCGCCTACGCCTGTCGCGATGACGAGGAGGATGCGGTTCATGGTGAGGGGCTGGGAGTCGGTGTTGGCCATGCTTCTACTGTAGTCCTGCGTTGTTTTGCGTTCTGGGACAGGGCTTCACCGCGCGCGAAATGGAAGTCCAGGCCCTGTTCACGGGCCCACGGGCTGGCGTAGACTCCTCGCATCAACGAAAGGAAATGCGATGTCCAACGTGTTGATTGTGTCGGGACACCCGCGCACCGGCGATGATTCGGTTGCGAATAAGACGATCCTGGAGGAGCTTGGGGTCCTGCTTCCTGGCGCCGAGATCGATCATCTCGATGACCTCTATCCGGAGTACACGTTCGACGTTGAGGCGGAACAGGAAAAGCTTCGCGCCGCGGACGTCATCGTGTTGCAGCATCCGCTGTGGTGGTACGGCTGGCCGGCGCTGCTGCAGAAGTGGATGGAGGACGTGTCTGTGCGCGGTTTCAGCCACGGGTCTTCGGCGTACGGCCTGCGCGGTAAGAAGCTGGTCGTGTCGGTAACGGCGAGCGTCGGAGGCTTACTACGCGCCAGATTCCGTCGATTTCAACGACTCACCGACGCCCGCGAAGGCGACGTGCGCTGACGGGCATGGAGTTTGCGGGGAGCCTTCCCCGTACGGGGTGTCGTACGCGAATCGCACGGATGAGGCGGCGCGCCGACATGGTGGAGTTGCTCTGCGCGAGCACGCGAAGCTGCCTGCGGAGTTCGTCTCTCCTCTGAGCTTCGTTCCCCGCCTTCAGGCGGAACATGCAGCCCGGCCCTGGCCTCATCCAATACGAGGCCGGGGCCGCGTCTCACTTTTTGTCCCTCTTCTTGGGTGCCGGTAGCCCCACACGGCCGAGACCACGTCGGCACAGTGCGTCGCGGTCCTCGATCTCGACGAGGAGCATCTCCTTCGCCCTCGTAGGGATGGCGCGCGGGGCCTCGGAAGAAGCTCGCCCGAGGCGGGCGTGACCTTGAGTAGTAGCGGTCGCCGCGGTGGATGCCGCCGATGACCTTGCCCGGTGCAGTAGAGGACGTATCCGCCATCATCTTTGCGGTGCGCCACGTCGTCCAGCTCGCCCAGCAGGTCGGCACGAAATCCAGGTATTGCTCGGTGACGACATCGTTCTTCCTCACTTTCCCGCTCAACAACACACTCATCTGAGCCTGCGCTGCATTGAGCGGCCGTCCTCTTGTGGCGTGTGAAAAACAGTGTAGGAGCCTTAGATCGAGCCCGCTGACCATGTTCGTTCATTGACAAACGAGGCCGGGGGAGGAAGCAGAGCGGCTAGTATCGCCGTGACCAAGGGTCATGAGGGGCTGGACCTCGCGCCTGAGGGCCCCGTTAGGATGGGGGCATGATTGATATGCGGGACCCGCGAGGGATTACTCGTTCATCGTTCGTTACCTGGCGCTCCAATTGGGCCTCCTGGTCTTACTCGTACTCTCCTTGTCATCCAGCCTCGTTCTGTTGGCTTTTTTCTGTCTCATGGGCTTCTTCACCTTCTTCCAGGTGTTGGCATCTATCTCGCGGGTTTTTCTCGACCACGCCGGGTTGTGGAAGGCTATCGTGATCGCGGTTACTGTCCTCATCGACGTACCCATCCTGTGGTGGTTCGGACGGCTGGCGGCGGCATTGCCGGCAGCGGGTCCGACTGCGGCTCGTGACTCATGGATGCCCCTCCACTTCTTCGCCGCCTTCTTCGCGTGGCTCCGCGAGATCTTCCACCGCCGGATCCTCAGCGAACTGCCACGCCCAGCGCCCCTGACAGCACCATTGAGCCTGACGACAGTGAGAACAGCGATTCCGAAGACACAGAGGCAGACACCCCTACGACCACCACCGCGGTCACTGAAGCCGACACCGACACCGACGAGCAGTAGTCCGTTTTCCAGGAGCGGTTTCGGCTACCCTCTGCCGCTAGACAAAGCAGTGTAAACTGGCCCTCGACCTCGTCTCTCACGAGGCCGGGGCCCAGAGCATGACGGGTCTGGAACCGGGAGTAGAGCACGCGGTGTGACGATGTAACAGCGGTGCACTGGAGGCGTTTACCCACACTTCAGTGACCCCGTTAGATGAGGGCATGACAGATAGGCGAGACCCGCGAGGGATTGTTACGTTCATCGTCCGTTTCATGCTGTTCTACGCGGTCGCTCTGTTGGTGTGTTCTTTTCCGTTACTGCCGGGCGTCACCTTTTTATTTTTTTGTGGCATCATGGGCTTCTTCACTTTCGCCCAGGTGATGGCATCCGTGATCGCGAAAGTTCCTCGATCAGCCCGTTGCATGGAAGGCCGCAGTGATCGCGGGTGCCATCATCTTCGATGGGGCTGTCCTATGGCTATTCGGACTGTTACTGGTTGTTGTATTTGACAGTGGGTCTGCTTGGATCGCCGTGGCTGAGTGGCTCCCCTCGCACGTCGTCGCGGCCTTTGTGCGCGTGGGGTCTGCGCGAGGTCATCCACGCGTTGGGCTCACAAAAAACAGCCACACCCAGCACCCCTGGCAGCACCGTTGAGTCCGGCGACGGCGAGAACCTGAGCGATATCAAAGACGCAGATGCAGTTGCCCCGACGACCACCCGCGCAAACACGGCAGCCGATGGCACATGCCCCCTGACACTTTGAGGCGGAAGAAAACATGTGCACTACTCAAGAAGTAATCATCTCATCAATAAGAGATATATCTTGCACAGGGTCTTGGCCACCTGAATACACAGTGACTTCGTGATAGTTCGGATGCATGACCTGCAACGAGGGTAGCGGCGCTTCACGAACCCTTACAACAGTAAACCCTTCTGCAAGTAGATCCAGACTTTTGATTCGATCAACGTCCATCTTTTCCCGATGCCAATATGAGCCGTCATATTCGATGACAAGAGGCTTTCCCGATGGAAGATCCACGTAAATATCAACAGTCCAAGAGGCATGAGTTTGGAATTTTGCAGAGTGAATACGGGAGCCAGATTTTGCATTTCCCCAGTGCACAAGGGCCGCTGAATAGTACTCAACCTCAATCTGTGACTTTCCCGTTTCGACACATTCCGGACACTGCGCTCCATTAACTCTCGCCGATGGCATAGCACGCCACACGTGCGCTGCATTATTCTTGCAGACCCATAGGGGAGGCTCGCCCAACCAGAGACGCATATCGGACGAATTTCACCACGATGAAAAGAATTATCCGGGGACCATTCATCAGCAATTTCTGGGTAGTGATATGCCAATGAATCGAGAATAGTATGGCACACCGGACAGCGCCAACGTTCATATTTATCACGCTCTCGGGGAGTTGCCTGGAACTCATGTCGACAGACAGGATCTTGCCACCAGACCATACGGCGAGACTCTGGCGAGATCTCAGCAAGCCGCAACTTACCATTCTTAGTTGGATGCCATTGACTACTGATCTCAGGTGTCAACCTCACTTACAGAGGGATCACCCTCGGCCGCCTTTGCATTAGCTTTCCGGGTCTCAAGCGCCTTGCAAGCAGAACAACCTCCAAACAGGTAGCTAAGTGGTTGGCGCGTATTGCGGTGACCAAAAGGACAACGGAATCTATAACCCGAACCCCAATGACTTTCGTCAACTAGGACATTCTCAGGAGGGAGATCATCATCCCAAGCCAGCAAAAGCTCGGGCACATCGGCAATGGTCTTACCTGAATAAGAGGCCCTCTTTTCCTCCCACGCAGCCGACAGTATTTTCTGACATTCAGGGCACGAGAAATAGTCACGTGTAACATCTGCGACGCGAGCTTCGAATGAATGTCCTTCCGGGCAGATCCACCACGCCACTCGCCTAGCTTTCAAGGTAGCCGTATTCCATAGCTCTTGTTCATTACGTTCATGATCCCACCATTCAACAGCGCGATTACTAGAGTTCTTTAGAGATTAGCACTTCTATTTTTTCTAGTTCCTACCGTTGCAGTCTTCTGATTTCTCCGACAGGGACACCCCCAACCGATATCACCGTTTCGCTGCGCTTCAACCCTGCCGCAGAAATTACACCTCGTAGCATGTGGATCATTTTCCAAACTTGGATTTGTCAGCGGCCCAAGATATGTGTAGCCATGAGATTCCGCATTCTTCTTGACGATGGAGACATTCTACGGCTTCGAGCACCACCGCCAGACAGGAACGCGCCTCTTCTGCCCACGCACGCCAACAACAAGCTCGACAAGTGAATTCACCGGCTTGCAATCGATCAAGAACATATTCAAAACGGTAGTGCCCTTCAAACCCACAACGCATGCACCGAGTCATCAAGTAAGCAGACGGTTTAGTAAATTCATCAAGCAAGATGAGACCACCCTGAGAATATAGTTGATTAGCGTTCATAGCACCACGTCGGCCGCGTCCGCGTTGCATACGCCCTATCTTGAACACAGCCCTCAACACAACAAATTTTCATTGCTAATCCTTCATTCCTTCGAACGAATGACGCCTCAGTCGAAAACCCCTCCGCGGATGGCGCAACCATGCCGTCACTTTGCTCTGGCAAGTTCGAGCGATTCACAGTGTGTGAACAAGATCAGCGCACTGTCCAGCACGACGGACGAAGCAGACCAGAAACTTCGAGAGACACCCTCAGATTTCACCCCGACTTACCTATGCTCGAAGAGCACACGGTCGCCAGACTCACAGACTCTCACCAAACAGGGCATTATGTCGTTGGCGATACGCCAGATCGTCTTATGCAGCCCGGCTCGCTCGATCACTGCCGCCACTATGCCCTCTTTTCTGGGCGAGGAGCTACGACACTCCTCGCTGATCCCTTGCTCGACATTCGCTCGCCACTGCACGCGGGCGATTCATGTGGCCTAGCTTACTGCATAAGCGACCTGCTAAGGGCCGATAACACACCCGATTTCCACCCACTCCGGCCCCGGCCTCGTCAATGAGAACAGAGCGAGCGAAACGGACTCGCAAAACCCAACTTTTCAGGATACTCCCCCACCGCACCCCTGTTAGACACTTTCATAAAACAACGACAGGCCCACCTGCAGCCAAGCAACCAAAGCAGCAGCTCACGAGCTGCACAACACCTGGCAAATACTTGCAAATTCAACCGATCCACGAATTTACCTGTCCGCACTGCGGGACATTTTCGCTCAGCATGACCATATTGTCGGTTAATTTACTGAAAAATCGCTTTACCGTTGAATGGGCGCATCACGCGCATGACTCCCCCACCGGGCAGTCCCGTCAACGACTTCGAGGACACACACGTCATGGAGACACGACATCCCCTGACCATCCCCGCGGCCATCGTGCTGGGCACCGCGGTCGTCGCCACCGCCTGCCCTGCCGAGCAGCACACCGGCCACCGCCACGGGCACGGCGCACGTCACCCGCGCCTACACGGACAAGTCCACGCACGAACCGGGTAAGCAGGTAAACGATCACGGCCGAGACCTCGACCGAGGGAACCGTCCACTTCTCCGTCAGCCACCTCGGCGTCGAAATCGACTCGGGCGACGCCACCGTGACGAACGGCAAGGCCACCTGGACCTACACAACGCCGAACGAAGACGGCCAAGGGTACCTCGTCACCGCGACCGGTGGGGACGGCACCCACGCAGAAACAGCCATCGACGCCTCCACAAGCTGGACGCGCTTCTCACGCATGGGCTACCTCTCCCACTTCAAGCTCCACTGCACCCGAAGGCACCGGACGGACACACCACCTACGAGGCGTTCCTCTTCCAGAAGCCTCAGGACTACATCGACAAGCTCAGCCGGGACTACCACATCAACGCGCTGCAGTACTACGACTGGCAGTACCGCCACGAGCAGCCCGTCGCCACAGGCAACCTCGAGAACGAGTGGCCCCTGTGGTACCGGGACACCTACGCGTCGAAGAACACGATCAACAATTACATCCAAGACGCGAAGAACGCTCAACATGGGCTCACTCGCCTACTCGATGGCGTACGCGGCCAACGACAACCACGACACGAACACCATCAAGGACGAGTGGCGTCTGCGCGAGGACAACGGATCCTATTGTCATGCGACCCGGCAAGCAGTGGGTACCAACCCCCAAGGCGTGGACAAACCCAAGAGTCACCAGTTCATGATGAACGTCAACAACGAAGACTGGCGCACCCACATCACCGGGCAATACAAGACGCAGAAGACCGAATTCAAATTCGACGGCACTCACATCGACACGCTCAGGCAAACCCTCGAAGAAGCGACGCCTCGGCAATCCTGTTGACCTAACCGACGGCCTGGCAGCCCTCGTTGATGACACGCACAAGAACGTCGGCGGCCAGGTAGGCATCAACCTGCCCGACGGTGCAGGAAGCGAGAAGATCAACAAGGCGTCCGCCGCCTACATGTACACGGAATTGGGACCACAACGAGACAAACGCACAGGTTGCGTCTTACCCTGCAGAGCGCTCGCAACAATGCCGGTATCGAGCAGCAGATCGTGGCCGCCTACGCAAACAACTACGACCCCACAATCTCCTTGCGCGATCCGAAGGATTCTAAGAAGACGATCCATCCGGGCGTGACTCCGGACGAGGGTACACGCATCGAGGCCGAGTCCGACCAGGCGAGCGTGAGCGGCGGCGTCCAGATCCTCTCCGGCGACGATTCCGCGTCGGGCGGCGCCTACGCGGGCAACTTCTCCGGGGCGGCAGCACTGTCACCTTCACCGTCGACGCCGGTCAGGGCGGCACCTTCACGCTTGCGACGCGATACGCCAGGCAGGATGCGGACGCCGGCTTCCACCAGATGATCCTTGACATGGGTAAGACCGAGCAGAAGCTCATCAAGTACGCCCACTTCGACGCCACGGGCAGCTACTACACGTGGAAGGACATGACGGAGACCATCGAACTCACGCCCGGTACCCACACGATCTCCTTCTGGGTCCCCAACGACATGAATTACACGCCCGTCAACATCGACTGCATCACCTTCCGCGAGTTCAACACGGACTCCGTCAAGCTCGCGGACGCGGCATTCGCGGCGAACGGCGCGCACCACCTGGAGCTCGGCGACCACGGGCGCATGCTGGACAACGAGTTCTTCGTGAGCTCTGGGCGCCCATGTCCGCTGACTCCCAGACGTGGATGAAGAACTACTACAACATCTCCACCGCCTACGAGAACCTGCTCTTCGGCGACAACCTGACGCGCAAGGAACGACAGGTCGAGGTCTCGACGAACGGCGTGGGCCTGCCGACCTCAACGGACGGCGCAGCGAACACGATCTGGGCGAACACCATGACGTCCAACGCGGCACGGCCCTGCACCTGATCAACCTGCGCACCAACGACAACGAGGGCAACGACGAGTACTGGCGCAATGCCGCTGCCGATCCTCGCCTTCGATAACACGTCCGTCACCTACCACTTGAGGACGGCGAGGCGATCCCCGGTTCGATCTTTCGCCGTCAGCCCGGACGTTGACGGTGGCCGCCCGACGCCCCTCGACTTCACGACGGGCACGGGATGATCAGGGCCGCACGACGATCACCTTCAACGTGGCCGCCTGGCCTCGTGGGGACATGGTGGTCTTCTCCCCGCCACCACGCGGACCGCGCAGCTGCTGCACCTCAGGCAGTGGACACGTCCGACAACACCGCCACAACTGACGCTGACGACGCGGGCCTCGTGCCCGCGACGATCGTCGGCCAGCTGCGCAACGGCCTCGGCCAGTGCCTGACCTCCCAGGATCCGAAGGGATCCAACGGCACCCCCGTGGCGAACAGCAAGTGCGTGGAACAGCGCCGCGCAGACGGTCATCTACGAGGGCGACGGGCACATCCGCATCGGCGACCGCCGCGTCGACGTCCCGCGGCTACTACTGAGGAGGGCACGGTCGCGCACATGTGGACCTGCTACCCGGCTTTGGAATCCCAGAAGTGGGATCTCAACGAGAACGGCCAGCTCGAAAACCGCGCGTCCGGCCTGTGCCTGACGATCCCGGGCGACACGACGCGCGACGCCACGCAGGCGGTCATCTCGCAGTGCTCCGACTCCTCCAAGTCGCAGCGCTGACGCTCACAGACACCTCCGGACAGTAACGTCCCTCCCCGGCACGGGCACGGCCGGGAGGGACGTAGTGCCCGCGCGCTGCACATGAGCGCCGCCCCGGCCTCGTCACCATGAACGAGGCCGGGCCGAGCCTGACGCCTCGCGGGGCCGTCAGAGCGGGCGACCTCCACTGGCGGTGGTCTGCGCGAGGT
>BNJV01000351.1_pt1:0-5000 | contig 11095 bp, 12 predicted proteins | sample 8540591 | NCBI WGS metagenome assembly BNJV01 (sample SAMD00202457, study PRJDB9452) | human saliva metagenome | host: Homo sapiens
TCTTTTGTTGCAGGCCATGGAGCATCTTCCAGCTTAGAGGCCAATTCAAGTGTCCAATACATATTCTTATTTTTTTACATGATTCTTAGTGCGTGCAAAAGTAACATTTATTTTCTTATCTGCAAGTATTTTTCCATGTTTTTTCACTTAAACTACTATCATTATTCAAATAACGTGACAAAATGAAGAAATAATCTGATAATCTGTTGACAAACTTAAAGATTTCAGGTGAAACTATTGCGATATGGGATAGTGTTACAATCCTACGTTCTGCACGGCGACAAATCGTACGACAAACATGACTTTGAGCAGCTGATAGAGTTCCTCCTGGTAGAACAAAATGATGCTGTACAGGGAGTTGGGATGAGAGTTTATCGATATTTGTTTCTATCTCCTTAATAAGTTTTTGTGTGCAAAAAAACGGTCGTCTTCCTCTATCTCTGCACAGGCGAGTTGCCCACCAATTACAAAGAGTTCTTCTTGAATTTCCACCAAAAAAATCAATTAAGCTGACAAAAAGTATCTCCTTCTTTTTAAGGTATCTGCTTGCAGTAACGAGATAAGTAAACCTATATTCGCATTTAATTCGTCTAATGTTCCATATGCTTCTATACGCATATCATCTTTCGATAAGCGACTACCATCACATAAGGAGGTCATACCCTTGTCACCTGTCTTCGTATATATCTTCATAATAGTATTACATTTCTAAAGTTTAACCTTGTATTTTCAAAAATTTACTATATATGATTGCTTTACCATATCATTATTCAGAAACAATACCCCACAATAATATAAATCAAAGCTAACACCTGTGCGCGAATCTGATATAAGCTCTGACCAGTATTTCTGAGCTTCTTTGTCTCGCTTAAAATTCTCTATAATCAACACACTTGATGAAGGTAAATGGTCCAATGCCTTATCAACAACGGTACGATAGTTTGCAACAAGAGGTACACGCAGCATACTATACTCACCAATGTTTGAGAATAAACGTATCAGTTCCTCTTCTGATGTCGATTCTGTTATCCTATGATAGTTGACCTTCTGGCAACCTGCATCTACATAAATCTTGTAGCAAGAAGAGGTTGGATAACAATCTACAAATGTGTGAGTTTGCTGATAATTCGCTAAACGGAAGTAAAACTTGCATAGTTTACGGGTTGTCTTATCAATCCCATAAACCTGCTCAGCAAGGTGTTCATACTTATAATAAGGATAATGTTCATTCACCACATAACGAATAAAACGATATGCCCAAGGCGACTGTACGCCGAATCCTCTGGAGTAGCGCACACGTCTTAGCCAAACTATAAACCGCTTAATGAAATATACCATGATAAGTTGATGTAATTGACAAAGTTAATAGTTTTTTTCCTTATTAGAGAAAGAATAGATGCAAAAACCGTGAATTTAATTATTTTCACTCAACCTTTACAAATACCACTCTTTACATACAAACAATTAACCGTTTTGTCTATAAAATTATATTAAACGTCAAATTATTATACACTTTTTATTTTTTAAAAAAACACTAATAATTCGCAAAAAGATTTATATCTTTGCACTGCTTTTTTTAAGAAAAGGTTGCTATACATAGTAATATAAAAATCAGAACGTTTTTTTCTATCTGACAGGATAATCAGATGAAATATTCTTTCTACAATCTTTAATAACCACAGATTCTACAAACTGTATATTCAAGTAAACGATATAATTAAATATTACATTCTACAAATGGAAACAAAACGACAACTTGTAAAAGAGGTTTATATCAAGCCTTGTGCCAAGGTTTTTGAATTGGCAGAAAAGAGTTTCATCATGGCTGTTAGCCCTAATGTACGCCCTGGAGGTGATGCAGGAGGCAGCATAAGAGTGATAGAGCAAACTGTAGATGACGAAGATACTGACCTTGAAGGATAGTCATCTCACTAAAGTTAAACCTAAAATATTTCAAATTAAACGAAGTATGAAAAATAAATTATCAACATTGTTGTTGGCTGGTGTAGCTACTTTGACAATGTTTTCTTGTGTCGATAATGACAACTTGAATGAGAATAACGGAGATAATGATGCATTAGTTTCATTTGGTGTGAACGATGTTCAAACACGTGCCATTGCTGTAAGCGGTAGAACTTTAACTCGTGGAGCAATTAATCCTTATCTTTCATCAGAAGATCTTGCACCACAGAAATTGGATGTTAAGGGTGCTGACGCTGAAAAACTCTGCATTATTGAGACAACTGTAGAGGGTGTCAATCCTGTTCAGGCAGATGCTCAGACACGTGCTAATGTTATTAAAAACATTACAGAGAACTTCTCTGCTTCTGGTCATCGTGGTACAACAGAAGCTAATATCACTACTAAGCCTGAGTGGTTCTACAATGAGCCAACTTTGAGTAATGGTAAGCTTGTTACTCCAAGAAAGTGGAGTTGGGCAATTCCTCACGCTCGTTTTTATGCTGTATTCCCACAGGTTAAGAATGAGTATACTAAGATTAAGCTTTCTCCAGAGACTTATGAGGGTAGCCCTTATATTGAGTTTGAGGATGAAACAGATGTAACTAACCAGAAGGACTTGATGACTGCTTGCTCTGGTCATGTACACTATTCTGTTCAGGGTACTGCTCCAAGAACTGACTTAGATTTCCGTCATGCACTGACTGCTATCAAGTTTGCTGTTGGTCAAAACCTTTCTATCAACAAGACTATAAGCAAGGTTGAGATCCGTAATGCTTTGAGCAAAGGTAAATATACACTTTCTGACAAGTTTGATGGTACTGGTGCTAAATGGGAGAATTTGAGTGACGCTAAAACCTTTAAGCTTGAAGGGCTTGCTGTTAGCACTAATCAGAACCCTAACGCAGTGCTTACTGGTAATGATGGTGACAACTATACCTTCTATATGATTCCTCAAGAGCTTACAGGTAAGAATATTACTGTATATGTTGAGTTTACTGATGGTTCTAAAATTGAAAGTACACTAAAGGGCTCATGGTTAGCTGGTACTACCAAGACTTATAAGCTTAGCGAGAAGAACTCAACATGGGAATATACACTTGAAACAACAAACCCAGCAAACGTAGCATACAATCAGGACAAGTCAAACGACTATTTTGTTACAAGTTACAGAAATGCTCCTGATGGAACAAAGCAGGCTGTAAAGTGGAAGGCTGTTGGCTACGAGGAGTATGACCGTGCAACTGACAGCTGGACTAACTTGGGTACCAATAAACCTTCTTGGTTGACAGCAATGTCTAAGGAGAGTGGTAATGGTGGTGCTACTGCAGAGTCTGGAAAAGCAACCATCACAAAAGCTGACTTAAAAGACCGCCTCACAGAATACAATAAGGTTCTGCAGGATGCTACCGCTAAGGGCTCTGCAAGCAATCCTTATAACTTGTCAAATACTAATGGCGGTGATGCTATCCAGAACACTGCTAACAGCTACTTGATTTCTGCTCCTGGCTACTATCGTATCCCATTGGTATATGGTAATGCTGTTAAGGGTGGAACTACAAATGAAAGTTCATATAAGACTGCTCACACAGGTACTGATGTTTTGAGTAATTTCAAAGATCATTTAGGAAATGACATCACCACTCCTTACATTAATGTACAAAATGCAAGTAATCCTGCAACACAAGCATCTATCGTATGGATGGACCAGCAGGCACTTGTTGACGGTATGAGTGTTACAAATAATGGCGACAAGTCATTTGTTAACTTCCATGTATCGGCAGCAAATATTAAGAATGGTAATGCTGTTATCGCTGTTAAGAGTGCTGATGGTACTATCATGTGGAGCTGGCACCTTTGGTTCGACCATAGCGATGCGTTGAGTACAATTGCATGTACAAATCATGAGGGTGATAACTTCAAGGTAACAAAAAACATCCTTGGCTATACTATATACAAGTGGAAATCAACATCCTATGAATCTCCACGTGTTGCACGTATGAAGATTGAGCAAGAAGTGGGTAATGGAGCAAAAAAATCTGCCTACATCACTATAACACAAAGCCCTTATGCAGAAAGAGAATATTCTACTGCGCTCTATCAGTTCGGGCGTAAAGACGCTTCCCTGGTACAAACACACTTTATGAAAGTACGTTTGTCGAGAATGGTGGTAACAATATTTCTATCGTAAATGCTATACAGAATCCTGGCACATTCTACACAGATGGAAATAAATGGGATACAGAGTACAGATACTTTAACTTGTGGTCTATGCAGACAACTTCACAAACCGATGTAAGTAAAACACTTATTAAAACTATTTACGACCCATGTCCAGTTGGTTTCAGTATGCCTCCACTTAAAACTTTCTCTGGTGTTACAATAACAGGTAAAACAAATACTAATAATAAAGATATAAATGCACTTGGAGACTGGGATCAGGGATGGCACTTCTATGCGAAGGATTCATCATCACCATCAACAGTTTACTACCCTGCAATTGGCTCTCGTACCGCAAAAGAAGGCAAGCTCTATGGTGTGAAAGACAGAGGCTACTATTGGGTTGGAGTACCATCTTCTACCAGCGCAGGTAATAACTTAGATATTAGAAACACAATAGTAATTCCTGCAAATAATTTGAATAGAGCAGTGGGATGTTCTATCCGTCCTGTAGCTCAATAATAAAAATATTTCAGATATAAGATAAAACTAATCAAAGCAGCAATACACCCTTTAGCGTATTGCTGCTTAGTTTCTGATAATGTAGAAATATAAGCATGTATCATTACACATGTATATGATTCTCACTTAAAGCATAGTATAAATTAAAGCACTATAAACAAAATATAAGAGCACATTAAGTATTGCTATTACAGCTTACTTAATGTGCTTTTTTTCCTCCTAATAATACTCTATTCAAATGCTCACATTTGCATTCCAATAGAATAAGCCATAAAACCATCACCCCAAAAGCCCTTTCCTTTCGATTTAAACGACTTAAAAGATTCAAACAAGCATATAATCTGCTAATAACAAAGTTA
>BNJV01000351.1_pt1:7500-11095 | contig 11095 bp, 12 predicted proteins | sample 8540591 | NCBI WGS metagenome assembly BNJV01 (sample SAMD00202457, study PRJDB9452) | human saliva metagenome | host: Homo sapiens
AATGGCTGCTTCCAAGCCAACATCCTAGCTGTCACGGGGACCAGACTTCGTTAGACTAACTTAGACAGAATTTCGGGACCTTAGACGGCGGTCTGGATTCTTCTCCTCTCGGGGACGGACCTTAGCACCCGCCCCCTTACTGCACATCTGCTGTCCATAAGCATTCGGAGTTCGTCAGGTCTCGATAGGCGGTGAAGCCCTCTTGACCTATCGGTCGCTCTACCTCTTATGGAAATCGATGCACGCGGCACCTAAATGCCTTTCGGGGAGTACGAGCTATCTCCAAGTTTGATTGGCCTTTCACTCCTACACTCACCTCATCGGGAAGCTTTTCAACGCTTATCCGTGCGGTCCTCCATCCGGTGTTACCCGGACTTCAACCTGGGCAAGTGTAGATCACTTGGTTTCGCGTCTACCCCATCTGACTCAACGCCCTTTTCAGGCTCGCTTTCACTGCGGATGCGCGTCTCATGACGCTTATCCTTGCCAGACATGGTAACTCGTAGGTTCATTATGCAAAAGGCACGCCGTCACCGCTTACGCGGCTCCGACCGCTTGTAGGCGCATGGTTTCAGGAACTATTTCACTCTCCTCATCGGAGTGCTTTTCACCTTTCCTTCACAGTACTCGTTCACTATCGGTCTCACGGGAGTATTTAGCCTTACCGGATGGTCCCGGCAGATTCGCGCAGAATTTCACGTGTTCCGCGTTACTCAGGATACCACTACGTCTCGTCATGCTTCGAATACGGGATTATCACCCTCTATGATTGTTCTTTCCAGAACATTCTTCTCACAATCTAAGTACGACAGCGTGGTCCTACAACCCCTGCTAAGCGTTGCCACAAAGCAGGTTTGGGCTATTCCCCGTTCGCTCGCCACTACTAGGGGAATCATTATTTATTTTCTCTTCCTAAAGGTACTAAGATGTTTCAGTTCCCTTCGTTCGCCTCACTACTACTATAGTGATAGCAGGTCTTCAACCTGCTGGGTTGTCCCATTCGGAAATCCTTGGATCAAAGGTTATTTGCACCTACCCAAGGCTTATCGCAGCTTATCACGTCCTTCATCGCCTCCGTGAGCCAAGGCATCCGCCATGCGCCCTTTCTTACTTTCTTCGCCTTCTATGTAATTACTTACAAAGAATGTAGCTCATACTTTCAGCTGTTGTATGATTCTAAAGAATTTGAAGTTTTTTCTTCAATAATTAGAATGCTAATTCTTCCCATTATAGAAAGAATAGTTCTACATTACAGTCTTGCTTGTGTCAATATGTCAAAGATCTTACGCTGTTGCTCTGTGTGTTCTGAGGCAATGCCTCAGAAGCATAGAACAGCGTGGTGGAGAATAACGGATTCGAACCGTTGACCCCCTGCGTGCAAAGCAGGTGCTCTAGCCAACTGAGCTAATCCCCCAAGGGATAGAGAAAGTATCAAAGGACTTTAAGTCTGTCACACATGGCTTAGCGCCAATGTGTAGTCACAAAAGACTTGTGCCTGATACACATTGGCTTAACGCCGATGTGTAGTCCCAGGCAGACTTGAACTGCCGACCTCCACATTATCAGTGTGGCGCTCTAACCAACTGAGCTATAGGACTGAGTTGGAAGAAAGCACTGCGGCTTCTCATGCCAGACTTCCTTTCTCTTATTCTTAAAACAGTGTCAGTGAGTACAAGAAGAAAAACGAACCAAAGGTTCTTTTATTTTCTTGATTACCGTTAACTTCTTGACATGTATACTTAAATACTTATCAAATAAATCAACTAATAAGCATCCTCTCCAGAAAGGAGGTGTTCCAGCCGCACCTTCCGGTACGGCTACCTTGTTACGACTTAGCCCCAATCACCAGTTTTGCCCTAGGCCGATCCTTGCGGTCACGGACTTCAGGCACCCCCGGCTTTCATGGCTTGACGGGCGGTGTGTACAAGGCCCGGGAACGTATTCACCGCGCCATGGCTGATGCGCGATTACTAGCGAATCCAGCTTCGTGGGGTCGGGTTGCAGACCCCAGTCCGAACTGGGACCGGCTTTCAAGATTTGATGCAATTTGCATTACACCATCCCTCTGTACCGGCCATTGTAACACGTGTGTAGCCCCGGACGTAAGGGCCGTGCTGATTTGACGTCATCCCCACCTTCCTCACACCTTACGGTGGCAGTGTCTCCAGAGTGCCCAGCACTACCTGATGGCAACTGAAGAGAGGGGTTGCGCTCGTTATGGCACTAAGCCGACACCTCACGGCACGAGCTGACGACAACCATGCAGCACCTTCACAGAGACCCCGAAGGGCGTCATTATCTCTAAATCCTTCCTCTGCAATTCAAGCCCGGGTAAGGTTCCTCGCGTATCATCGAATTAAACCACATGTTCCTCCGCTTGTGCGGGCCCCCGTCAATTCCTTTGAGTTTCACCGTTGCCGGCGTACTCCCCAGGTGGGATGCTTAATGCTTTCGCTTAGCCGCTGATACCAGGTACCAACAGCGGGCATCCATCGTTTACTGTGCGGACTACCAGGGTATCTAATCCTGTTTGATACCCGCACCTTCGAGCTTAAGCGTCAGTTGCGCTCCCGTCAGCTGCCTTCGCAATCGGAGTTCTTCGTCATATCTAAGCATTTCACCGCTACACGACGAATTCCGCCAACGTTGTGCGTACTCAAGGAAACCAGTATGCGCTGCAATTCAGACGTTGAGCGTCTACATTTCACAACACACTTAATCTCCAGCCTACGCTCCCTTTAAACCCAATAAATCCGGATAACGCCTGGACCTTCCGTATTACCGCGGCTGCTGGCACGGAATTAGCCGGTCCTTATTCGTATGGTACCTGCAAATAGGGACACGTCCCTAACTTTATCCCCATACAAAAGCAGTTTACAACCCATAGGGCCGTCATCCTGCACGCTACTTGGCTGGTTCAGACTTCCGTCCATTGACCAATATTCCTCACTGCTGCCTCCCGTAGGAGTTTGGACCGTGTCTCAGTTCCAATGTGGGGGACCTTCCTCTCAGAACCCCTACTGATCGTAGCCTTGGTGGGCCGTTACCCCGCCAACAAGCTAATCAGACGCATCCCCATCCATTACCGATAAATCTTTACTTCAAATCTGATGCCGTCATCGAAGACTATGCGGTATTAGTCTGCCTTTCGGCAGGTTATCCCACAGTAATGGGAAGGTTGGATACGCGTTACTCACCCGTGCGCCGGTCGACGTCCAAAGAGTGCAAGCACTCAATGCCGTTTCCCCTCGACTTGCATGTGTTAAGCCTGTAGCTAGCGTTCATCCTGAGCCAGGATCAAACTCTCCATTGTAAAATATGTGTTGGTGATAAGTGATAGGTGATAAATGATAATGGATACCATGTTAACCCAAACGCTTCACCGAGTAATCTCTGTTTCAGAACGCTTATCCTAAAAGTATCAAGTAAAAAGTACCTTTTCTTTTGTTCCTTTAGCTTTGAGGCGGTGCCTCAAAAGTAGGGACAACGAATTGATCGGTTCGTTTCTTTTACCCATCCATTTGATATAAAACCAAACAGACGCTTCTTGTACTACTTCTCTGTTTATGTAAATCTTTTCAAAGAACTCTTTCTT
>BNJV01000331.1_pt1 | contig 11073 bp, 21 predicted proteins | sample 8540591 | NCBI WGS metagenome assembly BNJV01 (sample SAMD00202457, study PRJDB9452) | human saliva metagenome | host: Homo sapiens
TGACTTGATAGAACTTGAAAAAGCGAATCGTTCAAGCAAAGGCGTATGCAGAAACGGCGGAGACAGAATGAAAACCATGAAAGAACGTATCTCACAGGAGACTTATATATATCCGTCTCTAACAGAAGGGCTAAGAGACTTATCCATTAAAGGGAAAAACTAGCGCAACAATAATCGTTTGGACTTTGATGATTTCTGAAGGAAGACGCGCATTGTTAAAACAGTTATTTGGAAAAACAGGCGAGAAGATTTACATGGAGCAACCCGTCTATGTGGACTACTGGAGTGCATACAACGATTGGGGAAGGGCTTTGCGCGAATTTTTGACTGTACATTATTAGATGTGAAAGCACCGATTACGATTGGGGACAACTGCATGTTCGGTCCGGCATGTATCGCTTGTGACGCCAGGACATCCAACTGATGCAAAAACGCGCAATGCGGGTCCTGAATTTGGCATGCCGATTACGATTGGCAATAGTGTATGAGTTGGGGCCACTGTGACGGTGGAATCCAGGAGTGACGATTGGCGATAATACGGTCATCGGGTCTGGCTCTGTGGTAACAAAAGATATTCCGAGTAATGTGATTGCGGTTGGCAATCCATGCCGCGTTCTTCGTGAAATTACCGAAGAAGAGAAGTCAGATTGGTGCCGAAAACATCAAGAACTATTAGATGAACTTGGAAAAATAAAATAGAAGTGAAGAAGGTCACCAAATAGGGTGACCTTTTCGTTTGATTTATTTTTCAGTACACTTAATAAAGCTTTCGCGTAATTGGTTTTCTGGAAGGTTCTTTCCGATGAAGACCAATGTTGAGCCGCGTTTTGTATCTTTCCAATCGCGACCTCTTGAGATATCAAAGCTCATTTGAACCCCTTGGAAGATGATTTGGTAATCTAATCCTTCCACGTTTCAAGATTCCTTTGTAGCGGTATAATTCTGGTCCGTAAATATAAACAAGCTCGTTCAACCATTCGTTAATGTTTGCGAGAACTAATGGTTTTGTCAGTCTCGATGACGAATGAGTTAATACCGCTATGGTGGCTATGACTGTGGTGATGATGATGCTCGTGTTCATGGTCATGGTGTTCATGGTCGTGGTCGATGCTCATGGTCGCGATCGTGATCGCTGGTGCTCATGGTCGTGGTCATGATGGTGATGGTCGGATCGTGGTCACCGTGCGCATGTGTGGCCACATTCTTCGCAATATTCTTCTTCGGCGTGTTCTTGCATTTCTAAGATTTTTCTTTTTCAGATGCGTAGAACAATTCAAGTCCGAACATGTCGCTCATATGAACAGGACGTGCGTCAAGGTCTTGGATTTCCGCAAAGGCATTGATGCTACGAACTTCGTTAATCACTTTAGCGTAAATCGTTTCGTCTACTAAGCTATGTTTTTGACATGAAAATCTTGTCCGCAGAACCCAACTTGTTTTTGCTGGTTCAGGTTGATGCGCTGTTTGGTATAGGAAGTTTTTAGCATCCACAACGGTTAATACCGCATCTAAGATAAAGTGCTCGTTTAAGAATGGTACATTAATAAAGGTTTGTGCGATTGGAGCTGGATCAGCAAGACCTGTTGTTTCGAATAACACGCGGTCCACGCGAATGCCGTTTTGTTCTTTGACCATTAAGATGGATTTCAACATATCGGCAATGTCTGTACGAAGCGTGCAGCAGAGGCAGCCGTTATCCATTTGATAGATTTCTTCTTCAACGTCAAGAACGAATTGGTGGTCTACACCGATTTCGCCGAATTCGTTAATGACAACAGCGATATGTTCGCCGTGTTTTTCTTTTAAAACTTTGTTGATTAAAAGTTGTTTTCCCAGCGCCAAGGAAGCCGCTGACGATTGTAACTGGAATTTTTGAGTCATATAGTTTCTCCCTCTCCTCAGATTTTTTTCGTTTTTCTTCTCGTAAATTAATTGTAGCACTCTCCTGAAAAACTCAAAACAGACTGATTTCTCTTGTTTCACGATTCCAGCAGGGGATAACCGAATGTGCTATACTGAAATGGAGAACATTAGAAAGAGTGTGTCGAATGACAAAACAGGAAGCACCAAATGCGGCCGTTAAGAAAATCGATTGGGCCGAGCAATTTATCAACCAACATTTACAAGCATTTCGATGTCCTTATTGCCATGAAGCTATGGTTTCTGCCGAGAATCATAGCGTGGTCTGCGAGAAGGGTCATCGGTTTAATATTTCGAAAAAGGCACTTTGCATCTCATGAAGCAAAAATGCGAATACAGATTATGATGCGACGTTGTTCCAGCATCGCTATGAACTTGCGCAGAGTGGTTTCTTTGAGCCACTGTTTAAATGCGCTTTTGCCGTATCTTTCAGGAAAACGAAGAGAAGTTTATTGTCGATATTGGATGCGGGGAAGGCAGTCATGTATCTTGGTTATCGAAGTTTGTACAGGCACCTTTATGTGGAATGGATATCGCCAAAGAAGGCATCCATCAAGCGTCGGTTCATTTTTGGAAACCAAGCGCTATTCTTCTTAGGGGACTTAGCGAACTTGCCATTTGCGGATGAATCCTGCGGGCACTTCTAAATATTTTAACGCCGTCGAACTATCAAGAGTTTATGCGCGTGTTGGCTCCAGGAGGGTCGCTTGTTAAAGTGATTCCTGGCAACGATTATTTGGAGGAGCTTCGCCAACAGCTTTACCGTTCAAATCCAAAAAAACAAACGTATTCGAATGCGGATATTCTAGAACGAGTGCAGTCCGAATGCCCTCAAGTCACGTTTGAAGAGGTACGCTACACGGTGAATTTAACGGATGCGACCTATCGCCATTTACTAGAGATGACGCCTCTATACTGGGGTGCCACGCCAGAAGACAAAGCCTATAGTAATGAACATCCACTTTCTACGGTAACCGTCCATTACATCATCGCCGTCGTGAAAAAGCCGTAAAGAATGAATGAAGTGTGCTATAATGAAACTATTAACCATTAGGAGGTTTTACAATGGGATTAAAAAGATTTTTTCTCTCGTAAAAAAGAAGAACCAAAGAAAGATGAAGTGGTTCAAGAAGAAGTAAAACATGAAGAGCTTAAAAAGGAAGAAACTTCAGAAGTGAAAGAGGAAGCGGTAAAAGCAGAAGCAACTACGACACCAGCTGAAGGGAGCCAAACTTCTGAGGACGCTAAGAAAGGTTTTGCACTTGGGGTAGAAAATGTATTTAGCGCAGGAAAGGACTCTCCAGACTTAGTTGTTACAGGGTATGTCACAGGAACGATTAAAGTTGGGGATGAAGTCATTATTACAAAATTGGGAAGTGATACTGACAAACCTGTGAAATCAGCTGTATATGCTTTAGAAGATGGCAATAACGGTCGCGTGATGGAAGCTTCTAATAAAAAAATTGCAGCATGGATTGAAAATGGTGCTCAATATGGTCTCTATAAAGGTTCAGTCGTTCATTCAGAAGGTACTAGTGAAAATGATCTGTATGGAACCTATATTAACGCTATCGGAGAATCCTTTGTAGGCGTTCAAAATGGCGAGATTTCAGATATTGACCGTGTTTATTTATCTGTAACGGATGTAGCTGAAATTTGGCGTCTTTTCTTATGGTATTGCAATATTAATGCCGCAGAAGATACGGAAGAAAGACGTTCTGAAAACATGGAGAAAATCCGTAATTTAGTGACGATTACCCGTGATAAATTATTCTTAGTGGATGAAATTTATGCAGTTTATTCGGTCACAACCGGAGAGCCTTATCTATTCACAAAGACGATGAAAAAAGAAGATGGCAGCTACTATACAACTGCGCCATTAGTACGTTTAATTCCAGCGGCTTATAAAGAAAATCTCAAAGAAAAATTTGAAGATAATGACGAGTTTGAATTACGTCGCATTGAAAATGGACCGAATAAAGATGGCATCCGTAATTTCTTAAGCGAAGTTATTTTATTAGATGGAGCTCGCGGAATTCAATTTGTAGCAGAAGAAACGTCAATTGCAGCAGAAGGATTGATCGAGTTTCCGAACTACGAAGGGATGAGAGAAATCGATATTCCTGTAACGAATCCAGATGTGGTCCGCTGGTTACATCTCCTTGGACAACTAGGCAAAACCAGATACGACAGACCGCGAAATTCTATTCAATATGTATTTCCACCATTTAGCCGAAGCCCTGAAAACAGCGCGCTTTATTGTTCCGATGAGAGGACATGGAGAATTGCCAAAGGTGGATGAAAATGGCAATACCACCTTTAAAGAAGGATTCACATTTGACTTAGCCATGCAAGATGGAAAAGAAAAAGAGAAGGCACTTTTTATTCTTTACAGATTGGAAGAGACTGCGTAAAGAATTTGGAGAAGAATGGCAAGGACTGATCCAACAATTGGACGGCAACTTGAGTCTTCATGATGTTATTATCAATGGAACAGGCAAAGAAGAAGCAGGAGCCTATATTACGGAAAGTATCTTTAATAAAATTAAGAATCCCGACTAAAAAGAATCAAAAAGCATAAGGACTCACACGGTGGGTCCTTATTTATTTAGTGGTTTATATATTCTCGAAATAAGCAAGGAAGAAGCAGAATCAAGCTGTATTCTTGGAGTAAGTAATGTAATCGGTGTGGATGACAACGCTACAGACTTAATCATTGAGGGCTTTGTCTTTAAGATAAGTGATATTTTGACAAAGGTCTTTATTAGAGATATAATGTACAAAAATCGCGTAAGGATAAAGATATGACAAAATCAAAGTACATTACACGCCTCAAACGCTCAGAAGGTCAATTGCGAGGTATTCAAAAATGATGGAGGAAGAGCGTGATTGTGTTGATATCATTACTCAATTAACAGCCGTGCGGTCCAGTGTTGATCGTATTATTGAACTGATGATAACGGAGAATTTAACAACTTGCATTAACGAACCTCTAGAGGATCCTCAAGCACAGAAGGAAAGATTGGAAAAGGCGGTTAAATACTTGATTAAACGCAAGTAATAAAAAACAAACGTTTCTCCTAAATAGTGAACAAATGATTAAAAGAGCAGTTGGTTTTCTTGAAATTAGACCAATTGCTCTTTTTGAATTTTATTTATTCAACATCACCAGGCCAAGCATTCATACCACCTTCTACATTGGTAACGGTGAGGCCTTGGGCGCTGAGAAATTGACAGGCAGAGGCGGAACGCACTCCACCCTGACAGATGACATGGTATTCATGGTCAGGTTTGAGCTCTTTGTAGCTTTGCTCCAAAGTACTTAACGGAAGATTTTTGGCACCTGGTGCATGTCCTGCTTGGAATTCATGTGCTTCACGGACATCTATAAGATCTAGATGCTCATTTTGATATTTTTCATAAAAGTCAGCCATGCTGATATTAGTTACCATATTCTACTCCTTCTGGGTTAGCCATTTTGTATAGTGAATAAGCGCCATCAAGGTTTTGGACGGTAAATCCTGCTTGCTTGAGGATACGCTCTGCGATATAGCTACGCAAACCACTATGGCAACTAACGATGTAGGCTTGGTTCTTGTCTAGTTCATCCAAGCGTTCTCGTAGTTCGTTTAGGGGAATATGAATGGTATCGACTTTGAGTCGACCACTCTGAAATTCGCCACTTGTCCGTACATCAATGAATTTCTTTCCTTTAGCTAGTTCGCCTTCGAGCTGGTACCATTGAACATTGTCGCTGAGACCTTCGATAAGGTTCAAGGCTGCGTAGCCCAGCATATTTACTGGATCTTTGGCAGAGCCAAATGGTGGCGCATAGGTGAACTCTAACTCTGGTAAGTCAAATACAGTGAGATTCCCCTTGATAGCAGTTGCTAGGATATCGATTCGCTTGTCAACACCTTTCTTCCCAACTCCTTGTGCACCATAGATTTTTTTCCAGTATTTGGGTCAAAGAGGAGCTTCAAGGTGATATCAGTAGCACCAGGATAATAACCAGCGTGGTCTTTCCCACTTACATGAAGTGCCTTGTAAGGAAGTTGATTCATGCTAAGGATACGTTCGCTGAGACCAGTCGAAGCAGCTGTCATATCAAAGGCACGAACGATAGCAGTGCCGATACTACCCTTGTTTGTACGAACGAGGTCCTGCGATGACGTCCGCTACTTGGCGTCCTTGCCGATTGGCAGGAGAAGCAGAGAGATGAGGGCGTCTTGGCCTGTGATTTCTTGCTTAACGACGATGGCATCTCCAACTGCAAAAATATCTTTTTGACTGGTTTCGTAACGTTCATCGACCAAGATCCCACCGCGAAGTCCCAGTTCAATTCCCGCAGCTTTTAGCCAGTCCATTTTCAGGTTCAACACCGACAGAAAGGATGGTGAGGTCAGATGTGATTTTTTTGACCGTTTTCGAGAACGATGATTTTTCCTTGTTCTTCAAATCGAGTCGCAGACTGGGAAGTGATAACACGGACACCGTTTGCCAGTAATTCTGCTTGGACAAAGGCTGCCATTTCTTTATCTAATGGTGGCAAGACATGAGGTGCTTTCTCCACGATAGTAACCTGTAATCCACGTTTTGCCAGGTTTTCAGCCATTTCAAGCCCGATAAAACCTGCACCGATAACGACAGCTTCTTTTGGTTGATTGTCCAAGGCTACCATAATTTCATCCAGATCGGGAACATTGCGCAGCATGTAGGCATTCTTAGCTTCTGCCAAGCCTTCAATGGCAGGAACAAATGGTTTAGCTCCTGGAGAGAGGATGAGTTTGTCATAGCTTTGTGAATTCTTGTCCATCATGGCGGACAGTCACAGTATGCTCTGCTGGGCAAATGCTGATGACCCTCATGGAAAGGTCGTACATCTAGATTAAAGCGTGCCTTGAGACTTTCAGGGTTTGGACCAATAAACTATCACGGTTTGCAAATCTCTCCTGAAACATAGTAAGGAAGTCCGCAGTTTGCAAAAGGAAACAAAGGGACCTTTCTCAAAAAAATAGTGATTTCAGCGTCTTCCATGAGACGTCTGAGGCGGGTTGCTGCTGACATACCGCCTGCAACTCCCCCGACAATGATAATTTTCATTGATTTTTCTCCTTTATGCTTCTAGATGATCTTACCTGTCCAAGCGCTCATACCGCCTCGGACATTGATGACATCGTAGCCTTTTTCTTTAGCTTCTTTCGCAGCTAGTTTGCTTCGCACACCAGAATGACAAATGACATAAAGTGTTTCTTTTGTCGTTGGTGTATAAGATCCGATTTTCGGTTAGAGGACATTCTTGGCATTTTTTGATATGCCCTCTATGGAATTCCGTAGGCGTCCGAACATCCAGTAGATGAATCGGTTCTCTGAGTTTAGCTTCTAACTCGCTGGTAGAAATACTGTCAATTTTTTTGTAAATAAGTAAAACATAGGCACCTCCAAATATACCCTTTATGGGGGTATATCAAACCATGAAGTAAATCTTTTGTCAAAGCAAGTTGAATTGATCAGTATTGTTTCTTTTTCAGTAAATCGTTTGATTCTTTTTCGGTATACAAGATGTCAACTCACAAACTAAAGAGAAAATTTTTTGTTTGTAGGGTAATGAATAGAACCTGCCCTATTTATTATTCAACAACTATTTTTCTAGAAAATTACCTTTTCTGGAAAAACAAACCCCATACCCTGTTGTAAAATGAAGTGCAACACAAAAGACATGTTCATCTGATATACTAGAGTTGCGAAAAACAGTATAAAGGAAGATGAACATGTCTGCTAATTATCCTACCACAAATCAATCCTACAAGTACTTATCTGAAAGAAATTGAAGCTTATTTAAGCGTAGGACTCAAACCTGCAGAGATTGCTCGTCGTCTGGGGAGAAATCACTCTACTATTATTCGTGAAATAAATCGTGGTTCCGTAACACAAGTGAAACAAGTAAATGGACAGAAGGTCTATTACCAACACTATTATGCAGATGGTGCTCATAACCGTTATCATCATGCTAGAGAAACCAGCTATTATCTGAAATTAGATCGTGTATTGGACGATTTTCTGAGAGAATTTATAGAAGCAATGAGAGAGAAACCAAGGCTACATAGCGTGGATACCTTTGTTCACACTTAATATTTGTGAAAAAAGCTATGTTATAATTGAAGTATCAGCGATTAGCAAACGGGAGGAATATGAATGGGATTATTCGATTTTTATTTGGAAAGAAGAAACCTGAACCGAGTTTTACTCTGGGTAAGGAAGAAGCAGAACCAATCTGTCTTCTTGGAGTAAGTGATGTGATCGGTGTTGCTGACAACGCTACAGACTTAATTATTGAGGGCTTTGTTCAAGGAACTCTCAAAGTAGGTGACGAACTTGTTGTTACAAAAGATAAGTTGTTTATCGGAAACGCCTGTAAAAACCGTCATTTTATCCATTTATGTTGATGAAGAGGAGGTTCAAGAAGCCTCAGAAAAATGGTGAAGGTAAAAAGTCAAAGATGGGAATAAACTTGGGATTTATAAAGGTACCATGTTGCATTCGGAAAACCGTGACAGATACTCAGGTTTACCATGCTTATCGTTTTACAATGGATATCGCTTTTGTAAGGCAACAAGATGGAATACTCACTGAAGAGGATCGTGAAAAATTGGCCGCTTCAGACATTTCGGAGATTTGGAGTTTATATTGGAAGGCCCATCTTGAAGACTTTGGAAGGGTAAAAGAAATAGAACTGAAGGTGGATCAGAGAAGACGAGATTTCTTTAATTTGATTCGAGAAAAACTATTTTTATTAGATGACATTTATGTAATATACTCACCAATAACGAACGAACCTCATTTGTTTGCTACTGCATCATTAGATGGAAATAAAGGGGATAACTGTTTTCACATTCACGGGTTTATCTGGTTCCAAGCTCATACATGCATTACCGTAAAGATCTTTATAGGAATGATAAGAGAGCAGAATTTAAACGGATTGAAAACGGACCTGAAAAAGAGGGGATTCGTAATTTTCTAAGAGATTTATTTATATATGATGGAGTAGAAGCGATTCAATATTTCACAGAAGATACGTTTATTTTTGCAAAAGAATTAATGGACCTTCCGAATTATGAAGGGGTAGATGAAGCAGAAATCCCTGTAACGAATCCAGATTTAATGAAGTTTTTGCATCTATCAAGTCAATTGGACGGAATAGAAGATAAAGAAGAAAAAGAATATCGGTAAAGCATATTTTTATCTGCTTGCCAGATTTACAAAGACCGCAAAATTTATTGCGCCTATGCAACTTCATGGGTATGACCAACTTCTGGAAGATAATCCACAAACTGAAATCGAACCTAATATTCCTTTTTAATTTAGCGATAAAACAAGGGAAAAACAAAAAGAGAAGGCCGTTCAAGTGTATACAGATTGGAAGAGACTCCGTAAACACTTTGGTGAAGAGTATAAAGGGTTAGTTGTAACGCTTGATGAATTGTTAAAGGATTATGATGTTGTTATTAATCCTGGCGAATATCCGATAGCTCTATTTATGACAGAAGAATTCTTTAATGCAGTAGATTAAATAGTTATAAGAAAAAGCAACTCCTTGAGTTGCTATCGTCTATATTCGCGAAAAGAGCTATGCTATAATGGATTTATTAGCGATTAGCAACGGGAGGAAAAAGAAATGGGATTATTCGATTTTTATTTGGAAAGAAGAAACCTGATCCGAGTTTTACTCTGGGTGTTGTTAATTTTTTTAAGGGAGATGACAATCCTTCAGACTTAATGGTAGTGGGCTTTGTTAAAGGGTCCATCAAAGTTGGGGACGAAATTGTTGTAACAAAGATGAGTTGTGTGACGGAAACTCCTGTGAAAACAAATGTATTATCACTCGAGGTCCCTGAAGGTGAGGTACAAGAGCTTCAGACACAATGGTGATGGCAAAAAGTTCAAGATGGGGCTAAACTTGATATTTATAAGGAAACGGTGTTGCATTCGGAAAATGCTCCAGTTGAACAACTATATAATGCATATATTGCTGCGCTGGGAATCGCTTTTGTGAATGAACAAGAGGGCAAACTTACTAAAGAGGATTGTGAAAGATTAGCTGCTTCAGATATTTCGGAGATTTGGCAATTATATTATAGAGCGCATGCTGAAGAGGCTAAAAGATTTGAAGCCAAACAGGTACTATTAAAATATAAAAGACGAGAACTCTATAAACTTATTCGAGAAAAACTGTTTTTAGTAGATGATGTTTATGTAGTGTATTCAGTAGAAACAGATGAGCCTTATCTGTTTTCTCATGCATCTGAAGATGAGAAGGGCTCACTCTCTGTTACAATGCCAATGGCTCAACTGATTCCAAGTTCGTATATGCATAATCTGAAAGAGATGTTTAGGGAAAAGATGAGAACTTTGTTTTTAAACGAATTGAGAACGGACCTGATAAAGAAGGGATTCGTAATTTCATAAGAGACTTATTCATCTATGATAGAATACGTGGAATTCAGTATTGCGGAGAAGAAACAACTATTCTTGCGGAACAACTAGTGGATCTTCCACGGTATAAAGGGATGGATGAAACAGAAATTCCTGTAACGAATCCGAATGTGATCAAGTGGTTATATTTGGCACGTCAATTGGGCAAGCTGAATACTAAAGATAAAAAACACTCAGCCAAGTCTATTTATATCAGTTTTATGAAGCTCTAAAAACCGCAAAATTCATTGCGCCAATGCGACTTCATGGGTATGACCAACTTTTGGAAGACAACCCGCAAACTGAAATAGAACCTAACATTCCTTTTGATTTAGCAATGCAAACCGGAAAACGAAAGAGCTGACACTCCAAGTGTATACGGACTGGAAGAGACTTCGTAAGCACCGTAGGAAGATTGTAAAGGATTAATTGTGACGCTTGATGAACAATTAGAGTATTATGATGTCGTTATTAATCCGGGAGGCCATCCGATGGCAGCTGCTACGATTACAGAAGAATTGTATAATGAAGTAAAGAAGAAAACAGTATAAGAAAAGCAACTCCTTCCTTGAGTTGCTTTTTCTCTATCTAGAACATCTTTAAGTGTATAAAAGAAGTTTTTCAGTAACGAACTAAAAACAATTCGAGGAATGATAAAATTTTCAAAAACGTTAGAATTTC
>BNJV01001999.1_pt1 | contig 11061 bp, 8 predicted proteins | sample 8540591 | NCBI WGS metagenome assembly BNJV01 (sample SAMD00202457, study PRJDB9452) | human saliva metagenome | host: Homo sapiens
GCTTTCGCCATTTCTTTATTAGTGGATTCGGGTTTTCCAATACATGCACCAAGCTGAACAGCTCTTTTCTCCATGCCGGAACAAAACCAATCGTCCGCAGCCGCGTATCACGGGGTCGCCGGGCATCAGTTGCGGATGAAACGTTCGTCTATGTATTCATTGATGATATTGGATTCATAGAGGATCAAATCACGCTCAACCAAAACGGGGACTTGGTTATACGGATTCATTACGGCAAGATCTTCGCTTATTGAAAATATCAACGTCTTTGATTTCAAAATCCATGCCTTTTTCGTACAGGACGAAGCGACAGCGTTGGCTGAACAGGCATGTAATGCCTGAATATAATATCATCATGGTATTGGGCTCCTATAAGCATCAGACAATCCACTGCCTGAAATTGCAGAATAAAACAATCGCAAAATTATACGCGATTGCATCCAACAATTCCACAAAAAGCACATATCCTTTTTGTTTATCAAGCTATTTTCAATAAAATTCAAATTTCTAAAAACGATATCAAACTCAAATTTTTGCTTTTTCGAGGCGTTTCGATTTTTACAGCAAATTTAAACCGCAACAGGACATTACCGCTCTTTACTGCACAAACGAAAAAATCGGCGGCTTGTTTCCGACAAGCCGTCAAAAAGGTCGTCTGAAAACCGCTTTTTTTCAGTTTTCAGACGACCTCTTGAGCCGACCGCCCTACTTCGGCGTATAACGACCCGCCATCGCTTTTGCTACACCGTGTTTCGTATTCAGCGTCTCATGCGCTGGTTCGGCACGCTGGGCAGGCCGTATTCCTGCTCAACGCTTCCAGCCAGTATTTCAGCTCGTTTTTACCGTGTTGGTAGCGCACTTGGTAGTAGCGGCTGTTTTTCTTGTCCAAGGCGTAACGCTGCTCTTGGTTGTTAAGCGCAGCTTGGGCGTTTTGGTAGGCGAGATAGTTGGTGTTGACTTCGCTCAGCGCGTGCTGGTCGAGCTTTTCAAAAATCGAGTTTTGGCGCTGTCGAAATTGGCTTGAGCTTGGTTTTGTCTTTGTCCACTTGGTACTGCCAGTTGAGGAACGGCAGGTTGACGTGGCGGTGCCGCGGCAACGCGGGATATTAAACGCGCGCTTTTGGCTCCAGACGACGTGCTCGCTCAGCTGCAATGTAATCGAGGGTGCCCAACTGCGTGCGCTTTGACGGACTGTGAGCGAGATTGCAGGCGGTATTCGGCGGCGCGCAGGTCAGGGCGGTTCGCCAACACGGTAATCCGGTACTGCCGAGGTTCACGCCTTTGACGGCAGCAGTCGGCATTGCGCAGCGTCTGGCGGCGACGCTTCGCTCGGTCTGAGAGTCGAGCAGGCTGCGCAAAAGTCTGTTTCTTTTGCGTGTCGACGCCGTTTTTCAGGAAATCGAGGTTGTTTTCGCGCGCTCAACAGCGATTGTTTCGCCTGCGCGGCTGGCTGGAATCGGCGGCCTGCGTGGCGAACGTGGTTCCATCGGCAATGCGGTTGACTTTCTGATATTGCTCGAGGACTGCGCCAATTCAACGCTTCGCTGAGGTGAGCGATGCCGAAACGAGCGCGGCGACATTGTTGATCAAAGCCAGGCGCGTGTCTCGCCATCTCCTGCCGCGTGGCAGGCCGTATCAGACTTGCGCGTCGGCGGTGGCACTGGAGTTTGCGCCTACCGTCGATTCGTAACTCAAGCCGAGCTGGCTGCTGAAGGTGCTGCCGTGGCTGCGGTGCTCAGGTTTTGGATGTGCGCGCGCAGCGAAATCTCGCCAGACGACGGCACTAACCCCGCTGAAATATTCGGCCTGATACGGGGCTTTGTCGACGCTGATGGCGGCCTGTTTCGGATCGATATTGTCGGCGTGCGCCATCTGACGCTGAGCTGCAGGCTCTGGTGAGATTTCCAGCAGTCTCGTCGTCGTCAGTAGCGCCTCGGCGGTTTCCTCCGCGCTCATCAGCTGCCCTGTCGATTCGAGCGTGAGGGTTTTTGTCGGTACTGGCGGACGGCGCGCGCGCCGTAAAGCGCGCGAGCGACCAGGGATAATGCAGTCTGAAAAAGCGCTTTTCTGCATATCGTATCTTTTCGAGCTGAGGCTTTCGTAGACTGACTCTAAAAGGTAGCGAGGGTCGTCTGAACAATCTCATCGGCTGCGTGCATTTATCGGCTAAAAGCGCTTTTCGCTGTTCCGTAAAATGCCGCCACGGCTTCGCCCGTTCTGCATAAAATCAACCAGCGACAGAGCCTCAATCATGCAGGGATCGTGTCGGGTTGCGGTCAGGCTGCACAGGCGGTCGTACATTTCGTAAGCGTCCTGCCCCGCCAAATCCTGCGGCTGCGTGATGCCGAGCTAAAAGCCAAATCCTCCGCCACGGCTGCCGCCGACATTGGGCCGAGTCGGTCTGCGTGTTCAGCTTGCTTCTGTCGTACTGTCGACCTCGCGTTTTAGCCTTTTGGTTTGGAGGTCGTCTGAAAACCTGCAAACCGGATGTATGAACTTGTTTTCGTGGGCGAAGCCCACGCTACTTCCACGCCTCTTCCGCCTTAAATGCGCCATTGCCGTCGAACGTGTTCATACAAAGCCGAAGTGGTCTTTTCAAATTCACTGGGGACAAGCCGTTCGTGGGCGAGAACGGCGAGTCATTCCAGGAAACCCATGCCGCCGAAAACGCGGCTTTGTTCGCAGGCAAGTCGCAAACCGTTCTTCAAAAGGCATGCCGGATTCGTTTTCGAGCGTCCGCGCCGCCTTATCAAAAGCCTCTTTTCCAGTGCAGCAGTTCGCCAATGGCTTCCCGCAAGGGTGGAAATATCGGTTGAAGCCTGATGGAAACGGCGCACCAGTTCTTGCTCGGTCATTTGACTTGTTCTAAGTTCTTCAAACAATTTTTCAGAAGACGTTTTAATTGTTTGGCAGTTTGCGGATGCATCGGCTCTTGCAGTTTACGCTCCAACCGATCGGCTTCGTGTTCGAGTTCATGCTTATACCTGACTCTGGGAGCGTTGCTGTCTCTCAATATTTGCAACTGACTGCACGCACATGTCCCGCTGCAACCTCTGCCATTCTTTGGTTTTATGCTTCGACGGAAGCGGAATTCTATCCGACAGCTCCACACATGGTTTGGAACACTGCGAACAACGGGGCGAACTGCTGTCTTGGGTGCGGAAATAGCGTTTCGGACGGCGCACGGCGGTGCGGCAGAAAAACAAACGTAATCTCGTAATACTCATTTCAATAAAATTCACCTAAATCACTATTCATGTACCTTTTCGCCGTTGATTCCGCGCTCAGACGACCTTTTTCCTATTCAAAAGGTCGTCTTGAAATCATGAAATCCTCGACCACGACGCCGCAATGCCGTTCGGCGGCGTTTGCGTAGCAGGGCTGCGGCAAGTTCCTTTCATTACCGCTGCGCCAATTCCGCGCGGGTTTCGGCAAAGGCTCATCGCCCCAAATATTGGGAGTGTTGGTTGTTTTGTAAAATCTGCTGCGGTTTTGCTATCGAGCAACGCGGCGATGGTCGGCGCGGTTCAGAGCTTGAGCCACTTTCGGCGGTTTCGGTATCGTCGATCCAGCCGGTGTGTTCGCCCGCTTCTTCGTCCCGCCGCAGGATGCTGCCGATAACGAAAGCTTTGCTCAACGGTTTTTGCCGCGTCGGCATCGTCCGAGAACGCTTTCGCCGGTCAGGACGAAATGCAGCGCGTCCTATGGTTTGCCTGCGCTGCATTTCGGATACGGCGGCAGGCGTGCCGGAGGAGGCTTTCGGTTGTGTCTGATGCCGCTGCGGATAGGCTGTGTGGCGTTGCACACGTCCATGGGGTTTCCTTGTGTTGATGTGCCAAGATGCCTGTTTCGGGAGGGGTCGTCTACGAAATATGGTGGATCGCTGTTCAAACCAGTACGGCGTTGCCTCGCCTTGTCCTGATTTAGTTAATCTACTATATGTTGCGGATTCGGACGACGCTCGGGCTGTTTTCGCAATGTATTGTGTGAATCGTGTGTTCGGTGACTGCGTCGGGTTCTGACCCGACTTTTGCTTTTTCAGACGACCTTATATTTATCCAAAACGCAGCAGCGGACCGCCTGCTTTCTGTACCGCCGTTTGATAGGCGGGGTCGTTTTCGATGCGCTGCAAATAGGCGCGGATGTTGGGATAGTCCGCCAATCCGAAGCGGTCGGCGGCGGCTTGCAGCGGGTAACTCATCATGATGTCGGCTGCCTGAGGCCGGTTGTTGACCACAATCTTTGCCGTTTAATTCGGTTTTCGACATAGGCTAGATGCAGGGCGGCTTGCGGTTCGATAAAACTGTTTTTGACGTTGCCGCTGATTTTGCGTGCGACGGCTTTGACGACGGCGTGGGGCGTTTTTCTATTTTTGCGGAACACCAGCCCGAGCAACAAGCGAGGCATCAGCGAACCTTCGGAATAGTGCAGCCAGCGTTGGTAATGCCAGTAATCTTGGCTGCCGCGTTCGGGCATGAAGCGTCCGCCGCCGTAGGTTTGAATCAGGTAGTCGGTAATCGCGCCGCTTTCGTTGAGCACGAATCCGTCGTCATCGATAACAGGGATTTGCCCAGCGGGTGAACGGCTTTGAGTTCGTCGGGCGCGAGCAGTTTCGGGATGGCGCGCGTAGGTTTTGATTTGATACGGTGCGCCGATGAGTTCGAGCAGCCAGACGATACGCAGGGCGCGGGACTGTGCCAATACATGCAGGGTAATCATTCGGTTTTCCTCGGTGTGTATGTTCATTGTGATGACAATAGCCAAACGGGGTTTTCAGACGACCCTTTGGGTTTGAGGTCGTCTGAAACGCAATCTTTTAGACAAGGCATCAATCGGATTGAGCTTGGAGGTCGTTGGCGGGCATAAAACTGAACGCTACGCCGATGCGGTGGAACAAACGACCGCGCTGATGAGTTGAGCCGATGGAAATTTCCATCGGAAAATTCGGTGACGAATTGTTGAACACGAGGCTGATTGCCGTGGACAGCCCTACCCGACCAAACCGCTGATAATACAGATTAAGACCGCTTCAATCAGGAATTGTTGCAGGATGTTGTTTCGCCGCGCCAATCGCCATGCGCACGCCGATTTCTTTTGGTGCGCTCGGTTACGGACACCAGCATGATGTTCATCACGCCGATACCGCCGACCACCAACGAAATCAGGGCGATGGAGGAAATCAGTAGCTTCGGCGGTGCCGGTGGTGCTTTCAACCATCTGCTTGATGCTGTCGTTGTTGTTCATGGAAAAAGTCTTCCGTACCATGCCGCGTTTTTGAGCAGCTCGGTCAGCCCTTTTTCGGCGACTTGGGTGTTGGCATCGTCTTTTTGATTTTCGACGGTAATCGAGTTGGTGTGGCTCTCGCCGGCAATTTGGCATCACGGTCGTATAGGGCGACCAAAGCATCAATACGTCGGCGTTACCGAAAGAATTTTCTCTTTTTCATCACGCCGATGACGGTCAGCGGGCGTTTGTTGAAGAGGACGGTTTTACCCAACGGATTGACGTCCGCGCCGAAGAGTTTTTCTTTGGTGTTTTGGTCGATCACCACGACTTGCGCGTCTCTTTTCACATCGGTCTCGTCAAACAGACGGCCTGATTCCAGCTTCAGCCCGAGCACGTCGAAATATTGTTCGCCCACGCCGTAAAGCGAGGCGGACAAGTCAGTATTGCGGTAGGTCAGCGTGCCGCCGGAGGTGGTCTGCGGCGTGGCGGAAGCGACGTAGCTTTGTTTGGCGATAACTTTTGCGTCGTCAATGGTGAGGGTTTTAATCCTGCCGCTGCGCCTGTCGCCGAAACCGCGTCCGGGGAAAATACTGATGGTGTTCGTCCCCATCGCGCTGATGTCTGCGAGGATTTTTTTCTCGGAGCCGTTGCCCAAAGCGACGACGGACACGACCGAGGCGATACCGATGATGATGCCGAGCATGGTCAGGAGCGAGCGCATTTTGTGCGCCATAATCGCCTGAACCGACATTTTGAAGGCTTCGACGAATTGGTCGTAATAAAACAGCCACGAAGATTTTTCTTTGATGCGTTCTATTTTGCTTTCAGGGATTTCGGGATTTTTTGAACTGTCGGAGATGATTTCGCCGTCGCGGATTTCGATGATGCGGTTGGCGATGGCGGCGATACCGGGATCGTGCGTAACCATAATCACGGTATGCCCTTCTTTATGCAGCTTTTGGATGATTTCGATTACGTTTTTGCCGCTGGCGGTATCGAGCGCGCCGGTCGGTTCGTCGGCGAAGATGATTTCGCCGCCGTTCATCAGGGCGCGGGCGATGGAGACGCGTTGCTGCTGACCGCCGGAAAGTTCGCTGGGTTTGTTGCCTTCTTTGCCTTCCAAACCCAAATCCTGCAACAGCTTCTCCGCACGCGCGGAACGCTCTTTGCCGCCCATGCCCATATACACAGCAGGCAAGGCGACGTTGTCCCGCGCCGTCAGCGAACCCAAAAGGTTGTAGCGTTGGAAAATAAAGCCGAAGCGTTCGCGCCGCAATGCCGCCAATTCGTCCGGCTCCATTTTGGCGGTTTCGATGCCGTCGATTTGATACGAACCCGAAGTCGCGCTATCCAAACAGCCGAGGATGTTCATCAGCGTGGATTTGCCCGAACCGGACTGCCCGATGATGGCGACGAAATCGCCCTCTCTATCGACAGGCTGACATCTTTCAAAACATGAACGCGGTTCGCGCCGCTGCCAAGCTAGCGGTTGATGTTTTACATTCGATTAAGCTCATAAGTGTTTCCGACCGATAATGATGTATGGAGAGGAAAGGTCGTCTGAAAGCGGGATTTTTTTCAGAAACAACACTTTCAGACGACCTATTGCACTATTATCTCGGCGGACCGCCCTGCATGGCGCGTTGCGCCGCTTCAGCCTGCTCCGCCGCGCTCATTTCCGACATCACCACCTTGTCGCCTTCTTTCAAACCGCTTTTCACTTCGGTATTCATACTGTCTTTCAGACCGACCGTAATCTCGCGTTCCGAAGCTTTACCATCCGCACCCAAAACGCTGACAAACGATTTGCCGTCGTGTTTTTTAATCGTCAGCGTCGGCACGAGCAAAACGTTTTTCACGCCGTTGATTTCAATCGTATTCTGCGTCGTCATACCGATAGAAAGTTTGCCGTCGGGATTAGGCACCAAAGCGCGGGCGTAGTAATAAATCGCATTGAAGTCGTGTCCGTGCTGGTGGTATAGCTGCCCAGCGACATCGTGGTCAAGCCCGGGTCGACGCTGTCGAGCTTCGCCTTAATCGGCGTATCCGGTTCGGACAAAATCGTAAACGAAATATCCTGCCCCGCTGACCTTGGTAATATCGCCTTCGGCAATCTGCATTTTGTTCAACATCGTATCCAGATTCGCCAACTGGATAATCGTCGGCGTGGACTGCACCGCGTTCACCGTCTGCCCTTCTTCCACCGGAATCGCCACCACCGTACCGTCCATCGTCGCGGTAATGCGGGTATAGCCCAATTCCGATTCGGCGGTATTAATGGAAATTTTGGTTTGCTTGATGGAAGCCTTCAGCTCGGCAACGTTTGCCTTAGCCGCAGCCAGCGCATCCTTCGCACTTTCCAAATCCTCTTTGGACGTCGCGTTTTCCTTCCACAACGCCGCCTCGCGCTTGTATTTCTTCTCCGCGCTGTTCAGCGCAATTTCGGCAGAAACCAACTTCGCCTGATACGTTTCCAGCTTGGATTTTTCCGTATTCAGCGTGTTCACCTGAGTGGTCGAATTGATTTCCGCAATCAAATCGCCCTTGTAACCTGCTGTCCGAGCTTGACGTACAGCTTCTTAATCTGCCCCGAAGCCTGCGCGCCCACCGACACCAGATTCGACGGCGAAATCTCGCCCGTAGCGGACACCGTCTGACTAATGTCACCGCGTTTGACCGTTTCCGTGATGTAAGAAGTTTGAGGTTCGGGCTGGAAATAAGACCACGCGGCAAACCAAGCACCGCAGCAACCGTTATTCCAACCGTCCATTTATTAATAATCTTTGCCATAACTGACTTTCTGATTCATCCATTTCATCTGTTCAATCCGGCACCCGATTCATGTCGCATAATCCCAACACTTATCCGCCGAAAACGCTGAAAACGGGCAGATTTTACTGTAAACATCCACCCCAGCCAAGACAATAACCGACCAAACTAAAATTTAACTTATTGTTTTACATAGAAATAATCAAAACCCTTTTCCAGAATATTTCAACGTATTTACATATTTTTCCCAATCTCAATATTTATCCAAACATTCAAAACAAGAGAAAAAGAACTATAATTCAACATCTATCAAACCCAACAACGGCCGCCTCCCCGAACCTTTCAGACGACCCGGCATGATAAATATAACAACACAATGACACTTACTATGAAAAACAAATCACAAGGTTTTACTCTCCCCGAGCTACTCGTTATCGTCCTGATCATCGCGATTTTAGCGACGATCGGCTATCCCTCTTACCAACGCTACGTCCGCAAAACACGCTTGGAAAGCGTCCGCTCCCGAGCTGCTGATCAACGCCCAAAACCTCGAGCGTTACACGCCCAGCATGCGACGCGTAAAAGCCGAAGCAGGCAATCCCGCCTTGCCGCCCTTGGTTCAAAACCAATATTTCAATATCTCCATCTTCAACTTCGAAGGCCCGGACGACAACGATAAAAAAATCGTGAACTCCGCCTCCTCAAGATACATCCTCGAAGCCAAACCCACAGACGAATACAAGTCCACCGAGACCTGCTCCGTTTACCTCCAACAGCGACGGCATCTTCTGGGCAAGCAATTCCAAAAATAATGAAGACTGCCCGGGCTTCGAACCCATCAGCCAAGAATAATTTGAACCCGCTGCCACGATTCATCATAAAAGGTCGTCTGAAAATTTTTCAGACGACCTTTGTTTTATAATGACCCATCTTCATCTTCACTACGGTATTGTTGTTTCCAAATTCATCAGAAATTAACTGAAGCCAGATAGAAATAACACAAGGAAAAACCATGGAAAAAGGGAATAAGCCCAATCGCTTATTATGGATATTAGGCGGAGCCGCCGTCGCTGCATTTCTTATCATTTTGGGATTGTATATCGCTTATTTCAAAACTTATCCGTAACCAACGATTCCGCCACATGGGGAACATTCGGTGATTATCTGGGCGGCACGCTGAACCCCATCATCAGCTTCCTAGCCCTTTATTGGTCTGCTATATACCATTCATCAGCAAGCGCAGGAAATGCAAGCAACACGCGAAGAGTTGAAACAGGCTGCAGAACAGCAACGCCAACGGGTAGAAACAACAAAGCCGCCAGTCAGAGATTTTTAATCTGCAACAATTTGAATCGACATTTTTCTTTGCTGGAGCAGCATAATAAAATTATTGAGAAAAATTGATTTTTACTATTTTTAATAGCATAAAAATCAAATTATCAAATTCTTATTAACACTCGTGACATTATCAAAGAAAAACCACCTAAAAACTTAAGCAACTCCTACGCAGCAGAAATCATAAATAAAAATATACTAAACGAATTAAAGCAATACTTAAATATTTTATTTCAGATACTTAAATTTATTGCAATAAGCTTATCCAAGGATACAGATAATGAGCAAAAAAATTAACATAAAAAGACTTCTCAACAGATAGCGCCTTATCTAGGGGATAGGATAAGTAAGAAATGTATCAACCCACAAGAAAAAGATATATAGCGACATAATCCGCTCTTTATTACCAAATGAATGTCTTAAATTTCTAGCTTTAAATTGCCTCACAATAGATGAAGTTTATCAAAATGATGAGCTTAAACATTCTATAACTTACAAGGACTATTAAACAGATGTGCCCACTAGAACTATTGCAATTAGATTTAGATGAAAACCATAGAATCCCTATAAATCAGATAGATGATCGAGAGAGCGATCATGTTATACACTTTCTTACTCTAACAAGTATTAAAGATATAAAACCAGCTTTCGGGTCAAATATCTTAGCAAATTAGAATTCAAATTTAAAGACAAACTCAATTTTTGGTTAATAGAAAAATACAACAGATAAAAACATCAAAATAAACTTACTAGAGGAAACCAACAATTTAATTATTAGAATAAGATCCATATCAGAATACGACAATTTAACTGAATCTGAAAAACTCAGGATAGTTGTTATATCCAGCAATCCATCCACTCCTGAAAATTTCAATGGGATTTCAACATATGGAAAGAAAGATGTCTTGAGACGTTGGAAAACAACAAGCAACTTTATGAAAAACATTAATGAAATTAACACTGAACTAAAACGATTAGAAAACAAAAAGCATGGTTAGAATTTCTGCAAATTGAAGACAATTAAACCATCTTTTCAATTTTTGATTGTATCACTTTCAAAAGGTTGTCTGAAAATTTTCAGACAACCTTTATTTATTCCATTATCCATACAAAAACCAACCCACGCCGTTCAATACCATTATGAACTGATACCAACCACACCACTCTTATCAACATCCCCGTCTTTTGCCTACCACGGTCAATATCATGCTGACTCTACACCCGCAGCGTCCAACTGGATGCGCCGCTCGAACCGATATTCCGCTACTGCACTTCCCGACACGGATTTTTCCCGTCAGTTCCCGTTTGACGTGCAATGGCTGTCGGAAAAGGAATACTGGGAACGGGGAGATATTTTTGGATTTCAGATACAGAGTTTGCGGGATTTTGGTTGCGGCATCGTGCCGAAATCATTTTCGTTTGAGCCGAACCAATCGTTTACCGACTTGATGCTGAAAGGGATTTACCGTTCCTTCCGCCATACGCATGAATTCAAATCTTCCGGAGGGCGTACCTGCGTGACGGATACGGTGGAATTTACTTTCGGGCTGGGAAAAACGGTTGACCGGCTAATCGGACTACCGACCTTGCGTCGGACATTTGGAAAAACGCCACCGTTTATTGAAAGGGTGGGCTGCCCAATGGACTGACTGAAGATGCTAGCGTGTTACAGGGAAAAAGGTCGTCTGAAAACCCGTATCTCAGTTTTCAGACGACCTTCTTCATTTCCGT
>BNJV01003082.1_pt1 | contig 10989 bp, 14 predicted proteins | sample 8540591 | NCBI WGS metagenome assembly BNJV01 (sample SAMD00202457, study PRJDB9452) | human saliva metagenome | host: Homo sapiens
ATACCAATTAGATCATATAAAGCGTTGCAATAAAACAGACCCCCATAGGTAAAAAGCGACAAGCCAATATGGAACAACATCAACGTGTTCTGATTTAACAATTCAATAAGAAATAATCTTTCCAAACATACGGTATCTCAATGGGATACCATTATCACATTGCTATGAAGAATTTTATTCCAACCATTATTATCGGTGTTGGTGCAGCAGGTTTGTTCTGTGCCGTACAATTGGGCTACAGGTTAATATTTTTGATAATGGCAAAAAATCAGCCGTAAAATTCTGATGCCCGGTGACGGCTTTTGTCTGCACACAAGCAATTCATGATCTTGATCAATAAAAAATACATCAATTAAATTTTTTTCTTTTTAAGCTTGCGCCAACACTTATCCTTCAGTACAGTGTAGTCAACTCAGTTCCATGTTTAGATAAGGCTCAAAAAATGATTTTTTTAGGTAATCGTCGCTATCACCACCACTTGAATTCACATTCAAGCGCTTGGTGCTACCTGAAAAACAGATAAGAGTCGCTGAGAAAAAGATCTCGTAAAGCCCTCGAAGGTTCGCACCTCCGAGGGCTTTTTCTATTTCACATCAATAATTTTTTTACAGAGGATATTTATATGCAAACACAAAACCGACTCAAAATCGCCTTACAGAAAAAAGGCCGTTTAAGCCAAGATTGCGCAGCCCTACTCAAACAATGTGGGGTAAAAATCAATTGGAATGAACAGCGACTTGTCGCCTATTCGGAAAATATGCCTATTGAAATCCTGCGCGTGCGTGATGACGACATTCCCGGCTTGATCTTCGACGGCGTGGCAGATCTCGGCATTATCGGGGAAAACGTGCTAGAGGAAGAAGAATTGGGGCGCTTGGCTGCCGGAGAAACAGTCGCTTATAAAAAGCTGCGTCAGTTGGATTTCGGCGGTTGCCGTTTATCTTTGGCAATTGATCGCGATCAGCAATATAACGGCGTGCAGGATTTCGCCAATGCCCGCATCGCCACCTCCTACCCGAATTTACTCAAACGTTACATGAAAGCGCAAAACGTGCCGTTCAAAAGCACGTTGCTGAACGGCTCTGTGGAAGTCGCCCCTAGCGCCGGACTTGCCGATGCCATTTGCGATTTAGTGTCCTCCGGCGCAACCTTGGAAGCGAATGGATTGAAAGAAGTGGAAGTGATTTACCGCTCCAAAGCCTGTTTAATCCAACGCGCCGAACCTTTAAGCAGCGATAAACAAATCTTGGTAGATAGACTGCTCACCCGCATTCAAGGCGTGCAACAAGCCGCCGAATCCAAATACATCATGCTACACGCGCCGAAAAATAGACTCGAAGAAATCACCGCACTTTTACCCGGTGTGGAAAATCCAACGATTCTGCCGCTGGCACATGACGACTCTAAAGTAGCCATGCACGTGGTCAGCCAAGAAAATCTGTTCTGGGAAACCATGGAGCAATTGAAAGACATCGGCGCCAGTTCAATTTTGGTGTTACCGATTGAGAAAATGATGAAGTAAATGGTATCTAGGAAAGCAGCTAAAAGTGCGGTCATTTTTTTGAACGTTTTATAAAAATTTTGCGAAATTTATCCGTTTTGAAAAGGAAAACCTAAATGAACCCGAAAAAAGTGAAGCGAAGCCACTTAACCAAACTGACAGATTTACCCAACATCGGTAAAGCGGCCGAGGCGGATTTAATCCGTCTCGGGATTCAAATGCCGCATGATTTGCTAGGATGTAACGCATATCAAATGTATGATGACTTATGCCGTATTACCAGGCAAAAACATGATCCTTGCGTAATCGATGTGTTTTTATCGATAGTGGATTTTATCAACGGCGGCGAGCCGCAGGATTGGTGGAAATTCACAGCACAACGCAAGGCGTATTTAGCGTCTATTTAAAAGGAGAAATATATGCCGTTTAATGACATTGAAAAAAACAATCTTTACTTGCACAAAAAGGCATCGGACCGACGGTGTTAAAACGTTTAACTGAAATGGGATTGGATAACGTTGCTATATTAGCGAAAACGGATCCGGATTTCATTCTACAACGTGGCGCGGAAATCACCGGCTCAACTTGCTGGCGCAACAGCCCACAAGCTCATAAAGCGATTGAGACAGCGGTAAATTGGGCAAAAGAACAAATAAAATAGGTTGCCGTTAATAAAGGAATGCACTACTCCACTAACGATGAAGGGCGAGATATGAAAATTATTTCATATGGTTTATTGTTCATAATAGGTATTGGCATAATGATTTATGTTATTGGTTATTTTTTACCGGAAACACGTAAATTAACCAAGGAAACCGTGTATTCTGCTAATGCGGAGAAAGTTTATAACGTAATTACGGATAATCAAAATTGGCAATACAGAACCTCTTTGGATAATTTAGAAATTTTATCCCGAGATGGCGAAAATGAAGTTTGGCAAGAAACGACCAATGGTATAACCATTCTTTTTAAAACGAGAGAAAAAGCGCCCTTTTGAATACTATGCTTTTTGATATCTCGAGTCAAATTTTTACGGGAGAATGGCGCGCCACATTAACGCCAATCGACGAAGAACAAACCCGTTTTGAAGCGACAGAAAGTTTAACTTTCCCAAACCCTTTTATAAGGGTATTAAGTTATCTTTTTATGGATTTGGAAAAGTTTATGCAAACCTATGAGGATGAATTAAGAAAGAAATTAGAAAAGGAATAAACTATGCAAACCTTCGTCTGGAATAACCTCAACACAGTTGAAAAGCAACAAGCCCTTACCCGCCCTGCAATTTCGGCTTCAAATGAGATTAAAAGTGCGGTGGAAAATATCGTTAAATTTGTGCAACAGGATGGCGATAAGGCGCTGTTTGAACTCACAGAGAAATTCGACAAAATCAAACTCGACAGCTTGATTATCACTCCACAACAAATTGCGGAGGCGACAGCGCGTATTCCTGAGCCGTTGAAGATGGCGATTCAGAATGCCAAGCGCAATATCACTGCCTTTCACGAAGCACAGAAACCACAGGCGGTGGATATTGAAACCCAGCCCGGCGTGCGTTGTCAGGTGGTGACGCGCCCGATTAATCGTGTCGGTTTGTACATTCCGGGCGGTTCCGCGCCGTTATTTTCTACGGTGCTGATGCTTGCCATTCCGGCGAAAATCGCGGGCTGTAAGAAAATCATACTTTGCTCACCACCTCCGATTGCGGATGAAATTCTTTACACTGCCAATCTGTGTGGCGTGCAAACCATTTATACAGTAGGCGGTGCGCAAGCGGTAGTGGCGATGGCGTTAGGTACGCAAAGCGTGGCGAAGGTAGATAAAATTTTCGGGCCGGGCAATGCCTTTGTGACGGAAGCCAAACGCCAAGTCAGCCAAATGATTAACGGTGCCAACATCGACATGCCGGCGGGACCATCGGAAGTGTTGGTGATTGCCGATGAACAGGCGGATCCTGAATTCGTTGCTTCCGATTTGCTGTCACAGGCGGAACACGGTGCAGATTCGCAAGTGATTTTGGTGACACCTAGCGAAACGCTGGCAAAACAGACCGCACTTTGTGTGGAACAACAGCTTGCCCAACTGCCTCGCGCGGAAATCGCCCGCAAGGCGTTGTCTCACAGTCGCATTCTCATCGCCGAGGATTTGACGCAATGTGTCGCCATCAGCAATGAATATGCGCCGGAACACTTAATCGTGCAAACGCAAAACGCCCGTGAATTAATGCCTCAACTGGATAATGCAGGGTCTATTTTCCTCGGCGCTTATTCGCCGGAAAGCATGGGCGATTACGCCAGCGGTACCAATCACGTTCTGCCGACTTACGGTTACACGCGCACGTATTCCAGCCTCGGCTTGGCGGATTTCAGCAAACGCATGACCGTGCAGGAACTCACCCCGCAAGGCTTCAAAGACTTAGCCGAAACCGTGGAATTGATGGCGCAGGCGGAGCAGCTGGATGCGCACAAAATGGCAGTGAGTTTGAGATTAGCGAAGTTGCAATAGAGGAAAACCACATGACAATCACACCCCTATCCCGACAAAATGTGCAAGCGCTCACGCCGTACCAATCCGCCCGCAAACTGGGTGGTAACGGCACAATTTGGCTGAATGCGAATGAATATCCCACTTCGCCGACATTCCAACTTTCGGGCAAAGATTTAAACCGCTACCCCTGAACCGCAACCGCAAGCGGTGGTGCAAGGCTATGCCAATTACGCGGGCGTACAGCCTGAAAATGTGTTGGTGACTCGTGGCGGTGATGAAGGCATTGAGTTGGTTATCCGTGCGTTTTGCGAACCGAACCAAGACGCTATTTTGTTCTGCCCGCCCACGTATGGCATGTATGCTGTGAGTGCCGAAACGGCAGGCGTGGCTTGTAAAACCGTGCCATTAACGGCAGATTTTCAACTAAATCTTGCCGAAATTAAACAGCAACTAGAGGGCGTGAAAGTCGTCTTTGTGTGTAGCCCAAACAACCCGACAGGCAATTTGCTCAAGCGGTCAGACTTGCTTGAGCTTTTACAACTTACTGCCGGCAAAACCATTGTGGTGGTGGATGAAGCCTACATCGAATTTTGCCCTGAAGCGACACTCGCAAAAGAACTGAAAAATTACCCGCACTTAGCCATTATTCGTACCCTCTCCAAAGCCTTTGCCTTGGCAGGATTGCGTTGCGGTTTTGTGTTAGCCAATGCAACGTTAATTCAAATTCTCAGCAAAGTGATCGCCCCTTATCCCATCCCGGTGCCAAGCGCCGACATCGCGGAACAAGCCTTGCAGGCGGAGAATATCGTCCTTGTGCAAGCCCACGCACAGGAGATTTTAGCCAATCGTCAGTGGCTTGCCGAGGCTCTTTCTGCCTTGCCACAAGTGGAAAACGTGTACGACAGCGAAGCCAATTATTTGCTCATAAAATGCCAAGATGGTGAACGCGTTTTCAAGGCGTTGTGGGAGCAAGGGATTATCCTGCGCGATCAAAACAAGGCGTTAAATTTACAAAATTGCATTCGGATTACAGTGGGGACGAAAGAGGAGAACCTGAGTGTCATCAACGCAATTTCCCGTGGGTAAGTGTACCCACGGTTAAGCATAAGCGTTCCCCTTTGGGGAACAGGACATTATCTACCCCAAAGGGGTAGGCTTATCATTAACCTAGGGTAGCTCGGCTACCCTAGGCAGACAGAGGAAGAATATATGCAACCCACCCTTTTCATCGACCGCGACGGCACGTTGATTGACGAACCGAAAACCGATTTTCAGATCGATAGTCTGGAAAAACTGAAATTTGAGCCGAACGTAATTCCTGCCTTGCTCAAGCTCAAAGGCAAATACCGTTTTGTGATGGTGTCCAATCAAGACGGGTTAGGCACGGATTCTTTCCCGCAAGAAGATTTCGACAAGCCCCACAACGCCATGATGGCGCTGTTTAAATCGCAGGGCATTGAATTTGACGGCGTGCTGATTTGCCCTCACAAACCGGAAGATAACTGCGCCTGCCGCAAACCGAAAACCAAGTTGCTGAAAAAATACATCCAAAAAAACTTGTTCGATCCTGACCGCTCTTTTGTGATTGGCGACCGCGCGACAGACGTACAGTTGGCGGAAAATCTCGGCATTCGCGCACTGCAATACCACCCTGAAAAAAATTAAACTGGGATTTGATCGCAGAAAAACTGCTCGGCGAACCGGTCAGCAATATCGGCAGCCGCCCACCACGTTATGCAGAAGTCGCCCGCAAAAACCAAAAGAAACAGACATCAAGGTTCAAGTATGGCTAGACGAAACAGGCATGAACCAAATCAGCACGGGCGTGGGCTTTTTTTCGACCACATGCTTGATCAAATCGCCACCCACGGCGGTTTCCGCATGAACGTCAGCAGCAAAGGCGATTTACACATTGACGAACACCACACCGTGGAAGACACTGCCATTGCGCTCGGCACTGCATTAAAACAGGCCATCAACGATAAACGCGGCATCGCCCGCTTCGGCTTTGTGTTACCGATGGACGAATGCAAAGCAGAATGCGCCCTGGATTTATCCGGTCGCCCGTGGATTAAATTCAACGCCAAATTCAAACGGGACAAAGTGGGCGATTTCAGCACCGAACTCACCGAACACTTTTTCCAATCCCTTGTGTTCTCACTACTCGCCACGTTGCACTTAAAAGCTACCGGCGATAATGATCACCACAAAATCGAGAGTTTGTTTAAGGTGTTTGGGCGGACATTGAGACAAGCGATTCGGATTGAGGGGGAGGAGTTGCCGAGTAGTAAGGGCGTTTTATAATGGGTCGTAGGGACAGGCTTTATGCCTGTCCGAAAAGTGCGGTTGGGTTTTGAGAATTCGACTGTATGTAATGTTTACTATATAACCTAAGGAAATTATTGTGTTTAATTTTTTTGCATCGATATTTATATCTAATAATTGCTATTTTTACTTATGGTTTTTTTGCATTCTTTATGTATTGGGGAATTGTCGGAAACTTTTAAATTTTTGGGAATTTTCACCATCAGGGAAGAATTGAGCGGAATTTGGTAGTTATGCGGGAGGGATATTTTCTGCATTGGCATTTTTAGTTGTTGTTTATCAGAATTATCAGAGAGATAAAGAACAAAAAAACAAGACTTTGAAAAAGACTTTTTATGATGTTAGAACAACATAATTTGAAATTGAATACGCTTGGACAAGAGACGATAGATGAAGTCTATGACAAAATTATATCAAATTCTGAAAGTTTTGATTCACTAAGAAATAAAATTGAAATACAAGAAAAAAATCTAAAATTTACTCTGAAATTAATAGTTACTTTTTTTACTTCTATATAGGATTTTGAAATTTATTTCTGAAAATAGTGAATTAAACTATAAAAAAATAATTATTCAAGTTTATTGAGGAGCTTTTTATCAAATAAATTATTGGTTGTACTATCTTATCATCTCTCTGATAGAGATGGTTCTTATGGAGATTATATTAAATATGTTAATAATTTTTTTCATTTTTTTAGAACATATAAATTTCATAGATCTCAGAACTTGAATTTATTCATCAATTAACTGGCGTTGATAAAGAAACTTTATACGATTTATTTTTAAAAAAACGAAAAGTGCCTACGTGATGCCCTTGAGAAAAAGCGAATTGCTTAGAGATGATTTTGATAGCTCATTTTCTGAAAAGTTTTCTAAAGGAAGTTATCCAAAGTAAACAGGAGAGACGTTCTATAACATATAAATATTTTTATGGGGTTGGATTTAAAGTGTGTTAAAGATAGAAAGTATTTAAAAGCTGAATTAAAGTATGAGGACAATATTTTTTTCCAGATATTAAAAAAACCTTTTTCTTTATCTGCTTTTTGGAAAAAAACAAAGAGTATGCTGAATTAATTTTGACATATCAAAATATAGTAACCTCTGATAAGGAATAAATATGTACTTTATCGCCATCATCGACACTGGCTGTGCCAACCTCTCTTCCGTCAAATTCGCCTTTGATCGCTTGGGTTATCGCGCCGAAATTACGCGGGATATTCATAAAATCGAGTCTGCCGATAAATTGTTGTTGCCCGGTGTGGGCACGGCGATGGCGGCGATGCGGAATTTGCAGGAGTGCAAGCTAATTGATTGCATCCGCAACGCTACCCAGCCAATGCTTGGCATTTGTTTAGGTATGCAGCTGATGACCGAATTTTCTACCGAAGGCAATGTGGCGACGCTCGGTTTAATGAACGGGCAGACGGATCTCATCCCTGACAGTGGCTTGCCGTTGCCGCACATGGGTTGGAACAAGGTGTATTACACGCCAGACCATCCGCTGTTTATCGGCATTGAACAAGACAGTCATTTTTATTTCGTACACAGCTACGCGGTACAACCCAATGAAAACACAATTGCGACAAGCTGTTACGGCGTGGACTTCTCCGCTGCCATCGCCAATAAAAATTTCTACGGCGTACAGTTCCACCCGGAACGCTCGGGTAAAAACGGCGCGTTGTTGTTGAGAAATTTTGTGGAGAAGGTGAAATAGACTACAGTTCTAAAATAACGCACGATCCCCTCTTTGCTAAAGAGGGGAACTGATTACATTACACAGGAAAACCTATGCAAACATCACAAATCATCCCCGCCCTAGATCTTATCGACGGGCACGTTGTCCGCCTGCATCAGGGCGATTATGCGCAACAGTCCACTTACAGCGACAATCCCTATTGAGCAGTTCGCAAGTTATATTCAGCAAGGCGCACAGCAGTTGCATTTGGTGGATTTAACCGGTGCGAAAGAGCCGTCGAAAAGACAGACCGCACTTATCGGCAAAATTATCGCCGCAACACAAAGCAACATTCAGGTAGGCGGTGGGATTCGTACCGAACAGGATGTTGCCGATTTGCTTGCGGTGGGTGCAAACCGCGTGGTGATTGGTTCTACGGCGGTGACACAACCCGATATGGTACAAGGCTGGTTTGCCAAATATGGCGCGGAAAAATTCGTGTTGGCGCTAGACGTGCGTATTGAAAACGGGCAGAAATTGGTGGCGATTAAAGGTTGGCAGGAAACTAGCACGTTGACCCTCAAAAACGTCGTGGAAAACTACCGCACTTTTGGCTTGCAACATGTGCTTTGCACCGACATTTCCCGCGATGGCACACTGGCGGGTTCTAACGTGCAACTTTATCGTGAGGTGTGCGCTAAGTTTCCGGATGTGCAGTTCCAGTCTTCCGGTGGCATCGGTTCGTTGGCGGATATCGAAGCTCTCAAAGGCACAGGCGTGGCGGGCGTGATTGTGGGTCGCGCGTTGTTAGAAGGAAAATTTAATGTAGCAGAGGCAATCGAATGTTGGCAAAACGGATAATTCCTTGTTTGGACGTACGCGACGGGCAGGTGGTGAAAGGCGTGCAGTTTCGCAATCATGAAATCATCGGCGACATCGTGCCGTTGGCGCAACGTTACGCGCAGGAAGGTGCGGACGAGCTGGTGTTCTATGACATTACCGCCTCTTCGGACGGTCGCACCGTGGATAAAAAGCTGGGTGGAACGCGTGGCGCAAGTCATCGACATTCCGTTTTGCGTAGCGGGCGGCATTAAAAATATCGCGGATGCGGAACAGATTTTTGCTTTCGGCGCGGATAAAATTTCCATTAATTCTCCCGCTCTTGCCGAGCCTGATTTGATTTCACGCTTAGCGTAACGTTTTGGCGTACAGGCCATCGTGGTGGGCATTGATAGCTGGTTCGAGCAGGAAACGGGCAAATATTGGGTGAACCAATACACCGGAGACGAAAAACGTACCCGCCAAACCAATTGGCAACTGTTAGATTGGGTGGCAGAAGTGCAACAACGCGGCGCGGGTGAAATTGTATTGAACATGATGAACCAAGACGGCGTACGTAACGGCTATGATTTAACGCAACTGAAACTGGTGCGCCAAGCTTGCCGTGTCCCGCTTATTGCCTCCGGTGGCGCGGGCGAAATGGCGCATTTCCGTGATGCCTTTATTGACGCTAACGTGGACGGCGCTTTAGCCGCGAGCGTGTTCCATAAGCAGATTATTCAGATTGGGGAACTCAAACGCTATTTGCGTCAACACAATATTGAAATCAGAGAGTAAGGAAAATGATGCTTAATACTAGCCTTATCAACTGGAAAAAAGTCGATGGGTTACTGCCTGTCATTGTTCAACATGCACAAACCAGTCAGGTTTTGATGTTGGGATATATGAATAATGAAGCCTTAACCAAAACCATCAATGAAGGCAAAGTGACCTTCTATTCCCGTACCAAGCAACGCCTATGGACAAAGGGGAAACCTCGGGGCATTTTTTTGAATGTCGTGGATATGAGTTTGGACTGCGACAATGACACCTTGTTAATTTTAGCTAACCCTATCGGCGCAACCTGCCATACCGGAGAAGACAGCTGCTTTCATCAGTTCACCCAAAAAGCCACCAGCCACTGGACATGGTTCGCCCAACTGGAGCAGCATTTAGCAGAAAAGCAAAATGCTGATCCAGTCACCTCTTACACCGCAACGCTACACAGTAAAGGCATTAAGAAAATCGCCCAAAAAGTGGGAGAAGAAGCGGTAGAAACGGTGCTAGCTGCCGTTTCGCAAGATAAACCGGAAACCCTCAGCGAAGCGGCGGATTTGGTTTATCACTTAACCGTGTTGTTGCACCATCAAGGACTGGCATGGGAGGATGTGATTGCAAAATTGCAAGAACGCCATCAGGGAATTGGCCTGCATCCGGAAGGCTCGAATAAATAAACACCTGATCTGCCCCAAAAACCTGGACTATTCACATAAGGACTGACGACGATATTGTATCGGATTCGGTCCTTTTAATTTTAGTTGAATCAGTCGATGATTATTATAATCCAAATAATCCCTTATCACATTAACTATCTCCTCTCGTGTATTAAATTCCCGTCTATAAAAGCATTCCGTTTTTAATCGTCCAAAGAAACACTCTATTGTGCATGATCCAAACAGTTTCCTTTCCTCCACATGCTTTATATAACGTACTGCGTGCTAAGCCTGCAATACCTAATAGCGCTTTTAGGGAATGATGGGCTCTTAACTTTTGGATAATTTCTCTGCCTGACTTCTTCCTGAAGTCTGAACTTTCTCAACTCCTTTGGGGCAAGCCACCCCCGCTTCAAGCCGTAAAATTCTCAGACATAAATGGTCTTCTTCTGTTTTTGGTGGAGGGGCATTCTGGCATATTTAGGTTTCATTGGCGGTCGTTCTGATGATTTATAAGGAATAAGCCCTTTTATGTCACTTTTTTTAAAGCGTCTCAACCAAGTTGAGACTAATGTGCCAGAGGAGATATTGTAAAAACGAGCGGCTTCTCGAATGCTCATTTTCCCTTTTAGGATAGGTTGAAGAACCTGTAATTTAAATTTTATTGCGTAGTGTTTACCCATAAAAAATCTGCACCTCAATTGTTTGGTTGTTCAGTCCAACTTGTGGGGTGCAGATCATTTGACCTGTTCT
>BNJV01002278.1_pt1 | contig 10924 bp, 8 predicted proteins | sample 8540591 | NCBI WGS metagenome assembly BNJV01 (sample SAMD00202457, study PRJDB9452) | human saliva metagenome | host: Homo sapiens
TTCATTGTTTTCCTTTAAAACTTTCTTTCCATTATAGTCTTTTCAAAAGATGTCAATATAATTTCTGTGAATTTTTGTGTTAATTTGTATTATTCTTAAAGATAAAAAGGAGAAGACAGTGATTGTCTTCTCCAGATGTTAGCTTTAGCGAAGAGGCCAAACAATTTATTTTAACTTAATACTTCTGTGGTAATAAAAGGCTGTCATGGAATCATTATATATAAGTTAAGCTAGTATGGATAAAATACCAGCCTAAGACAATCCCAACAATCAGCGTGAGAGAAAAACTGAGTTTATTCCCTACTCTCAGCATTATAGTCCGAGTCATGCTTCCTATGATTGGTGCATGAAGAATAACAGATACCCTAAACTATCTTTCCTTGTATTTGGTGAAGCCTATGGGAAAGTTTTTAGGAAAATTTTTCCATTTTAGGAAAATCATCAAAAGCAACAACTATTACAGAGACAATAAAAGCGATCTGTACAAACCTGGGTTACTTATAGCATAACATAAAGTCCTTCTGCCCTTTACTTACACGTGAAAAGCAAGAACCAAGGAGACATATAAATAAAATCAGAAAACTAGCACAGAGTAGTCTTTTCAAATTAATTTTATCAGAGTGAATTTCACCCAATACACTGCCAAGAAAGAAATCGAAAGCCCCCAAACTAGCGTTCTTTGAATAATACTGCTAAAGCCTCTGTTTGAACAACAGGGTTAAACAATAAGCGAAAAGCACTTATCAAGAAAATAACATTCTGGGTGCTTTTGCTAAATATGACAATAGTCCATGAGATTATCAAAATCGAGCCAGAGTGTATATATAAATACCAGGAAACTTCAAGAGGATCTTTATAGATATTTAGTCAAATCAAGATATGGTTGTAGGCATTTTCGAAACAGATGCCCCTGCAACTTTTGAAGACTCAAAGTGAATGATCGAATAGAAAATATATGGCAGACCAAAACAATTGTCTTCTTTTTGTATATTGCCAGAACCCTTCAAATCCGACACAGGTTTGAAAAGTATCCTGATAAAGGCAAAAATACTGGTATGATGAAATATAGACTTGTGCTATCAACAATGATAGTATGTTGTTTGCTGTGTGAAATTTTTCCATTGAGTTCGAGTCAAACAACACATGTCCTACTAAGACTAAAAATATGGAAAAGCCTTTTCCAAAATCTATCCAATTGATTCTACTTTTTGTCATATCCAAACTCTTTCTCCACAACCTCAAGCACTCGTTCAATCACCACATGCATATCGTAATACTTAGAATCTGCTAGCGTCCGCAGAAGATAACCTTATCATTCTTTGAAGCCTCCTCTTGGTACTTAGTAAACATAGTATTATTTTTCTCATCGTTGATCGGATAGTAGGGTTCGTCCCCACGCTTCCAGTCGGCTGGATATTCACGCGTGATAACGGTCTTTGGCTGCGTGCCATACTCGAAATGCTTATGTTCGATAATACGAGTATAAGGGATCCTCACGCTCTGTATAGTTCACTACAGCATTTCCCTGATAATTTTCCTCGTCCAAAGTCTCATGTTCAAATCGCAGACTACGGTATTCCTAACTCTCCGTGTTTGTAATCAAAATATTGGTCGATCATTCCTGTGAAGACAACTTTTTGAGTAGATGCTTTCCAACTCTTCACGATGAGCAAAAAGTCTACTCAAGTTCAACTTCTACATCTTTAAGCATGTTTTCGATAATCACATTATAACCACCAATAGGAATTCCTTGGTAACGGTCGTTAAAATAGTTATTATCAAAGGTTAAACGAACTGGAAGGCGTTTGATGATAAATGGTGGAAGGTCTGTCGCAGAACGTCCCCATTGTTTTTCAGTATAACCTTTGATCAATTTTTCATAGATATCCGGACCAATCAACTTGAGTAGCTTGTTCTTCCAGATTTTTCGGCTCAACATCCCTTCATATCAGCTGTCTGCTCAGCAATTTTATCTTTCACTTCGTGTGAGTTTTGTCCCCACATAGCATAGAAAGTATTCATATTGAAAGGAAGATTATAAGACTTCCTTTATAGTTTGCGACAGGTGAGTTGATATAGTTGTTAAACTCAGCAAATTGATTAACATAGTCCCAAACTATTAAGTATGGAAGATATGAGCACCATATTTATGGACGATTGATACCTTTTACATTTTCTACAGTAGATGTTCCTCCAATGTGATCGCGTTTATCAATCACTTTTACTTTTTTCCGTAGCTTCGTGAGCAAAAATACTCGAGACAAACCAGCTCCGACGATAAGAGTAATCGTACATAGTGTTCTCCTTTTTATAATTTAACGATTCGATTGAAATAAAGAATTTTCATTAATATTCCAACAATAATAAAACTAACATTCAAAGTAAATATGCGAAAAAGTAAATATGATCCTACGAAACTAAAACCAAAATAGTTTTTCCCCTACCTTCATAGTATATGTATGTATTATAGCTCCATAGTTTGATTAGAAAGACAATACATTCGCATCCGTTTTTCATTCAAAGTAAGCGTGAGATAGTTAGAAAAATTCCCCAAACTTACAACTTTTACAAATAAAATATCATAAAAATATTCAGCAAAAGATTATGATAAGTAGCTTCGCTATGAAAAATAATATTACTGGTGAAATCAATAACAACAGTACCACAACTGCTTTCATCCATCTCTTAAAACTATTTTTGATAATATCATATGTTAAATTGCGATATAAAACCACCTAAAAAGGTAGTAAAAACCAAGTCCATAATCTAAAGGTTTGTATAACATATGTTTGTGCTGGCATTTGAAATACAATATTTGCTAACTCCAAAAATCAAACCAATAACTACCAATAAAGAGATAGACTGATTACAAATAACTTCTGAATTTGAAATCAAAATCGGCAAACATATACAAATAAGCATTAAGGATCCGAAAACCAAAACTGAAGAAATAACCTTTTTGTATCAAAAGAACCTACACTTTAATTAGGTTCTCTGATGATCTCTTTTAAACAGCCAGACGATAAAGGTCCATGACGACACTGTTATTAGAATCCATTTTACTTTCTGCAGTATGTAAGGAATAGGTAATCTCTCTTTTCCAACAATAAATAACCATTGACCATAAAAATAGAGGGATAGAATAAGTTCCTAAGTAATATAAATATGTCAAAAGATTCCATAGACCTGTCTTTTAAACCCATCCATCGTTGTATGGAGTGAGAACAACTCCAACACATGCAAGTACTTTTAATAGATCTAAATTAATATTTCGATATTTGCGCATTCTATTTTTTCCTAATCATTTGTTTTTAATTCTGTCATCTACCACTTTCAGAGATAGAATCAAAAAGGTAAATGATTCCAAGCATTTCCAAACACTAAAAACATTTATGACGGTGAAAAATGTATGAATGTTTTTGAAGCCAGCAAAAATGCCATACATGATATCAGATCAGTACAATTTTTCGATCATAGATCCAATAATGGGAACTTCTTTTAAGTATTTACGAGTAAAGAACAATTGAATTGCCCATACAGAATTGCTTCTGCCAACTACTCAGGACAATCGCTGCCCCTATATGCTAAGCTTAGGGAGAAATAACATTCAAAGCAACATTTCTGAGAATCGACAGCACAGTTGTTGAAGCCATGCAAATTCATATTTTATGTGACTGTGGAATCAAAATTTGAATTCCCATAATATTGGTCCAACCGATAAGAACATGCGAAAAATCATAATAGAAATTGCAGCAGTGCATCTTGAAAGTCCTTCCCAAAGGAAAAATTGAACAAAATCATCGTTGACAATCAACATTCCTGCTATGATTGGGAAAATGCAAGTTATAGATTAAAAGACATCTCGTATATCTTATTGACTTCTCTTATAATCTCTGTTGTATTAAATTAAGCAACTCGAGGTACATAACACTCCCAAGCGATGTTACCAATGTTAATAAAATATTTACCAATTTAAGAGCCTGATCATAAATTCCTACATCTTTTGTAGAGGATAAAGCACCAAGCATCGTACGATCCAAAGTTACATAAAGCGAAATAGCAATCTGTGGTAAGAATAGCAAAATAATAGGCTTCAAATGATGTTTTGGCGTACTCTAAATCAAAATGAGGTTTTTCCAATAAATTCCGAGCGGGTAACCCATGCTATCTGCTAAGGTTCAAATATAGTTGTAAAGACATGAGGTATAGGTCGTTTTGCAGATTTGACAAAAAGGAAGATGGAAATCACTCCAACTAATTTTACTGTAATATTGCGAACAGTAATCTTTCGAAAATCCTCCAACCCTTGAAAGAGCCAGGATATATCTAATCCTTTAGAAACCAAAGCCAAGCCTAGAATGTAGGCTACTGGATTTTGCATAAAGGGAAGGGTTAGACAAAGAAGACCATACAAGGTTAGAGAAAGGACTGTTGCACCTAATTGCAGAGAGTAGATTCCCCAAAAGTTTTTCAATTTCCTTGCACGATACCCTGAAATTACCTTGGTCCCATGGTTGGCAACTCCTAGAGTCGCTAAGAGGATAAAATAAGTAACGATGGAGTTAAAATAACCATAAATTCCTTAATCATCCGAAGAAAAGACCCGTGTTACATAGGGAGTCGTAATAATCGGAAGTATAATCACCAACAATTGATAAGATAGATTGTAGCATAGTTTTAAGTACTTTCATTTCAAGTCGTCCTATTTAGAATCAATCAGCGAAAATAAAAACTTTGACCGATTAGACTTATAATGGGCAATTATTCTAAAAGTTTCTTTTCTATATTTCCTCTTTCCTACAATTTTTAAGACTTATTCCAAATTAAATTGAATCTCTACACGATACTATCGTAGCAACAAATACAATTTAGTGCTAAAAATAAAAATAAGGTATTTAAGTTTTACTTTCGATGATAACTTACTATTTTTAATAACTCACTCATTTGACTCTCAATAACTCTTTATCTTTTTGCAAAATCTTTTAAACCTGAGTCAGCTTTTTGCACCAATTACTACCACCAATATTTTTGCTTGTATGATTGTAGTAACTCTCTTTACATTTGGTTATATTTTTCCTAATGACTTCTTCGTTCTTTCAACCGCATCAAAAAATTCATACCTTTTTTCAGTAAATGTTGAACGGACAATACTCCCTCTCTTCGATAATAATTGTAGTTTCAAGTGGGTTGATTACAATTTTATCTGCAAGAGAAAGGTGTTCACTAACGACATAAAAATCTTCATAAATTTTACCAACTGGAAAAGGAACTGTCTCCAGGATGCTTTTAGTGGTAGAGTTTGGCACTAGCAGAAACTGTCACTGAATTTATCATCCAACATTGCTTCCAGAGCCTCTTCTTTTTGTGATTGGAGCTGAGACCTTTATAATCTGATTCTTGTAAGCGATAGAAGTATAAGCATTATATTTAGACGCTGTCTTCACCTTAGTTGAAATCAAGTCTGCATGATGCTCCTCATGAATTTTTCACGATTAACTCTAGAGTATATTCTTCAAGATAATCATCTGGATCTAAAAGAAAATCCAATCTGAACTCGCTTTAGAAACTCCAAAGTTACGTGCATCAGATAAACCACCATTTTCTTTGTGAAAAACATGGATATTTTCATACCGATTTTGTAATCCTCACATAACATCGGAGGTGTCTGTTGAACCGTCATTTACAAGTATTACTTCGAAATTTTGATAGGTTTGCTTTATCAAAACTTTCTATAGCAAAGTGCAAATAGTCTGCAACATTCATAAGCCGGAACAACAATGCTAATCAACATCTTAAACCTCTCTCTTTTTCTTTCTTCTTCAGTATTTCTTCAAAATGGGATTGAAAATCACACCTGGTGCATAGTTGGTGTTGATGGTTTAAATAAGATAATTTATCAAAATTTTTCATAGGAGTGTAGTTATATGAACTTTGCTGAATTTTACTGTATAGTTCAGTCAAGAGTGCCTTAGAGTCATCAACCATCCAAGACAAATCAACTTGCAAACTAATTAAATAGACCAATGTCTCAGAAAACAACTCGATTCAAGACAACATCGCCCTCAATTTTTGAAAAATAGTCTAGCACAGAGTTTGTTACAGTTGAGATGACGAATATTTTCGCTTCATACTCTCAATATTCATACTCTGTTCAGGTCTTCCAATATAGTATTGATAAATATCGAAATTCGAGTAAACAAAACTATGGACATACTCTAAAGGAAATAAGTGTACTGCATATCAACGTAAAAAAGTTTTTCACTCAATCGAATGTTATTCTTCGATAAGATAGATGTTTTATAAGCAACTGAATGCATTGGAATTCGAACATCAGAATTCCCGTATATGTCTACCAACTTCATATTTATCAATAAAATCATTTCGAACAGCAGTGTCATTATATACATGTTCTGTAAAATCGGTAATAATCATATCTACATCAGTAGTTTCAAGAGCATCAAAAACTTTTTCAAATTCTGCGGAATAATCCAATCATCTCCGTCAATAACTTTAAAAATTTCCTTTCGCTTCCTGAATACCACGATTGATAGTGGAACCATGTCACCATGTTTCTTTCGTTATTACTCGTCCATTCGGTAAAGAATCTTTTCCCCAAAACTTCTTTTGCTACTTTTCTCTGTATCATCTGTACTTCCATCATTCACTAATCAAAACCTCAAATTTTTCTTTATGATTTGGGTTTACTTGCTGGAAGGATTCAATTCCTTTTAAAAATGTAGTCCTGAATATTATAACTAGGCATTACAATTGTTAACAAACAATCTTTCATTTTATCTCCTAAATTTTCTTAATCAGTTCAATCCACTGGTTAAGAATCATATTTTTATCAAATTTATCCACATTGTCTTTGGCATGAGATGAAAAAAACGATTCCTAATTTCCTTGTCATTCATTAGCTCTAACAATCTCTTAGACATCTCATCTATATCATGACAATCTGATTAGATAACCATTAATACCATTTTCGACAATCTCACTGAGGCCCTGTCGGACAACTGGAAACTAACAATAGGAAGATTGTATTGCTGAGCTTCTAATACAATACAAGGGTGAAACCCTCGTAACGAGAGTCATGACGTAAATCCCTTTATCCCCATATATTAGATCTGATTTTTCTCTAGTCCTTTAATGAACAATTTATCCTGCAAATCGTTTTCCTTGATTAGTTCCCGGATTTTGTCTACTTCATCTTGATTGCCAGAACCGTAGATTTCCCAGGTCCAGTCAGACTTCTTAGACCAAAACCTTTTTGGCAACTTGGACAAGGTAATCATAGCCTTTTGATTATCAAAACGACCAACTGTAACAAGTTTAGTCGACTCATTGTTATAAGTTACATTAGAAAGAAGATTTTCTTTCAATTGTAAATATAAGCAATCTTATCCTCAGAAATACCGTATTTGCTTATATAATTTCTACGATCTTCTAGGGTGAGAGTAATAATCTTATCTGCAAGCTTTGTTCCAACATACCTTTGTACTCTCTGAGAAAATTCTCTATTATCAGTAATTGAATTGGTGTGATCACATAAAACTACTTTAGTAGGAATTCTATTCCCTGCTAAAGATAAAATACATTGATGAGATATCCCTATCCCAAAGGCAACTCTCTATCTCATTATCTATAAAAATATTTTTAACATTTTTGAGATTTTGAGAATATTCTTGAACAAGCGTACTCTATGGTCAAAAATTGGAGTATTTACCTGAGAATTAATTTTAAAGAAAAGGTTAGATTGCTTTGTTGTAATTCCAATCAAATGAACTTCACACTTTTTGTGAGTTCATTTGCCAATGATATAGCAACTCGCTCACCACGCCAGAATCGTCTAAAATCCATTTCTACAATACATACTTTTTGCCAATTTTTAACCTACCTTTTACTCTTTATCTCTAGTTGATATAAAGCTCGATATTATGTGCCACTCTATCTTCTACTGGAGGGTTCCATGAAATCGCCATAAATTTCCGTCAAATAACCTTTATAATCTGCAGGACATTTGTTATAACATCTTCAAAATTAAAGAGAGTTAGGCTCCCCAAAGTACTCTTTAGGAACTATTTCTCTCTCCCTATATCTGCCTAGAACATTCCCAACGTAACGGGAAGTTTTTAAATCATATTTCTGAATAAGTTTATGCAGATTCTTTTACTAAAAGCATCTTTTTGGAAGTAACTTTTTGGATTCTTAGCGTTTTTAGATATTTTTAACTATAAGATTCTCTATAGTTCCGCGATCTTTGTCTTCAAGATGATCCAAAACTGATATTTTACAAAGCATTCTTTTGAAACAGCACTCTAGAACTATGTAATTTAGCTGCAAAACTCCCTTTTCTGGATAACCATCTAGAGGAAAAATATCAATAAAGACATTGCTTTCCAAATTTGCAAAATTTAACAATCACATTTTTATCGACCAATTGAGTTATATCGAGATTTAGAGGATTATTGACTATCTTTAAATAGCTTGGTAATAAACGTGGAGCTACTTTTTTAAACTTTTCATAATCTTCCCTCGGCATGCCAATATCAATATCATCATCCCAAGGGATAAATCCTTTGTGACGTACTGCTCCAAGCAATGTTCCCCTAGAGCATAGTAGGTCAAATTATTTTCTTCACAAATATTAATAAATTCTTTCAAGATAGACAGAATCTTGTTTTGAATAATTTTGATATCCGACATACTTTTCTCCTCTGTAAAAACGATACAATTCGATATATAATAGTACTCCTGTTCAGTATTCTCTTAAATCGTAGCTGACTAATACTACTTAATTTCCCATTATATTATTTTTTTCAAACGAATCATTCTCAACATTTAATCTCTTTCGCTGGAAGATTGATAATCAGAATATATTAAACTTCCTATCAAAATCCAAAATATATTGTACTGAAGGTACAAATTCAAATCATCAATTATTGAATGAAAACTCATCAATATCAAAAATAAAAGCAAGAACCCATTGACGTCTCTTAATAACTTTAAACAAAGTTAAAGTTAGCAGTATAATCATCAATACTAGGATTAGCAAACCGTATTTTTGTAAAATTTGCATATACAAATTATCCACATATAGATACGTCTGATAAATTTTTACTCCCTCTGTAGTGAGACCATTCCCAGTCCATTCAACTTGTCGGCCAAACAAACCAAAAGCCATATAGCTGCAGAGATTTATTCGTCAAATATATACGATTACCTAACATGTAGTTTAATTCATAAAAGAAAATTATTAACAAAAACATTAGTTGAATTGAGATAAGTAAATGAAATCCAAAAACTCACTAGTGCATTTACAATAAAGGTAAATTTAAAAATACTAAACATACGTCCTAATTTAGAGAAAAGATCAGAAACCACTTTATTAATAAATTGCAAATCAACAATATACAGGAACTATAAAATGTCAAACGAGAATCAGTCTGTTCATATACCCAATAAACAGATAAAGCTAGCAAGAACCACTGCCAATAATAGATTCTATTTTTGCTTTTAAATAAAATACAATAGCAACTACATTCATCAGCAGAGCCGACGGAAATAAAAGCATATCTAAAACCCAAATAGTTACGGACTCTCCCAGAAATCTCTAAATAATTAGGTATAATTCTCAATTTAGCACTTATTATAACAAACAATAACAAGCATACACTTATCACTAAAGCAATTTTCGCTACATTTTTAAACGGAATATCACGTAAAGCATAAATAAACAATATACCTACTGCTGATATTAGAATTGATAGTGCTCATTTCCCTATAATAAAAGTAAAAAGTAAAGTTGCAGCAAATAATCCAATGAGTGTTTTTGTAATCATATTTCTTTTAAATGTCTCTTTTGTAAACAAAAGAAAGAGTAAGGTAGCTACCACTATTTTTATAGACTTCTTTAGGTAAATATTGAGCATAAAAAGTCACACTTAATATTGAAATAATTAAAAATATCCCTAACGCAACAAGAGCTAAAAATTTCTGGCAAAGACTTTATTTTTACTGTTAATTTTCATTCTTATTGTTCATCCCTATCTAAAAACTCTGACCATACTTCTTTCCAAAAATTTTTGCCATTAAGAAGGATTTCCCTTTTTTTCAAACAAATCCACCTTTTCCATATACATAAATGGAAGTTCTTTTGGCTTAATGTCCTTATGTTTCAACCACACATTAAATAATAATTCACTAACACGACCGAATAGTCTAGCTTCAAATGGTGTTAACTGGGATACATCTATTTGCTCGTACATCTTATCTAAAATAGGAAATAACCAAGAAAAATACTGATTTGCTGAATCTTTTTCATGATAAACATATTGAACATGTAACCACTACGTTGCTTCATAACCTTATCGAAGGTCGTTAAATATTCTGAGGCTTAACTCTTTAATGACATCACGAGCAATATCAAGATGACTTCTATCCAAAAGTATGGGCATAGTGTGAATAGAGTGTTTCAATATAATATCGCCTCTTCTTAGGAACTAGAACATCATTTTTAGAAAGAAGATTATCTAAATCGTCTCGAGATAAAACAACTTCATCCATGTTGATATGTTCCGAATAACCTCGTGATCTTTTTGTAAAATAACGACGATGAGTGTACTAAACCTAGATAATCACAGTCTAAGTTCTTCCACGCCCAGTAAAGTCCTGTTAATTCACAATATATGGATTTAAAGATGAAATATTATCACCAGTATTATCTCCAATAAAAACCGATATCTGATTTCCCCTCTCTCCCAACATGTATTGGAAGATAGAGAAATTATCTTGAGGCATTTTAACCTTCTTGTGTGTTGCCACAATGATTTTTACATCTATCAATCTATTTCGCTCCATCTCTCATAAATACAACTTTAACTGTCTTCAATAAAATTTCAATATCTTTCCAAATTGTCAATCA
>BNJV01002148.1_pt1 | contig 10870 bp, 18 predicted proteins | sample 8540591 | NCBI WGS metagenome assembly BNJV01 (sample SAMD00202457, study PRJDB9452) | human saliva metagenome | host: Homo sapiens
AGTATTGAAAAGTGCAGATTAGATAAGATAATAAAATGCACGAGTTAGTGATACAGTAACACTGGGGAGATATTTTTAATTAAGATGAGCGACTTGCCACCGATTAGATTTGCTAATGGAGCTTGCTTTGTTGCAAACGAAGTAACGGCTCCTTCTGGAGTGAAGAGAATAGTTTTTGGAGATGATCCAGAAAAGCCCATGGCTCGTCTTGGCTATAGAGAAGTTGGCAGAAAGGCTTGTTTGCGGGTATGCTGTTTAAGAATGCTCCAGACGAATATAAGGCGGGTACGTCAATATTGTCATACTTCTTTGAAACAGCAATTCCTGAATTGGGACTTCACCCGGGAGAAACTTCAAAAATACATAAACCTGTTATTGCTTTACTTCTGGCTAGATATGGGTTGGAAGCCGACACAACTTCGGAATATTGGTCCCGTGCTGGACTATTGGTGCAACGAGTCGGAATATCAAGAAAACATCCTCAGTTACATTTCTGTGAAGGAAACGAAGAAGAGTTCGAGGGCGAGCAATATCAAAGATTTTATGATATTGTGCCAAATAGAGAATTGCCGTTCTTGTATCCTTTAAAATCTCCTTCAAAGCAGGTTGATGTACATACTTCGTATATTCCATAGCCACAAAACCTGCCAATATAACGGCAATGAGTGTCTAATAAAACTGTCTAGTTGTAAAGAATGGTATAATCGTTAGTGAATGTCTAAGGTAGTTGAAAAGTTAAACCTGAGTGATTCGGCGTTAAAGTTAGAGTTAGAAAATTCGTCGGTTTTGGGCTATGGTGGGTAAAAATATAAAAGCCTTAATTGAACTATGACCTCAAAAGAAAATATCCTTAGGAAATGGCGCACTATATCGTCGCGCACTGTATTCGAATATTCTCGATTAACTGTAGTGGAAGACATGGTAAAATTGCCTAATGGTAATATAATTCGTTATATCCACTACCCTTATTGTGGGTATGGCGGAGTAGTTGTAGTGTGTCGTCGTGGCGACACTATCCTTGTGCAGCAAGAATATTCTTATCCTGTGGATGAGGTATTATATCAGCTACCAGGTGGTAAAATTGAGGTGGGCGAGGACGCTTGCGCAGCTGCGCGGCGAGAGTTGGCCGAGGAGTCTGGTGTCGCTATGAATAATTTGCGAGAATGTGGATGGTTCTATCCTGACAACCGTCGTACTAACGCCAAGCTCCACGTGGTCTACGGGGAATATTCTGGAGTAGATTATCAACATCAACCGGACGACACTGAGCAAATTATCTCGCAATGGTTGCCGATCGCCGACGTGCAGAGTATGATTGACGCAGGCAATATTACTAATTATGCTATGCTGGCGGCATGGGCAATAGTGGATCATCAGTTGTTTTCGCGAAAAAAATAGAGCTAGACGTTAGCGAAAAAAAGTATATTCTACAATTAGCAAAGACGAAACTGCATACCGGAAGACGATCTTTATCCATAATAAAAATGGTATAATATCTACCGAGGATATGATCAAAGAAATTACCGTCCAACCACTTCCAGGTTATAAAGAAGTTAAGCCCTTCGTTTATGCGGGGTTTTTCCCAGTGTCCAATGAAGACTATAACGATTTGAAAGAGGCAATTGAAAAGTTGAGCCTGAGCGATTCGGCGTTACAGTTCGAGCCGGAGAATTCGCCGGTTTTGGGTTATGGTGTGCGAATCGGTTTTTTGGGATTGCTACATATGGACATTATTCGCGAGCGATTGGAGCGTGAATATAATTTGGATTTAATTGTGACCAATCCGAGTACTGATTATCAAGTTAGTCTGACGAATGGCGAGGAGTTGGATATCAAGTCTGCTAGTGAATTGCCCGACCCAGCGCAGATAAAAGAGATTCGTGAGCCGTGGATTGATGGTGAAATTGTTGTGCCGCAGGATTATATTGGTGCGGTGATTCAGCTGATTGTGAGTAAGCGTGGTCGCCAGAAAAACCTGAGTTATATTGACGAGCGGGCGCTGATTTCATTTGCGGCGCCACTCGCGAATTTGTTGACGGATTTTTTTATGACCAATTGAAGTCGATTACCAGCGGCTACGGTTCGTTTAATTATGAGTTAGCGGATTATCAAGTGGAAGATTTGGTGCGAGTTGATTTTTATGTAGCGGGTGAGATGGTTGATTCACTGAGCGTGATGTGTCATCGGTCAGAGTCGCAGCATTTGGGGCGTGAGATTGTTAAGAAATTGAAGGAAGTCGTGCCGCGTCAGAGTTTTGAGGTTTCATTGCAAGCGGCAATTGGCGGTAAATTTATTGCCAGGGAAAATATCGGCGCTTATCGAAAAGATGTTACGGGCTATCTTTACGGTGGCGATGTCAGTCGTAAAAAGAAGCTTCTCGCCAAGCAAGCGCGTGGTAAAAAACGAATGAAACGCTTTGGTAAAGTTGACATACCGAGCGAAGCGTTTATGGTGATGCTGAAAAGGGATTAACTATGAAAAAACCTATTGTTTATATTGATATGGATGGCGTTTTGGCGGATTTCAAATCTGCTTTAACGAAGATATCGCCTGAGTTGATTGATGAGTTTGCTGGTCAGCACGATAATATTCCAGGAATTTTTTCTTTAATGGAACCCGTGCTTGGAGCTATCGAGGCGGTTTACGCCCTGAAAGACAAATACGATTTATACATTTTATCTTCTTCTCCGTGGGAAAATCCGACGGCTTTGGGTGATAAGTTGGCGTGGGTGAAAAAGTATTTTGGCGGCGAAGGTTCGGATAACGTTTTCTTCCGTAAGGTTATTTTTTCGTCAGTAAAGAATTTGAGCCGAGGCGATATTTTGATTGACGATCGGACGGCGAATGGCGCGGGCGAGTTTTCTGGTCGGCTTATTCGTTTTGGAAGTTCTGAATTTCCCAATTGGCAATCTGTACTTGATGAGTTATTATAGGTAAATATTATGCCAAGTATTGAAGATCTTATTACAAATTATCAGCCAACTGAATCAACAATTGAGTTGGTCAAAAGTACGAAAATTGCGCTGCTTGCGGGAATTTCTGGTGCGGGCAAAGACACGATAAAAAAACAATTACTGAAGTCGTCAGAGTTTCGCGATATTGTTTCTCACACTACGCGCGCGCCACGCACAAATAACGGATGTGCCGAGCAAGATGGAATTGATTATCACTTTATTGATTCGCAAACTGCCGAAAATATGCTACAAAATAATGAATTTATTGAGGCAAAGTTTGTTCACGGTACGGTTTATGGGACGTCGGTGGCTGAATTAAAATTAGCGCATGATCAGAACCGTGTGGCAATAACTGACATTGACGTTCAGGGCGTGGAGGAATATGAGCGACTGGCGCCAGATAGCATTGCAATTTTTTTATTGTGCCGCCAAATAGCCAAACTTGGATTGAGCGATTAAAAAAAGCGTTACGCAACCGAAGAAGATTTTTCAAGCGGAGTGGCCGAAGCGTCATGCCTCAGCGGTAAAAAGAGTTGGCCTATGCGCTTGAAGTTCCGTATTATCACGTGATTATTAATGACGATTTGGAGCGAGCAATTCGAGTGACCGAGGAAATTATTTTGCGCGGCGACGTGTTTAAGCGTCAAGATGACGAGGCACGTTTGGTAGCTCGAAATCTACTCAATGATATAATTAATCTATGAGTTCAGTAAAAACTCCAAAAAAAATAGCAGCCAGGCAAGATCGTTCCTTGAAGACCTTGACTACATTGTTAGACCAATCCTTTTTTATCTTTGCAGGTTTGGCGTCGTTTTGGTTGGCGTGGTTAGTGCTTAGAGAAGGTTGGGCGACGGGCGGCTGGTGGCTGGTTGGTTTGTTCTTTGTTGTGTGGATAATTGTGGCGTATTTGGCGTTACCTAGGCTTCATCGAATTTTGAGCAATATGTATGTACCGAACTATTTTATCGGCAGGACGCGAACGGCGGACGGAGTATTAAGCGACCCTGTCAATCTGAGCGTGCGCGGCTCGGAAGAAAAGCTCCATAAGGCAATGACTGAGGCAGGCTGGGTTCTAGCGGATGACATAACTCCAAGATCAGCTTGGAAAATGGTGCTTACGGTGCTTAGTGGTCGTAGTTATCCAAATGCACCGGTGTCGCCAGCATTTTTGTTTGGCAGGCGGCAGGACTTTGCTTATCAGCAGGAAGTTGACGGCAATCCAAGGCGTCGCCACCACGTTAGGTTTTGGCGCTGCCCAACTGGCTGGCTTCTTCCTGGCGGTCATCGAGTTGATTGGTTGGCGGCTGGTACATACGATAAGAGTATTGGCTTTTCTTTATTTACTTTTCAGTTTACACATAAAATTGACGAGAATATTGATATTGAACGAGATTATATTATTGAGTCGGTTAAAAGTAATAATAAAAATGTTAGAGTGACGATATTAAAGGATTTTTTTCAACGGGCTATCATTCGCGCAATGGTTTCGGAGACTCCATTCGCACTGATGGCGATTTGCCGATTTTTGGAAGTCGGTCGGATAAAGACTGACGATAATGTCACGGCTTCAACGCGGCTAGGGGTGATTATGGATGGCACAATTTATGATCGTCATCCGCGAAATCACGAAACCCTATTGGAAGAGCTTTGGGGCCGCCGACCGCCGCAGATTTAATTGGTGGCGGACTAATGATTCTGGCGTCGTTATTCACAATTGGACAAATGCTGGTGGACTTTTCTAGTTGGCCGACGACTTTGGTGCAAGTTGCGAATATTGACGGAATTGATATAAATGCTGCGAATACCATGTTGTCAATGATGGCTGGCTTTAATGTTCTGCTGGTCGTGGCGGAAATCGTGCTGGTTGGGCTGCTACTTCGAGGAAGTAGTCGGGCGCGAATCTCACTGCTTTCTGTGGCGACACTAGCCATTGTCACCGAATCTTTATCCGTGACAATTGGGCGAATTAATGCGTCGATTATGTTGCTTTTGATCTCAATTGGCGTGCATATTATGATCATGATGTTGTTCTCTTCAGATGCAGCACGCTACTTTACGGAAAGACGATAAGGCTTGGCACTCTGCTTGTATGAGTGCTAGATTTGCGATATAATTGGACTATGACCGAACGTCAACAAGCAATCCTTGTCGCCATTATCGAACAATATGCTGAAATTGCGGCGCCAGTTGGTAGCGTAACGCTAGCCAAACTGTTTGGCGTGAGTAGCGCCACGATTCGCAGTGAAATGGCAAAACTTGAGGAGATGGGGTTTATTGAGGCACCCCACACGAGCGCAGGTCGGATTCCGACAGATAAGGGATATCGTTTTTATGTCAATGGAATCACGGCGGCGCAAATGACGGAATTGCCGAGCGGTATTGATAGCAGCACGAAGGTAATTGAGGCACATGTCAATTCAAATGTTGATACTTCAGATAAAGCGATTCGTCGAGCGGTTGACAGTTTGGTGGAAATGACTGGCAATTTTGGTTTTGCGTCATTTGGTTCGAGTTTGTATATGAACGGAATGACTCAGTTATTCAGTCAGCCAGAGTTTGGTGACGGCGATCACGTTCAGGCGGTTGCTAAATTGATTGACAATATCGAACCGTGGCTACGTGAAGCGGCGCCGGACGAACCGCTAAATGTGTTTATTGGTAGCGAAAATCCAATCGGTAAAAGCAGTGGCGCTACGTTGATTATAAGTAAATTTAAGTCATCGTCTGGTGGTGATAGTTACATCGGTGTGATTGGTCCGACGCGACAAAATTATCGTCGAACGATGGAGCTGGTGCGTCGTACGGGTGCGATGCTAGAGGAGGTATTGTAATGGCTGAATGGATTGGTGGATTATTAAGTGGTTTGCCGGCTTGGCTGATTGTAATAATTTCAATAATAATATTTATTATTGGAGCGATTTGGATTTTTAGCCTTTTGATCCTGTTACGGCTGGTGGTGATCCGGTCTTGCCATTTAAAAGGAGGAAAAAATGATGAAGAATAAAAAAGCTGAAGATTTAGAGAAAGAAATTGCTGAGCTGACGTCGGATTTGCAGCGGACTCGAGCGGATTTTGAGAATTATCGTAAGCGCGTGGATGCAGAAAAGCAATCAGCGCACGAGTTGGGTCAAACTAAGTCGGTGATGAAATTATTGCCAGTTATTGATACAATTGAGCGAGCTGTTGCCAACGTCCCAGAGGAACTTCAAGATAATGCGTGGGTTAAGGGCGTGGCTGGTCTGAGTAAGCAGCTTGACAAGCAGTTGAAGGAGATTGGTTGGAGAAAATTGACGCCAAACCCGGAACTTTGTTTAATCCTGAATTTCATCAGGCTGTTCAATTTGACGAATCGACGGATGGCGATAAGGAGGTTATTGCTGAGGAACTTCGCGCCGGCTATACTTTGAACGGTTCAGTTATTCGCGACGCAATGGTAAAAGTCACTCGTCAGTAATAGACGTTTATAATGAAATAAGTGCGCTACTTGTTTTTGGAGTGGCGCTTTTTATTTATCAATAGAATAATTGCAATAACGATCAGAGATACACCGATTGCAAGACCTATAAATAAAGATTCTCCGGTGTTTTCGAGAAGATTACCAGATTGTGTAACAGTCTGATATGAAGTACTACTTCCTTGATGGCTTTCTTGGTGACCAGTAGTAGTACATGGCTGACCGTTAGTATAACTGCCTGCGCCGTAGCTACTACAGTTATAAGTGGCAGAAAAATTGTGAAATATAATTCGATTACTCATCATGACTCTATTGATTTTTATAAGCATTACTACTATAATAGAGGAGTAATACTATAAAAAAACAAGGGGGATGTGTTATGCCACAGATTGGCGTTCCGGAGCTGGTTGTAATACTAGTTATTTTACTTATATTGTTTGGTGCAAAAAGATTGCCCGAGTTGGCGCGAAGTATCGGTTCATCGGCAAGAGAGCTAAAGACAGCGTTCAAGGAGGATGATGAAAAGAGTAGTGCATCGCAATCTGGCGAAGCGAAAGACAAGTAATTCGTCACAAGTTTCTGGTTCATCGCCAGTATTTATGGATCACATCCGAGAGTTGCAATGGCGACTTGCTATTGTTGCGCTTGCTTTTTTGGCAACTGGTGCGGTGGTGTATCCATTTTTCGATAAAATTGTAGCGTTATTACTTAAGCCGCTTGGAAATAATCTATCTTTGGTGTATTTAACGCCAGGGGGTGCTTTTAATTTTGCCGTACAAGTGTGTATTTATGCTGCGATGATTGGGGCACTACCTGTTGCGCTATATCATATATATCGCTTTGTTATGCCTGCGGTCGAGAAAACGACGTTACGAGGAGTGCTTGGATATTCCCTAAGTTCTTTATTTCTGGCAGCTATTGGTGTTGCTTTCTCATACTTTCTAGCATTGCCGGCAGCTATTCAATTCTTGACTAGTTTTGACTTGAAAAACATCAGCCCTATGCTGACGGTTGAGTCGTATCTTTCGTTTGTGATGACATACTTGCTAGCTGGAGCATTGTTATTTCAATTGCCGCTATTTATGACAATCATAAATCGCATAAAGCCAATGACTCCGCGGATGTTAATGTCTGGTCAGCGGCATGTTATTCTTTGGTCTGTGGTGTTTGCTGCGGTTATCTCTCCAACTCCAGATGCTGTAAATCAATTGCTATTAGCGGCTCCGATGATTGTGATGTATCAAGTGGGTATAGTAATCATTCTATTGAAAAACCGTAAGCGAGCAGATAAAAAATCGAAAGACGGTTTGTTGACTCGTTCTGTTGTCGTAGATAATGAGTCGGTAAAGCATACTGCAAAAGATATCAAACCTCGTTCTATGGAGGCGAAGAAAGTATCTGTTTGTCCCGAGTCAGAGACGCCAATTCTAGTGAAAAAACCAGCATCAAATCGCGCATTAGTTAATCGTCGCTCGCTTGATGGATTTGTGGCAATGAAGACAGAGAAACCATCTCCAGTAGTAAATAAGAAGGTTATTCCGAAGAAAACAGTCTCAAAGCCTGTACCGATAAGAAGATCTTTGTCTCGATCGGTAGATGGATTTTCTATACCATCTCGGTCTGTTTCGGTATCTGTTCCTTCTAGATCTGTAAAGCTTGTATAGAATATATTTGCATACTTAAATATGTGGTGATATAATTTACCACAACAATAGAAAAAACAAAAAAGAGGAAACTATGAACACACCAATTCAAGTTAACGAATTATTAGAGAAACCGATGGATCGTCGGGAATTTCTTAAAAACGTTGGAATTGCAGGACTGTTTGTTATGGGCGGCGGAACGATTGTGCGATCGATAGTCGATTTTATGTATCAGCAGAAACAGCCTCGTCAGGTTGCTATTGCTAAAAACTTCTGCGTATGGTGCAAGTCGTTATGGCGGCATGTAATTTGATAATATTTTGCAATTTTTACAGTAATTATATATTATAGGATAAAAGCTAAAGGTTAGTTTGCATACAGGGAGGATAAGATGGCAAGGTTACCGCAGCCTGGTGGCGACGATGGAAATTGGGGCATAATATTAAATGAATATTTGCGACAAATTCACACAGAATCTGGAGATTTGAAGCCGTCCACTGTTGGAAAAGATGCTATTCAAAACGCGGCAATTACTGAAGACAAGTTGGCGTCACCGCTTGTTGCGAAAATTAATGCAATTCCTACTGGAGGAGGCAGTGGTGGAACTACACAATGGACTCCTCAGATGCAGGCTCAAGCTCAGGGGTATTGGATAGAATACGGATCTACTCCTCCAACAGAAACGACTAAATATGGTGTGCCGGTTATTTGGGCTCGAGATTCAGGCATGTCTCAGCCTATACCGGTTAGTGCCAGTCCACCGTCTTTTCCATAGCCGACAATACAGTTACTGTCCCTAGTATGGTCGGCCTCCGTTATAAAATGGGGCAAGATATTATAAGTGGCCAGGTTTCAGTACCTGGTAGCGGTGAGCGCACGGTAACAATTACAGCTGAAGCGCTACCGGGATATTTATCGATTGGCGATGCAACCTGGACGAGAGTGTATGGTAAGCCAACAAATCTTCAGCTGCTTTCGGCTGATGATTTTCGTGGTACAGCTGGTGAGTCTTTAGTTCCGGCAAGTGCGCCTACCGTGCATCGTGTACGTTACGGTCGTGAGTTTCCTATCGTTGGTGCTCGTCGAATACGTTGGTGTGCGCCAGAAGGCTATACGGCTGTTTCAGCTTTAGCGGGCAATAATGAGATCCGTAGTAGTTCCAACTCTCATTTACTTCAAATTATTGAGCCATTAACAGACGACGTTGAAATAGATATCGACGTTAAAGAGTGGCCAACTTCTCGTGGATCAGGATTCGCGTTGAATATGACGACTACCAGTAGTGGTGGCGGTGGTCCAGAAATTCAATTTTTATAGATGGAACTCAAATACATGTTCGTCCTATACCAGGCGGAATTTTTAGGAGAGATGCATCTGCTATTGGCGTCTGGAAGATTCGTCGTAAGGGTCGCATAATTAGCGTAACGTCACCTAATGGAACTTCTATGTCATATGATGGCACCCACGATACGACTTCTTGGGGTGATAGGATCAAGTTTCTTATGTGGTCATCGCCTGGTGGTGTTCTACGCATAGGTGGCATTAAGGTGTTGGGGGTTATATAAGATGACAATGCGAGTTTGGCAATCGACTCCTGGTCGTTGGTTAGCGACTGAACCATGCATATTCCGAAATGGTGAATGGGTAACCGTAGACGCTGATAAATTTCCTGGAGCTGTTTTAGAGTCAATGTATGCGCCAAATTATATAGGCAAAGGAACAATCTGGCAGCGAGACGTCAGTAATATGCCATTAGCCCCTAACTCAGACGCGATGGCAAAATGGATGGATGACAATTCTCCAACTCCATGGGGTAAGGGTGCGTTTGGCGCAAAGACTGGTATAAATACTAGCGCGCAAGGTACTAGACCAATTGCAACATATTTGGTTGATTCGTCTCATCCTCGTTGTGAGTATCAATATATGGATAAATGTCGTGGTTACGGAATTACTGCAGATGAAATATCGCATTATTTATTAGGTAAAATTCCTTGGCCACATTTTGCAAAACCTGCTCAGAACGGTGACCTTGGTATGGCGATTTATGACATAGCTACAGGTATTATGCGTGAGTATTTTTTTGTGGAACCAGCAAAGGATGGTACACCAAAGCACTGGACTGCTGCTACTGGAGGATTTTCTCTGGCAAAACCTGGTTTGGTTGATTTGGCTAAGACAAATTACGCCACACAGTGCCAGGGCGGTGGTTCTGCTGTAGTTTGTATGCACAACTCGCTTGGTTTTATTGGCATATCGGAAATACGTCGGGGTTATATTGATCATGCCTTGGCATTTACTACGGCGAATTTTGCACGTGGATTAGAACCTTCGTGGCCAGCACAATTATCGGACGGCAAGGCTCCGGAAGATCAAGCTCCTTTTTCGCCAAGACACGGACAATGGGCAAGATTATCTGCTGATGTTGATCCTGATTATGACCCTAATACATCTCAGCCGTACAACCCGATGACACGCCTATTAATTAAGGCAGCTAAGAAATATGGTCTTGTTGCTACAGATACAAACGCTTGGTGTCACGCATTTAATGCAGAATGTGGCTATCAAGAAAAAGGCAGTTTTTGGTACTGATCCGTGGGAGACTGGCGAGCTGTTCTCGGTACTTGATCCAAAAGGAGAATATGGCTCTAGAACATTTGATGTATCAGACTTTCCATGGCGAAAAACCGAATGGGCGGAAGTTGATTGGGGAAGGCCTGAAATAGATTTTTGGACAAGACCAGGAACTTATTGGCCGTATCGTCGTTCGGGCAATTAAATTGTATAAAATTGATTGTTAGCACTCTTGACACGAGAGTGCT
>BNJV01003304.1_pt1 | contig 10855 bp, 8 predicted proteins | sample 8540591 | NCBI WGS metagenome assembly BNJV01 (sample SAMD00202457, study PRJDB9452) | human saliva metagenome | host: Homo sapiens
TCTTTACATGAAGATAACTTTTCCCTCACGAGAAAAGTTATCTTTGGAACTATACTAATTGTTTGTACAAATCAACATATGCCAAACTTGCTGTATCCCATGAGAAGTCACGTGTCATCGCATTGTGTTGAAGTTGTTTCCAAGCTTCAGCATGATTTTCGTAGACATCGAGAGCTTTTTCAAGGGTTTGAACCATCCAGTAACCTGAGAAGTTACCAAATGAGAAGCCAGTACCTGAGCCTGTTACAGGGTTGTAAGGTTCAACAGTGTCACGAAGACCACCAACCTCACTAACCACTGGCAAGGTACCATAGCGCATAGACATCATTTGAGAGAGACCACATGGTTCGAAGGCTGAAGGCATAAGGAAAATGTCACAACCAGCATAAATTTGTTGAGCCAACTCTAGGTTGAAAGTAATGTTGGCAGACATTTTCTCTGGGTAGGCATGAGCGAACCAAGAGAAAGAATTCTCATAGTCACTGTAACCAGTACCCAAAAGAACAATCTGAACATCATGTTGCAAGATATTGTGGAGCTCATTGACCACCAAATCGAAACCTTTTTGGTCTGTCAAACGAGACACCATACCAATGACTGGTACATCTTCACGAACTGGAAGACCAAGACGTTCTTGAAGCGCTGCCTTGTCTTTGGCTTTACCTGACAAATCATCCACTGAGAAGTGGTAAGGAATGTGAGTATCCGTTTCTGGATCAAGGAGGTCCGTATCGATACCATTAACAATACCAGATAACTTACCAGATTCCATGCGCATGATTTGATCAAGGCCTTTACCAAATTCAGGTGTTTGGATTTCTCCAGCATATGAAGGTGAAACTGTTGTTACACGGTCTGCGTAAAGAACAGCAGCTTTCATCCAGTTGAGGCAGTCATTCCAACGAAGGGTACCATCTGCATAACGCTCATAACCAACACCGAAGATTTCCCAAAGCATACCACTGTCAAATTGACCTTGGAACTCAATATTGTGGATAGTGAAGACTGTCTTAATACCTTGGTAAGCTTGAATCCAATGGTATTTTTCCTTAAGAAGGAATGGAATCATGCCTGTGTGGTAGTCATGAACGTGGAGAACATCTGGAATAAAGTCCACTTTTTCCATCAACTCAAGGGCAGCCATTTGGAAGAAGCCAAAACGCTCACCATCATCCCACTCACCGTATACCGTTCCACGGTTGAAATACTGCTCATTATCAATGAAGTAGAAAGTCACACCATCGCGAACGATTTTCTTGATGCCGACATATTGACGACGCCAACCAACATTTGTATAGAAGAAGCCAAGGTCTTCAACCTGATCGCCAAACTTAGCCGAAACTACATCATAATAAGGGAGAATTACGGCAACTTCGTGACCATTTTTAACAAGAGATTTAGGAAGGGCACCGATAACGTCACCTAGGCCACCTGTTTTAGCGAAAGGCGCACCTTCAGCTGCTACAAATAAAATTTTCATCGTACAATATCCTCTGTTACAACGCTACCTTTTTTGATGACAACTGGGTTGTTTTCTGTACCGCGGATAGTAACGCCGTCAGCAATTTTAACACCTTTATCCACAATAGCATATTCAACAGTAGCATTCTTACCAACTTCAACACGTGGGAAGATGACTGCATGGTTTACAGTTGAACCTTCTGCCAAGTCAACATTACGTGAAACAACAGAATGATCTACTTTACCACGGACAAGAGAACCTGAGGCAAACTGAGAAACTTTAACATCAGATGAAGCTGCATAGTATGTTGGCTCTTCATTTTTAACTTTTGTATAAACTTTTTGGTTTGGTGCAAAAAGTTTATAGAATTTTTCTGATTCCAACATATCCAAGTTAGCATCAAAGTACGCTTTCACTGAGTGGATATTTGAAAGGTAACCAGTGTACTCGTAAGCAAAAGCATTTTCAGCAACTGCCAAATCACGAAGTACATAACGAAGCTTACGTGGTTCTTCTTTAGCTGCTTCTTCTTCCAATTTTGCAATCAAGAATGGTGTATCCACAACAAAGATGTCTGTAGACATATTGTAAGCTTCTTTATCTCCACCCTGGAAGAGCTCATGGCTAAGCACTTTGTCAGATTCATCAATTTCCAAAATGCTGTTTACATCTGAAATGAGTTCTTTAGAAAGTTTTTTGTAGACCACAGTAACTTTTTGTTCTGTTGTATTGTGGAGGTGGAAAACTTGGTTAAGATCAATGTTGACCAAAACATCACTGTTAAGAGCTACAGTCTGATCTGACCCTGAACGTTTAAGGTAAGTCAAAATTTGACGATAGTATTCTTCATCAACAGTTGAGCTTTCAACAGGAGTATTGTAAATACCAAGGTAGTAGTGACTCAAGAGAGTAGACAAGCCCCACTCACGACCAGAACGAATATGGTCGAAGACAGAACTGATGTTTCGTTTTGGAAGATTCCGAAGACACTACGGATACCAGCATTAGCCAAGTTAGACAAAGGGAAGTCGATGAGGCGATATTTTCCGCCAAATGGTAGGCTGGCAATAGGACGGTGCTCAGTCAAACCATCCATGTCATGGAATCCTACGGTATTTCCTAGAATTGCAGAATATTTATCAATCTTCATCTTTTGGTACCCCCACTACTTCATTGTATCCTACGACTTGCACTTCTTCTGTACCGTCAATTTCCACACCCTCAGAAATGTGTGCACCTTCACCGATAATAGCACGTTTAATTTTTGCACCTTTACCAATGACTGCACCACTCATGATTACTGAATCCTCAACAACTGCTCCTTCACGGATTTGCGCACTTGTTGAAAGCACAGAATGTTTAACAGTTCCATCAACTATTGAACCGTCGACTACAAGGGAATCCTCAACATGGGCATGTTCACCAAAGAAGTTTGGTGGAGCAATCACGTTACGTGAGTAAATTTTCCATTGACGGTTACGACTATCCAAGGCATTTTCAGGAGAAATATACTCCATATTTGCTTCCCAAAGGGATTCGATAGTACCTACGTCCTTCCAGTAGCCTTCAAATTCATAGGCATAGACGCTTTCACCTGTTTCAAGATAAGCAGGAATAACGTTCTTACCAAAGTCAGACATATCAACGGCACTCTTTTCAGCTGAAACCAACATGTTGCGAAGACGTTTCCAGTCAAAGATGTAAATACCCATTGATGCCTTAGTTGATTTAGGATTTTCAGGTTTTTCTTCAAATTCGACGATACGGTTATTAGCGTCAGTGTTCATGATACCGAAACGGCTAGCTTCCTTAAGTGGTACATCAAGAACTGCTACAGTAAGACTCGCGTTGTTGTCTTTGTGTGCTTGGAGCATATCATCATAGTCCATCTTGTAAATATGGTCACCAGACAAGATTAAAACGTATTCAGGATTGATGCTGTCGATATAGTCAATGTTTTGGTAAATAGCGTGGCTGGTACCTTCAAACCAACGATTACCTTCACTAGCTGAGTAAGGTTGAAGAATTGATACACCAGAGTTAACACCATCCAAGCCCCAACTTGAACCATTTCCGATATGGTTGTTCAAAGCAAGTGGTTGATACTGTGTAATGACACCAACATTGTTAATCCCTGAATTGGCACAGTTTGACAAACCAAAGTCAATGATACGGTAGCGTCCACCAAACTGAACAGCTGGTTTGGCAATACTTTGGGTCAATTTTCCAAGACGAGTTCCTTGCCCACCAGCAAGGATCAAAGCCAACATTTCATTTTTCATGAATAGTCCCCCTCATGATTTTTAGTTTCATCCCAAAAAGGATGACGAGATAATCAGTCGAAACTGATTATGACAATTAAAGTAAGTTTTTCACTAATAGTAACAGTTCGAAAATCAAAAGCATCTTAGAATTGTGATTTTCTATCTATCACCCCGAAAAACAAATCGTGTACACGTTTAAGTCTACCCTTTATTTCAAACGACGTTTTACACGCCAGATACTTGCTCCTAGAGCAGGTAGGGTGAAGCTAAGGGTATTTTCATAGTCCTTCCACTTCGCTTTTTGGGTACGGGTTTCAGGATTTCCTTCTTTCCAAACGCCACCGAATTCTTCCATCTCAGTGTTAAGCACTTCTTGGTAGATACCAGCTACTGGCAATCCAATAGTGAAGTTTGACGTTCCACTGGAGCTAGGTTGAAGACACAGACGAGGAAGTCACCCTTATCGCCTTTATCATCTTTACGAATGAAGGAAAGAACACTTTCAGCACGGTTATCCGCATCGATAATCTCAATACCATCGTAAGAATCATCAATCTGCCAGAGAGATTTATGGTCCTTGTAGAAAGCATTCATATGGCTAGTAAAGGCCTGCATCTTCTGGTTCATCTCATCTTCAAGATTACCCCATTCGAGTTGATAATCAAACTTCCACTCCAAGAATTGACCAAACTCAGAACCCATAAAGAGCAATTTCTTACCTGGGTGACAGAGTTGGTAAGCATAGAGGTTACGAAGACCAGCAAATTGATTATAGCGGTCACCCCACATCTTATGCATCATGCTCTTCTTACCATGAACCACTTCATCATGTGAGAAAGGTAGAACATAGTTTTCATTGAAGCAATACATGAAACTGAAGGTCATCAGATTGAAGTCATACTGACGGTAAACTGGATCTTCTGCGTAGAATTTGAGGATATCGTTCATCCAACCCATATTCCATTTGAAGTCGAAACCTAGACCACCTTCTTCAATCGGTTGGGTGATTGGCGTTGCTGCAGTTGATTCTTCCGCAACCATCATAACATCTGGATAGCGTTTTTTAATTTCACGATTGAGTTTTTGAAGGAAGCCGTAGCCTTCCCAAGTTACGATTTCCACCGTCCTTGTTAGGCATCCATGGACCTTCATCATAGTCCAAATAGAGCATGTTAGATACTGCATCCACTCGGATACCATCGATATGATAATTTTCAATCCAGTAAAGAGCACTTGAAATAAGGAAAGACTGAACTTGATTTTTTCCTAAGTCAAAGTTAAGTGCGCCCCAACGATAGTTATGAGCTCGATCATGATCCTGATATTCGAAAGTTGGTGTACCATCGAAGTAGGCCAAAGCATCGTCATTCTGTGTATAGTGACCTGGGACCCAGTCTACCAAGACACCGATATTATTCTGGTGACATGCTTCTACGAAATCTTGAAATTCTTCTGGTGTGCCATAGGTATGCTCAAAAGCAAAGTAACCCATAAGCTGGTAACCCCAACTCATCCCAAGAGGATGAGCCATGAGTGGCATGAATTCCACGTGAGTATAGTTCATCTCAACCAAATATGGAATCAACTCTTCTTTCAATTCTTTGAAAGTATAAGGTTGACCATCCTCTTTTAGTTTCCAAGATGATGCATGAGCTTCATAGATATTAACCGGACGTTTTTGGAAACCAAAGCGTTTACGACGACCCATCCAAAGGCCATCCTTCCACTTTTTAGTTTTCTTCTTACGAATCACAGCTCCTGTTCCAGGACGAGGCTCTAAGTAAGTCGCAAAAGGATCCATCTTTTCGACGACTTGACCTCCCTTACGTTTCACCAAGAACTTATAGAGTTGTCCTTCCTCTGGGAGAGCTGAAGTCGCCTCCCAAACACCGATATGGTTTTTGGTCATATCCAGAGGTTCATCAAACCAACCTGTGAAATCTCCAATTACCTGAATCTGCTCAGCATGAGGGGCCCACACACGGAAGATAAAACCTTCTTCTCCCTCTAATTCATGCACACCCAAATAATTCTGAAGGTGGAAGTTCTCACCTGTTCCAAATGTGTACATGGCTTCATCGAGATTCATACCATCACTCCTTTCTTAAACTAGCCTTGATAGTTCTAACTATCAAGAAATTAAAACATTGAAATATATGTAAATACACTAGAAAACCCTTCAGACCGATAGGGCTTACAAGTAAACAAAACCACTTATGTAAGCGTTTACTGTATTATAACATTTTTTGACATTCTTGTCAGTAAATCTCCAAATCTTTTTTCATATTATCGAACACAAAAGTCTTAAGTAATTTTCCAGAAATATGTAATTCAACAATACCTGAATCGTACTCAGCTTTTGCGACATAGAGATTATCGTAAATATCTGCATATGAACGATATGAAAATTCTTGTACGGTTTGCTTACGCTCAATTAATTTGGCAACTTTAGCAACCAAGTCTTTCTTAAGAGTCACTTGATTCCAATCCACCTGATTAACAGCATCAGGGGCATTGTAGCTATTCATGGCACGCTTAACATCCGCTTCCGTGTAATTTCCATCTTCACCTGTTGCAACCATCTTACTACGCTGGAATTCTTGTCCCAACTGCATGAAACACATCCCTTGCATACTTAGATTAAGAGCATTTGCCAAGTAAATACGTTTTTCAATATCTTCTGGCGAATCATGTGGATGCAAATGATGCATAAGGTCATTCAAATTGTAGTTGTCGTGCGCTTCGATATAGTTGAGGACCTGACCTGGCATGAGGTAGTTTACAAAACCACGGCTACCAAGCAGACTCTTGGCAATCTGGTCTTCCAATGGGGCTCCAGACACATAGCCGTTATTGATGTACCCATAGACCTCTGCCCCCTTGACCGCGTCACGCGCATTGTCATTGAAATCCGATTCTAGGCATCAAGGCTGCATTATCCTTCTTGCCCTTTTGGTCTACAGGAAGTCCAATTCCCATATCCCATCCTTCACCATAAAGAAGGATCCTAGGATCAATATCATCCATGGCCGAACGAATGGCATTCATCGTAGCAACATCATGTAAGCCCATAAGGTCAAAACGAAAACCATCCACTCCAAATTCTTCTGCCCAATAGGTTAAGGAATCAATCATATACTTACGGTACATTTCCTTTTCACTGGCTGTCTCATTTCCACAGCCTGATCCATCTTGGAAAGACCCATTGTCATGCATACGGTAGTAATAAGCCGGCACAGATAGTTGGAAAGGAGAGCTGTAAGATGAGTAAGTATGGTTATAAACCACATCCATGATAACCCCTATTCCTGCTTCATGGTAGGCCTGAATCATTTTCTTAAGCTCTAAAATTGGTGCCACGGGATTCTTTTGATCAGCAGCAAACTGACGATCCGGAACATTGTAATTTTCAGGATCGTACCCCCAGTTGTAGAGAAGCTTCCCACCTTTATCATAGGTTTTATGGTGATCAAAGACTGGTTGCAGTTGGACATAGTTGTAGCCCATACGTTTGAGGTAATCAAAACCAGTCAAATCTCCATGGGCATTTCTAGTCCCTTTCTGACAAGCACCTAGATAGTTCCTCTATAGGACTTCTTAACACCAGATGTCTCTGAGATTGAGAAGTCACGGAGGTGCATCTCACAGATAACGGATGAGCAAGCATTTGCCTTACGCCAGCTCGCTTTTTGCTTGGTAACCTTTTCATACCCTCTTGGAACAAGTCGCTGTGGATTGACCACCAAACTTTTTTTATTATCTAAGCTAAGGGCGATACTGTAGGGGTCTCTCGTATCCTGATAAAAACTTTCCTCATGATACACACGAAACTGGTAGGCTACCCCATCCAAATCCTTTTTAACAGTGGCACTCCAAACACCGTGAGTATTCATCTCATGACGGTCTTTATTGACACTGGTTCCTCGGCTCATCTTAATGATCTTAGGATTTTTACTGCCCTTTTTAAAAAGTAAGAGCTGCACACGACGAGCTAGAGGTGACCAAAGGCGAAACTCTGTGGCCCCTTTTTCATACTTATGACCTAACCAACCTTGAAAGCCCCACTTCTGGTCAAATTCCTGTCTTCGGAGAGCCATATCAAAGGCATGCTGGTCGCGACCTTCGAAACTATGGCTAGTCAAGGCTGCCTGTTTAGAATAATAAACAGTTGGATCACCTTCAACTATCCAAATAGCATTGGGAGCATCCCCTAGGAAGCGTCGGACACGGTAATCATGTGTTTGCCTCGACCAGTCTTCCGTTTTGACCAAAAGATTGACAGAATCAATAAAACGATTGGAGGGAGAAGTAACCTGACCAACAAGACCAAAATCATCCTCACGTGAAAAATGGGCTTCTTCGCCCCAATAACCATCTAGCCACTTCCACATACTGTATCTGGAATAGTCGCCATGCATACTATGAAAATGAACGGTTAATAAATTGTCCATTTTTTACTCCTTAGTTTTTGTTACTCACTTTTTCTCCTATTATAGCAAAAAATGTTCGTTTTGTAAGCGTTCTTATGGAATATTTTGCAATTTTTTGGTCTATTTTGAACATAAAAAAAGAATGAGAAAATAAATGGCAAAACACTCATTTTTCTCATTTCTTTTGTCGATTTTAATTCCTTTAGAACTAGGCTTGAGACTCTTTCCAGTCCATTATTCTTGAGTCATCAAAACCTTACGTGGTTTGGTACCTTCAGCTGGTCCGATAACACCTGCTTCTTCCAATTCTTCCATCAAACGAGTGGCACGGTTGAAACCAACTGACAGACGGCGTTGAATCATGGAAGCACTAGCTTTTTGTGTTTCAAGGACCAAAGCCTTGGCCTCTTCAAAGAGTGGGTCACCTTCTGAGCTACCACCATTGGCAGAGGAACCTCCACCAAAATCATTTTCAGAAACTTCACCAGGATCAAAGCTCTCATCATAGTCAGCTGAAGCCTGATCCTTGATAAAGGTCACAATACGTTCCACGTCATCATCAGAGATGAAGGAACCTTGTAGACGAACAGGGTGGTTCTCATCAATCGGTTTGAAAAGCATATCCCCACGTCCGAGTAGCTTTTCTGCCCCATTTTCATCTAAAATGGTACGACTATCTGTTCCCGAAGACACGGCGAAGGCCACACGAGATGGCACATTGGCCTTAATCAAACCGGAGATCACATCAACCGACGGACGTTGAGTGGCGAGAATCATGTGAATTCCCGCAGCACGCGCTTTTTGTCCCAAACGAATAATAGCATCTTCCACTTCCTTACTAGCTACCATCATCAAGTCAGCCAACTCATCAACGATAACCACAATTAAAGGCAAGGGAATCTGTTTTTCTTGCGACTGGGCATTCCAATCTTCCACCTTGGCATTGTAGCCAGCAATGTTACGCACGCCAAACTTACTAAAGAGTTCGTAACGATTTTCCATCTCATCTACCACTTTTTGAAGAGCCTTGGCGGCCTTACGTGGGTTGGTCACTACAGGGATAAGGAGATGAGGAATATCATTGTAAACCGAAAGTTCAACCATCTTCGGATCGACCATGAGGAACTTCACCTGGTCAGGACGAGCCTTCATAAGAATACTAGAGATGATACCGTTAACCGCAACCGATTTACCAGAACCCGTAGATCCAGCGACTAGCAAGTGAGGCATCCGTCCCAAATCAAAGCTACGAGCCGAACCATCAACCGCCTTACCAAGAGGAACTTCCAAGAGCTTATTAGGATCCGTCTTGGACTGTTCCCAAAGTTCACGGAAAGAAACCGTCGCAATCTCTGAGTTAGGCACTTCGATACCAACCAAAGATTTTCCAGGAATAGGTGCCTCAATACGGACATCTTTCGCAGCTAGAGCCAGAGCCAAGTCATCAGCTAGATTTGAAATGCGATTGACCCGGACCCCAACAGCAGGCTTGACCTCATACTTGGTCACTGACGGTCCAATTTCAGCTCGCTCAACCTTGACATCAATATTGAAACTCTTGAAGGTATCTTCTAAGATTCGAATATTCTTACGAACGATGTTCTTCTCTTTAGATTGACTCTTAGGCTTATCAGGTGCAAAGAGATCTATATGAGGTAATTTATACTGCAGGAGTTCCTTCGGTGTGAAATCAACCTCGACAGGAGCATCATCTCCCTCAACCACCATAGATGGGGGAAACTCCTCTCTTGGCAGATCCTCTGGATAAGGTGCATAATCTTCTTGGAAATCCTCATAATCCTCTGGAGGGAGATTATCATAGTAGTCCTCAGAGGCATAATCACTGATTTCAGGTTCAAGTGCAAAAATCTCAGTTTCTTGTGGTAACTCCTCTGCGGCATCATCTAAGATTTCTCCTGTCTCCTCGTCAACAGTTAAATCAGCCAGACGCTCGGCTTCGGCACGTTCTTCCGCCTCACGTTCTTTCTGAGCCTGACGTTCTGCCTTCTTTTCCTGACGTTGAGCCGTCCGTTCCAAACGCTTCTCAGCCCCTTTCTGCCATGCTTCCTTAGTATACTCCATGATATCCAAGACATCCCAAGGGCTAAGAATGAAAGCACCCAAGAGAATAATCAATACCCCAATCATGAAGCTACCGATATTTGAAAAGAGGAAGGAAATCGGTTGGTATAGGAGAGCCCCCAACATACCACCACCCGCAAAACGAGCTACTTGCACACTGACCAGTTCCCCAAAAAGCAAGTCCTTGGTACCAGGGAAAATATCCAGACCACTCATGCGTTCTAGACTAAAGAGATAGGCGTGAAACTCCAACAAGAGACCCGCGAAGACCATCCAAAATCCTGTTACGTAGTTACTATGTTTACGTAACCATTTAAAGCCAAAGAGATAAACATAGATAGCAAAAATTAAAGGATAAGCCATACTCCCCACAAATACTCGAAAGAGATTATAGAGGGTAACCCCAAAGAAACCCAATCGAAAGACTGGGAAAATTAAGACAAAGGCAAAAAAGAAGGTCCATAGCATTCGCTTAATCGCCTTCTGTCTGTCTAATTCTGCTTTTGTAAGACGCTTCTTACCATTCTTAGAAGCCGCCCCTTTTTTCGTTTTTTTCGTTGTAGCCATAGGTGTATTATACCACGTTTTTAGACATGAAAAAAGAGAGACAAGTCTCT
>BNJV01002417.1_pt1 | contig 10852 bp, 18 predicted proteins | sample 8540591 | NCBI WGS metagenome assembly BNJV01 (sample SAMD00202457, study PRJDB9452) | human saliva metagenome | host: Homo sapiens
ACGGGCGGGCCCGGCCTCGAGTGAGGTTCTCCCGTGCTCGTTGAACATGGCGCGCACACGCCCGTAGGCGCTTCCGGCCACGATCGGGTCCCCGACCCGCAACGTGCCACGCTCGACCAGGATGGTGCTCACGGCGCCGCGTCCCTTATCGAGCTTGGCCTCGATGGTGACGCCGCGGGCCTCGGTCTCCGGGTTGGCCCGCAGATCCAGGGCGGCGTCCGCGGTGAGCAGGACGGCCTCGAGGAGCTCGTCGATGTGGAGACGCTGGTTTAGCGGAGATGTCCACGAACATCGTCTCGCCGCCGTACTCCTCGGGGACCAGGCCGTACTCGGTGAGCTGGCCGCGGATCTTGTCCGGGTTGGCGCCCTCCTTGTCGATCTTGTTGACCGCCACGACGATCGGCACGTTGGCCGCCTGGGCGTGGTTGAGAGCCTCGACGGTCTGGGGCATGACGCCGTCGTCGGCGGCCACGACAAGGATGGCGATGTCGGTCACCCGGCACCACGGGCACGCATGGCCGTGAAGGCCTCGTGACCGGGGTGTCGATGAAGGTGATCGGACGCTCCTCGTCGTTCAGGTTGACGCGCACCTGGTAGGCGCCGATGGACTGGGTGATGCCCCCGGCCTCGCCGGCGACGACGTCGGTGGAGCGGATGGCGTCCAGCAGCTTGGTCTTACCGTGGTCGACGTGGCCCATGACCGTGACCACCGGGGGCCGGGGCATGAGGTTGGCGTCGTCCTCGTCGGGCTCGAGGTCGATGTCGAAGGACTCCAGGAGCTCGCGGTCCTCGTCCTCGGGCGAGACGATCTGGACGTTGTAGCCCAGCTCGGCGCCCAGGAGGGCGAAGGTGTCCTCGTCGAGGGACTGGGTGGCCGTGGCCATCTCACCGAGATGGAACAGGACGGTCACCAGGGCCGCGGGGTTGGCGTTGATCTTCTCGGCCAGATCCGTGAGAGTGGCACCCTGGCGCACGCGCACCGGGTGGAGCCGTCACCTCGTGGGACGATGACACCGCCGATCGACGGCGCGCTCTGCTGCTCGAACTCCTGACGCTGGCCCGCTTGGACTTGCGTCCCTCGCGGAGCGCCGCCGCCACGACCGAAGGCGCCCTGGGTGGAACCGCGACCACCACGACCACCGCGGGGGTCCGCCGAAGCCGCCACCGGGACGGCCGCCGCCTCCGGGACGGCCGCCACCACCGGGACGCGAGCCGCGGCCTCCGCCGCCGGCACCGCCACGCGCCGGAGCGCCGGGGCGGCCGATGGAGGACTGGCCGGGCATCATGCCCGGGTTGGGACGCGGGACCACCCGGACGCGGGGCACCGGAACGACCGGCTCCCTGAGACCGTGCACCGCCCTGAGGACGGGGGCCACCGGGGCGCGGGCCGCCCTGAGGACGGGGACCGCCCGAGCCGCCCGGGCGAGGCATTCCCTGGGAGGCGGCGAAGGGGTTGTTGCCAGGACGCGGCGCACCCGAGCGCGACTGGCCCGAGCGCTGGCCGCCTCGGCCTCCCTGGCCACCCTGACGGGGCATGCCCTGGGAGGCGGCGAAGGGGTTGTTGCCAGGACGCGGCGCCCCGGGACGCGGCCCCGGCGTCGGGGCGCTACGACGCGAGCCGGGCGTCGGCGCGCCGGGGGCTGCAGCTGCTGGCTTGGAAGCGCCGGCTCCGGGCTTGGGGGCCTTGGGCGCGTCGCCGGCGGCGCCTTTCTGGGGCGCCGGCTTTGTCGGCAGCCGCCGGGACCTGGGTTCCGCCACTCGGCTTGGCGGCCTGAGCACCTGGCTTGGGAGCGCCGGTACCCGGTTTGGGGGCGGCCGGCTTGGCAGCGGGGCTCGGAGCCCGGTCCTGAGCACCGGCGGGTCCCGGCTTGGCAGCCTGAGCTCCTGGCTTGGGAGCACCCTTGGAGGGCTTGGGGGCCTGAGAGGCAGTCTTGGCCGGCTTGTCGACCGCAGTGTCCGCCGGCGCTTCCTGCACCTGGGCGGCGAAGTGCTCACGAACCCGGCGAGCGACGGGGGGCTCAACGGCGGAGGAGGCCGCCTTGACGAACTCTCCCTGGTCCTTGAGCCAGGCCAGGATCACCTTCGAGGTGACCTTCTTGCCAGTGGGGTCGAGCTCTTTAGCGAGCTCATGAACGCGTGGTTTAGCCACATTACTCCTGTCCGGTTTCCCACCCCGGACAGGGGGTGGAGCTCTAGAGGCAGCTCATCGCTGGGTACTCATCGGGTGCCCATCGGCTTCCCTACCCGCCTTCGCTATCGGTGGTCCGCTCACCCGGTCGGGCAGCGGGAGCCTCGCCGTCGTTGACCACTCCCGCTCCAGGAACCCCGCGCACCCGGGCCACATCAGGTGGTCCGCCGGTGCGCTGGGGCGCGATGGGCGGCGCGTCGTCGCTCAGCGAGGTCGAGGCACACCGGATCCGGGTGGATCCAGGCGCCGCGCCCGGGTCTGACGGCCGGGCATCGACGTCGAGCTCACCGCTCGGCGTCGGTACAGACGCAGCAGCTGCGTCCGCGGGGCCCTTTGTCGACAGCCGATACAGGTGCGCTCGGGCACGTGGGGGATGGTGACCACCGTCCGTCGGTGTCCTTCCGCTGCTCTGCAACCGCTGACGCGGGCACCGCGGCCGGGAGATCCCGGCGCAGGACCCGCAAAGGTCCGCCGGAAAGTCTACATCGCCCCGCAGGGCGGTTCAGTCGCCCAGCTCTGAGGGACCTGTCACGTCGTCGGACTGGGAGCCCTGACCGGGGGTGATCTCACCGGACTCGGCATCGGCGTGGATGTCGATCTTCCACCCGGTCAGGCGGGCGGCCAAACGGGCGTTCTGCCCCTCCTTGCCGATGGCCAGGGAGAGCTGGAAGTCGGGGACGATGGCGCGAGCGGTGCGCTCCTCGGCGTCGATGACGCCCACGGCGGCCACCCGGGCCGGCGACAGGGCGTTGGCGATGAAGCGCGCAGGATCCTCCGAGTAGTCCACGATGTCGATCTTCTCTCCACCGAGCTCGGTCATGACCGCACGCACCCGCTGCCCCATAGGGCCGATGCAGGCCCCCTTGGCGTTGACGCCACGGACCTTGGAGCGCACGGCCATCTTGGTGCGGTGACCGGCCTCTCGGGCGACGGAGACGATCTCGACGTCGCCCGAGGAGATCTCAGGAACCTCGCGCTCGAAGAGCTTGCGGACCAGACCGGGATGGGTGCGCGACAGGATGATCTGCGCCCCGCGGGTGCCGCGTGAGACGTCGGTGACGTAGGCGCGCACGCGGTCGCCGTGGCGGTAGCGCTCAGCGGGGACCTGCTCGTGGGGAGGCATGATGCCCTCGTGCTCCTCGTCCAGGCGCACGTAGACGATGCGGGGGTCGCGTCCCTGCTCACGGTGCCGGAGATCAGCTCGCCGGTCTTGTCCTTGAAGGCACCCAGGACCTCGAAGTCACGGCGGTCCTGGATGCGCTGGACGATGACGCTGCGGGCCGTGGCCTGGGCGATGCGACCGAAGTCGTCCGGGGTGTCGTCGAAGTACTCCCCCGTGGGCTGGTCGTCATCATCGACCTCCGGGGCCAGAACGCTCATGTGCCCAGTGCGGCGGTCGATCTCGACGTGGGCACCCCGGATGGCACCGGGAACCTTGGAGTAGGCCCCCAGGATGGCGTCCTCGATAGCGGGCAGCAGGTTGTCCAGGTCAATGCCGAGCTCGTCGGCAGCGCCTCGCAGCTCCGGCATATTGATGTCCATGGGTCCTTGGGTCCTCTCTAGTCCGCTGAGCGGGTGTGCACTGGGTTCCCGTCGACGGTAGCCCGTGACGGGCCGGATGGTCCATCACATCGTTCCGGACCGGTCCGTCAACCTATCAGTTATCAGGACATACATTATTCCCGGTCACTATCCGCGGGGAGCATCTTATAGACCTTCGGCCTGTTGCCCGGCCCTAGAGCCCGGCCACCACCATCCGTGCCTCTGTGATGTCCCCAAGGGCGATACGGTCCTCAACGCCATCGACCTTGATCCTGACCATGCCGCCGTTGTGCTCACTGGCATCGCCGTCCCCATCAGCCGCGGTGACGACGCCGGTGAGCTCGTCATCGGCCGTGCGCACCCGGACACTATGACCAACGGCACGCCTGAAGTGACGCAGGGTGGTCAGCTCCCGCTCGGCTCCGGGGGTGGAGACCTCGAGGGTGTACTGCCCCTTGACGGGGTCGGCCTCATCGAGGGCCTGGGAGACGGCCGCCGTCACGGGCCCCAAGGAGTCGAGATCGAGGTCTCCGGGACCGTCAACCAGGTCCACGAGGACGCGCACGACTGAGTACTTGCCCGCACGGGTGGTCTCCACGCCCTCGAGATGAAGCCCGGCATCGTTGACGACGGGGACGAGCAGGTCAGTGAGACTGCGGGCCAGAGCGTCAGCGCGCTTGCGCGGATCCTGACGCGGATCATGGGCTGCCATGGTCGTTCTTCCTCCCGTGCTGGCCCGAGCCGAGGCTCGGGCGGACGTGGTCGACATGATCGAGGTGGTCGAGGTCGGGGTCATGCTACCTGCCGTCTGTGGGAGGATTCCCCGGTGAACACTCGCCGCACTCCCCTCCCCACCCAGCTGAACGGCATTCCGTCACCCTACGGTGACCGAGTCGGTGCCAGTCCCCGTACCAGTGGCGACATTGGCGCGGCGGGCCACGGCCTGACGCGCCGCACCGCAGTGCTTGCGGTGGGAACGGCTCTGACTGCGGCACTGGGCGGTTGCGGACTGCGCCTGGGGAAGGGTCGCCGGCGTCCCCTGCCGTCGGCCTCGGCGGCCGAGACCACTCGTGACGGCCTGGCCAGGCAGGCCGCGCTCATCTCCTCCACCGCCGGTGTGGTCGCACAGTCCGGCGGCGTGGACTCCACGACCGCTCCCCTGGCCGAGGGGTGAAGCAGACGGCTGACGCTCAGCTCGAGACCCTGGGCGGAGTATGGCAGCCATGGCCCCACGCAGGTGCCATCCTCCCTACCCCACAGTTGCTCCGGTGCCGTCGGCCTCGGCGGGCGCCTCCGCGCAAAGACCTGGCCACGGCCCTGGCCGATGGATCGACACTGGCCCGCAGGGCGGCGATCACCGCGACCTCGGAGCAGGACGCACGGCTCTTCACCTCGCTGACAGTGGCCTGGAGTCTCCAGCACGACCTCTTCGCGCCACCGAGCTCGGCGGACACGCCACGGGTGGAGGTCGCGCAGGGCAGCAAGATCAGTTCCGGTCTGCTGACCTCCTACGACGCGGCCCGGTACGCCATGGAGGAGCTCGCGGCGCGCAGCGACGACCCTCAGCGCACCCAGGCGATTGCCGACTCCAAGGTCGCCACCTCCGTCGTCAATGCCGCGGTGGCCGCGGGCACTGAGGACAAGCGGCTGAGCGCCTACGTCGCCCCGACCGAGTCCACCGATCCCAACGTCAGCACCCAGGTGCTCTGGGCCCGGCAGGTGTGGTCCAACATCGTCTCCGGAGAGGTGCAGGAGGCCGGTTCCGCCAAGGCCTCCAGTCCGGCCCGCGAAGCGGCCGTCACTGGGGCGGTCGACGCCGCCCGGCGCGCCACCGCCTGGGGCACGGACTTCTCCTCCCTGCCCGGCTACGCCGCCTGACGTGCGTCTCCTCGTAACGGTCCTGGTCCTCATGGCCGCCCTGGCGGCCGTGGACCGCTCTTCTTATGGATGGAACGCCGTGGCTGGATCTACTGGCGGCGCTCCAAGCGCGACCCACGTGGCGCCCTCCTGGGTCCCATCGACAACGTCTTCAACCCGGCCCACGAGCACGTGGTTGAGCAGCAGGAGACCGAGGAGCGCCTGGCGTCAAGCCGACTGAAGCCGACATCCGGGCCAGCATCCAGGCGAACACGGTCCCGAGGTGAGACATGACGAGCGCAGCCGCCGCCACCGCGCAGCGCCCACTGCACCGGTGGGCACGTCAGGTACCGCTACGCGATTACCAGCAGGAAGTGCTTGATCGGCTCCACCCCGACGACGGCTCCACGTTGCACCTGCTCGCACCGCCGGGAGCAGGTAAGACTCTCGTGGGGCTGGAGCTGGCCGTACGCAACGGCCGTCGTGCGCTCGTCCTAGCACCCACCACGGTCATCAGGGCCCAGTGGATCCATCAAGCGCAGAAGCTCTTCACCTCCCCCGCCTCCGGCTCCTCTTCGGTCACCGACTCGGTCAACGCCCGCCTGCCGAGCGCGCGTCTGGAGCAGGTGGCAGAGTGCGCCGACCTGACGGTTCTGACCTATCAGTCTCTGGCCGTCGTCGACTCCTCCCCCGCCTGGAACGAAGCGGCCCGCTCGCGCTGGGTCACTGAGCTCACTGCTGACGGACGAAGCGCCGTGAGCGCCGAGGCGTGGTTGAGGCGGCTGGAGGCCGACAACCCCAGGGCCTACACCCGCGGGATCCGTTCACGCACCGCCATCATCCGCCGCCAGGTCGATGAGCTCGACGACGCCGCCGTCGCTCTCTTCTGGGACCTGGTGCCCAGGCACGTCTGGACACACTCATCGAAGCGGGTGTCACCACCATCATCCTCGACGAGTGCCACCATCTGAGGGCCCACTGGGCCGTCGTCGTCCACTACCTCGCACGGCGCCTGAGGGCGAGCGGGCCTGTCTCCCACTCTCATCGGCCTGACGGCCACTGGACCTTCGGACGAGGACCGGTCATCCCGGCGCTATCGTGCGCTCCTGGGCGACGTCGACGCCGAGATTCCGGTTCCTGCCGTCATCCGCGCCGGTCATCTCGCCCCCATGTCGTCAGCTGGCCTGGTTCACGCTCCCGTCCCCGGAGGAAACGGGTTCCTGACCACCGCCGGAGAAGAGCTTCATCACCGGATAGACGAGCTGCTGCTGAGCCCTGACGGCGTCGACTACCTGCTAGAAGTCGTCGCCCCACCCGCTCCGACCACCGCACTCGGTGACGGGGGCGGGCTGGAACCGCTCCCCTCGTACCCGCAGAGCGGATGGTGACCGTGCCTCTGCAGCGACTAGGGCCTCCTGGGGATGACGAACTGGTGCGTCGGATCGTTGCGGGTTTCGACGCCGATCCGACACTGGCCGCGTCCGCAGCCGCGCTGCTGCGCAGAATAGGCAGCTACCGGGCCACGGCTCTGAGCACCCGGGTTGTTCCGCTCCTGCCCGAGCTCGAGCTGCTCGATCTTGACGATGAGCTCAGGCTCCTGGGTCGGTACGCTCATGACCGGCTCCTGGCAGTGCCCGAGCGCCGGCGGGACTGGGAGTCCACGCGCGAGCTGCTGAGAGGTTTCGGGCCTGTACCTGACCGATTCCGGCATCCGGGCGGGACGATCCCCGGTGGATACCATCACTGCCGCATCGAGGGCCAAGGACACGGCCGTCATCGACATCCTGCGTCACGAGCTCGACTCCATCGGCGAACGTATGCGGGCCGTGGTCGTCACCGATGCGGCCGAGCGCTCTGCTCATCATCGGGCGCTGGACATCCTGCTCCCGACCTCACGTCCCGGCCCTCCGGGAGGCGCGGTGCGCTGCATGAGCACGCTGCTGAGTGATGCAGATCTGCGCTCCTTGCACCCGGTGCTGCTCACCAGCTCCCGGCTCGGCCTGGCCAGCGGGGAGAACTCACTGTTGGATCGGTTGCGCCGGTGCACCGGTCTCGAGCTGCCGGCCACCGATGATGGTTGGATGCTGTCGGTGACCGGGAGGGGAGTCGGCGGCGCCGAGCTAGTCCTGGCCGTCAGTGAGTTGGTCGCTGCCGGGGAGGTACGACTCGTGGTAGGCACCCGAGGACTGCTCGGCGAGGGGTGGGACTGCCCCGCCGTGAACACGCTCATCGACCTGACGACGGCGACGACCTCAACTGCGACGCAGCAGCTGTGCAGGCGCACCACCCGTCTGGACCCGACCTGGGCCGGTAAAGACCGCTCACAACTGGTCCGTCACATGTCTTCTACCGGATCATCCCCGTCTGCACTCCGGTGCGGACCTGAACCGACTGCGTCGCAAGGCCGAGCACCTCTGGTCGGTGGTGCGGCCCGACGAGGTTCCCCTCGACCCGGCGATAGCGGCAGCCACGCCCGTCATTGAGACGGGTCTGCGAGCAATGCTCACACCCGCTCAGTGCAACAGGCTCGACGCTGTCGCGGGCGGGGCTGTTCCGCAGGACATCGAGGCGCTCAACGCAGTCACGACGGCCGGCCTTGATCGTGACCTGGAAGCGCACCGCTGGCTCGCCTCGGGCCCGGCGGGCGATAGGGCCTCGCGTCGCAACCACGGCCGGGTGCTGGAGGCGGTGGAGATCACGAGCGCGGCGGACCTTCTGCGTCGGGGACGGCCCACCGCCTTCTGGAGCGGCGCCGCCCGGGCCGTCCTCGATGTCGTCCTCTCACGAGACGGGCTCACTGCCGACAACGATTCCTCCGAGGGGGACCTCCCGCGCCTCGTGGTTCGCGAGTCTCAAGCAGACTCGGCCAGTGGATCGACTCGTACCGTACTCATCGGCCTGGACGGGGCGGAGGCCACCAGGTGCACGTTTCGCGGGCATCGTGGAAGAACTTCTGAGCGCCCCGGGCGTCGTCCTCGATTCATCCTCGAGGTAGCCACCGCCACATGGGCGCAGGGCCATGCGGAGCGACCACTGAGCGGGCCGCGGCGCCTTCTGGGAAGGTTGCTGTCACTGAGGCGCTTGGAACCGCGATAACAGTATCTTCCTCGCGGTTCCAACGGCCCTGGCTCGCTCACGAGCCGACATGCACGCCTTTGCCCGCGCATGGTCCGTATGGGTGGGACCGTGCCGCCTCCGTCTGGTCCGTGACGCTGACGACGCAGCAGCACTCCTGTCCTGTCTCGGCAGCGGTGGTCCCCACCGGGCGAGTCAGCCTGCGCCGTACCAGACGCTGGCTGGAGGACTGAGCGCTTCCATGCCGCTCAGCGACGGGCAGTCTCCAGAGCGGCGCGGACGGTGGCGCTGAGCTCGGTCGCGGCGGCATCGGCGGGCACGGGCGGCGCTCGCCGGTGCGGCGGTCGCGAATCTCCACGGTCCCCTCTCTGGCCGGGTCCCGGCCGACGACAACCGTGTAGGGCAGGCCGAGGAGCTCGGCGTCGGCGAACTTCACGCCGGCGGAGACCTTGCGGCGGTCGTCGTAAAGGACCTCGACGCCGTCGGCGTCCAGGGACGAGGCGATCTGCCCGGCGACGTCGAAAACGGCCTGGTCCCTGCCGGTGGCCAGGACCTGCACATGGTAGGGGGCGATCTGGACGGGCCAGGTGAGTCCCCTTGTCGTCGTGGTTGGCCTCGGCCAAGGCTGCCATGACGCGGCTGACGCCGATGCCGTAGGAGCCCATGGTGACCACGCGGGCCTTGCCGTTCTCGTCCAGGACGGTCAGCCCCAGGGCCTGGGAGTACTTGCGTCCCAGCTCGAAGATGTGACCGATCTCGATGCCGCGGGCCAGGTGGAGCGGGCCGGAGCCGTCGGGGGCGGGGTCGCCCTCACGGACCTCGGCGGCCTCGATGGTGCCGTCGGCGATGAAGTCGCGTCCCCATGACCAGGTCGAGGACGTGCTTCTTGTCGGTGTTGGCGCCGGTGACCCAGCTGGTCCCCTCCACGATCCGGGGGTCGACGAGGTAGCGCACGGAGCCGGTGAGGACCTCGGTGCCGTCGTCGAGCTCTCCACGCGCCGCAGCAGGGGAGTTCGGGGCCGATGGCGGTGGGGCCGATGTAGCCGCGCACGAGCTCGGGGTGGGTCTCGAAGTCGGTGTCGCCGGCCATCTCGACCTCAGCAGGGGCGACGGCGGCCTCCAGACGCTTCATGTCGACGTCGCGGTCCCCGGGCACGCCGACGACCAGCAGCTCACGCTCACCGCCGGGGTGGGTGAGGGGTGACGACGACGTTCTTGAGGGTGTCGGCGGCCGTCCAGGCCCGCCCGTCGGAGCGCGGGTAGGCCTCGTTGCACAGCTCGACCAGGGAGTCGATGGTGGGGGTGTCGGGGGTGTCCACCACGCGCGCCGGGCCGACCCCGGAGGCGTCCACGGTCTCGGGGACCACGGTGGTGACGGCCTCGGCGTTGGCCGCGTAGCCGCTTGAGGAGCGCACGAAGGTGTCCTCACCGATCTCGCAGGGGTAGAGGAACTCCTCGGAGTGCGACCCGCCCATAGCGCCGGCCATCGCGTTGACGATGACGTAGTCCAGACCCAGACGGGTGAAGATCCGCTCATAGGTGTCCCGGTGCGCCTGGTAGGCGGCGGCCAGACCCTCGTCGTCGATGTCGAAGGAGTAGGAGTCCTTCATGACGAACTCGCGGCCGCGGATGATGCCTGCCCGGGGGCGGGCCTCGTCACGGTACTTGGTCTGGATCTGGTAGACGATGGCCGGCAGGTCCTTGTAGGAGGAGTAGAGGTCCTTGACCGCGAGGGTGAACATCTCCTCGTGGGTGGGTGCCAGCAGGTAGTCCCCGTCCTTGCGGTCACGGAGCTTGAACAGGGTGGGGCCGTAGTCGTCCCAGCGCCCGGTGGCCTGATAGGGGCTCGGCCGGCAGAAGAGCCGGGAAGTGGACCTCCTGGCCGCCCATGGCGTCCATCTCCTGGCGCACGATGTCCTCGATCTTGCGCAGCGTCCGCAGGCCCAGCGGCAACCAGGTGTACACCCCGGGGGCGGCCCGGCGGACGTAGCAGGCACGAACGAGCAGCCGGTGGCTGGCGACCTCGGCGTCGGCCGGGTCCTCGCGCAGGGTTCGAATGAAGGAGGTGGAGAGTCTGTGCAGCACGGGGGCGATCCTACGGGGTATGACGCCCTCACCCCAACGCAGAGCGCCGGCCACGTCCCACCTCACCGGTGGACGCCCGTCTGTGGAACGCTCACAGCAGCACCG
>BNJV01002377.1_pt1 | contig 10846 bp, 18 predicted proteins | sample 8540591 | NCBI WGS metagenome assembly BNJV01 (sample SAMD00202457, study PRJDB9452) | human saliva metagenome | host: Homo sapiens
TAAGTGTATCAAAAGAGACAATGATAAGCAACTTTAGGAGTAAGATGGGAGATTCAGTAGAAATAAAACTAATTCTCCAATTTATAGAATGAAATTGCTTTTTATATCTAAATTGCTATATAATAATGATAAGGAGGAAATAAGTATGTTAAAAGAAGTATTAACCGTTGCAAAAGTTGCGAAAAAATCATCACTCTTTTTGGGTGGTGTCGCATTTGGTACCCTTGGTTTGAAAATCTTAGCAAGTAAGGAAGCTAAAAAAGGTTATTCTAAAGCTTTGGCTAAGGCTTACAAGTTGAAAGACGAGCTAGATGCATCTGTTTCTGTTGTGAAAGCAACATGGAGACGATGTCTTGCAAGATGCCAAATATTTGTACGAGCAAGAGAAAAAAGAAGAGCAATTAGATAGCCTTATAGGAGAATAATATGTCTTTTAAAGTGCTACATAGAGGATACCAACATATCCGACTATCATCTTCTTTTTCACTCACCTTGGATATTCAAGACTATCTTCGTTCCTTGGCGAGAGATGAAAAGGGAATTGAGTCTATCCAGTTTTACATGGATCAACAGCACTTTACTCTACGTATAAAAGAAGGCTTTTCTGTATTAGATAATGCAGAAGCCTTTTTAAAAAGAATTGATAAAGGGAAAGTTTCTGAGTTGATGACTCTTCCCATTCGTAGAGAAGAGAGTGCTTATTCTATTGTTTCAGGTGCAGCGATTAAGCGTATACTTTTTCGTAGTTTTGTGCCGTATCCTATTCGCTATATATGGACTTGTTATCAGGCTTTTGGCTATATTAGAGAAGCCTATCAAACACTAGCGCGTAAGGAACTAACGATGGAGGTCTTGGACTGTTCGGCTATTTTATTGTCTTTGTTCATGAACCAATCCAAGACTGCTAGCAACATCATGTTTATGCTTGATTTGGGGAATCATTTAGATCAATGGTCCTTGAAAAAAACTGCAACAGATTTAGAACAAAGCCTTCTTGCAAAAGAGAGCGATGTATTCCTAGTACAGGGCGATACGGTCGTTAGTATCAAGAGTTCCGATGTTCAAATAGGAGATGTCTTGGTCCTATCTCAAGGAAATGAAATTCTGTTTGATGGACAAGTAGTTTCAGGTTTAGGTATGGTCAACGAAAGTTCCTTGACGGGAGAGAGTTTTCCAGTTGAAAAAAGAGAGTCTGATTTGGTTTGTGCAAAACACAGTCTTTAGAGACTGGAGAGCTACGCATTCGTGTAACTGATAATCAGATGAACAGCCGTATTTTACAGCTGATTGAGTTGATGAAGAAATCTGAAGAAAACAAGAAAACGAAACAACGCTATTTCATCAAGATGGCGGACAAGGTCGTCAAATATAATTTCTTGGGGGCTGGTCTGACTTACTTATTAACAGGTTCTTTTTCTAAGGCTATTTCATTCCTATTGGTTGATTTCTCCTGCGCTTTGAAAATCTCTACTCCTGTAGCTTATTTAACAGCTATCAAAGAGGGGTTGAACCGTGAAATGGTGATTAAGGATGGAGATGTTCTAGAGAAATATCTGGAAGTTGATACTTTCTTGTTTGATAAGACAGGAACAATCACAACTAGCTATCCTATAGTTGAAAAGGTGTTACCTTTTGGGGACTATAGCGAGGAAGATATTCTCAGAATCAGTGCCTGTCTTGAGGAACACATTTATCATCCTATTGCTAATGCCATTGTCAAGCAAGCTGAGATAGAGGGGATTGAACATGAGGAAATGCATGGGAAACTCCAATATATCGCAAGTAAGGGAATCAAATCCCATATAGATGGCCAACCAGTTGTTATTGGGAATTATGTCTTGATGCAGGATGAGCAGATTCATATTAGTTTGGAACAAAATGCTTTTAATTGAAGAGTACAAGAGTCACTACAATCTCTTATTCTTAGCTTATCAGAATGAATTGATTGGAATGTTCTGCATTCATACTCCTTTGAGAAAAAGAAGCAAAAGCAGCCTTGGAGAAACTTAAGGCACAAGGGAAAAAAATTGATTCTGGCAACAGGGGACACCCTTGGTTAGGACAGAGGAATTAGTCAAAAGATTTGCCCTTTGATCAGGTCTATACAGACTTGAAACCTGATGGGAAAATTTGAGTTAGTAGAGGAACTGCAGAAAGCAGGTCACACTATTTTTGATGGTTGGAGATGGATTGAATGACTCAGCTGCTCTAACCCTATCAGATATCGGTGTGGTGATGAATGAGAGTGCAGATATTTCTAAGCAGATGAGTGATATCTTATTGTTAGATAATCGCTTTGGATTTCTTCCAAGAGTTGGATTCGCTATCATCATCTTTTGCAAACACTCATCAAGAAGAATATTCAAGATACCGTTGTCGTAAATAGTAGTTTGATTGGCTTTGGCTTGTTTAATTGGCTCAGTCCTTCAAATCTCTCTATCTTACATAATCTAACAACCTTACGCATAGTCCTGCGTAGCCTGTCTATTAAGGAAATAGATAGATGAGAGTTATTAACAGCAAAAAGGAGTTACCTTTCTTGAGGTTAACTCCTTTGTTTATAGGTAAATGTTGAACAGTTTAGTAAGTCAATACAAAAGTATTTTTTTCTTTCCACGACGGATAACAGTCAGTTCGTTTCTCTAACTTATCTGCGTCACTTAAGACATAGTCAAGGTCTTGGATGCGGTCGCCGTTTACGTAGATAGCTCCATTTTGGACATCTTCACGGGCTTGGCGTTTTGAGTTAACTATACCAGATGAGACGAGCAGTTCCACGATATTGTGGTTTTCGTCTGCTTGTACTTGGTAGTTTGGCACACCACGAAGTCCTTGTTTGAGCTCTTTAACAGAAAGGTTTTTGATGTTTCCTGCAAAGAGTTGCTCAGTGATGTTGAGGGCTTCTTTGTAAGCTTCTTCGCCGTGAACAAGTGTAACGACTTCACGAGCCAAGACTTTTTTGAGCCAAGCGTTCGTGTGGAGCTGCTTCAAACTGTTTGCGGATGTCTTCAATCTCATCAAGTGACAAGAAAGTAAAGATCTTCAAGAAGCGAACAGCGTCAGCGTCCATAACATTCATCCAGAATTGGTACATTTCGTATGGAGAAGTCTTTTCAGGATTGAGCCATACTGCGTTTCCTTCTGATTTACCAAATTTCTTACCAGTTGCATCGGTAATCAGTGGAACAGTGATAACGTGACCAGTCTTGTCAGCCTTTACGACGAAGCAATTCAGTACCAGCTGTCATATTTCCCCACTGGTCAGAACCACCGATCTGTAGCGTTACGTTGTGGTCTTGGTTAAGGACGAAAGAAGTCGTAACCCTTGCATGATTTGGTAAGCAAACTCAGTGTAAGAAATCCCTGTTTCGATCCGTTTTTAACAGACTCTTTACTCATCATGTAGTTGACAGTGAAAGTATTTTTCCGATATCACGGAGGAAAGTCAATGAAGCTGATGCTGCCAAACCAGTCGTAGTTGTTGACCATGACAGCTTTATTTTTCGCCCATTTTTCAAAGTCAAGAAAACGAGAAAGTTGTCCTTGGATAGACTTGACCCAGCCATCTACCGTGTCTTTTTGTTTGGAGACTACGTTCAGCATCTTTGAAGGACGGATCTCCGATGAGACCTGTAGCACCGCCAACGAGCGCATAAGGTTTGTGACCCTGCTAGTTGCAAACGACGACTTGTCAAGATTGCGACAAGGTGGCCTGAGGTGAAGGCTGTCAGCAGTTGGATCGTAGCCAGTATAATAAGAAACTTGACCTTCTTCTAGGGCTTTACGCAAAAGCTTCTTCATCAGTCGTTTGAAAATATCAAACCACGCTCTTTTAGCTCATCAAAAAAATGTGCATGTGTCTTTTCTCCTTTTTAAAAATTATTGTTTCTAACTATTGTATCACAAACTCGGACAATAGCCTAGCAGAATAGGGAAGAAAAGTGGCTATTTTTATTGAAAGTTTCCCTTTTATGGTATAATAAAGAAGTGAGGACATTCATGAAAAAGAAACAATGAATTAAAAACGAAAGTTGTTGTATTTTTCCAGCAACTATCTGCCATATGGAAGAAAAACAAGCAGTAAAAGATTGATAAGAAAAGTGGCTTCTTCTGACAAAAAGTCAGAAGGGTTGAGTCTATTTTGGCTAAGGTTTTTGAGTGGCTTTTAAAGTAGTTTTCAACACTCTCTTTATTCTAGGTTTTATCGGTGGCCTTTTTGGAGCTGGGGTGGCTATGGGTTATGGGGTTGCTCTATTTGATAAGACTCAGGTTCCTCAAGCAGAAGAGTTGGTCAAACAAGTGAAGGATATTGCCTCTATCTCAGAAATCACTTATTCTGACGGCAGTACCATTGCTTCGATTGAGGGCGATTTGTTGCGCACTTCAGTCGCTTCAGGTGCTATTTCGGATAAATCTTAAGAAGGCTATCATTGCGACAGAGGACGAGAATTTCAATGAACACAAGGGAGTTGTACCCTAAGGCCGTTATTCGTGCGACCTTGGGAACCTTTTGTCGAGTCTAGGCTCGTCTAGTGGTGGTTCGACCTTAACCCAGCAGGTCATCAAGCAGCAAGTGGTGGGGATGCTCCGACCTTTGGCTCGTAAGGCGACAGAAATCGTAGATGCTCTTGCCTTGGAGCGCGTCATGAGCAAGGACGAAATTCTGACGACCTATCTGAATATTGCTCCTTTTGGCCGCAATCACAAAGGTCAAAATATTGCAGGTGCCCAGCAGGCTGCAGAAGGAATTTTTGGTGTTAATGCTTCGGACTTGACGATACCTCAAAGCGGCTTTTATCGCAGGCTTGCCGCAGAGCCCGATTAGTTATTCCCCTTATGAATCTGATGGTAGCATGAAGAGCGATGAGGACATTGCCTTGGGAATCAAGCGTGCCAAAGATGTCCTCTACAACATGTATCGAACAGGTGCTCTGAGTCAGGAAGATTACGACAAGTACAAGGATTATGACTTTAAGAAAGACTTTCCCTACCATCTGGTAGCGTTAGCGGTACTTCGCGTGACTATCTCTACTTTGCAACCTTGGCGAAGCCACAGATCGGATGTATGATTATCTGGTTGAGAGAGATCATGCTCTGCGCAAGAGCTAAAGAATGAGTCCATCCAGAAAGCTTATCATGACCTAGCAACCAAGGAAATTGAAAATGGTGGTTATAAAATTACTACCACCATCAATAAAAAAAGTTCACACAGCTATGCAAAATGCAGTGGCAAATTATGGCCGATTGCTGAGATGATTCGACAGGCCAGCCTGAGGTAGGAAATGTCCTTATGGACAACCAAACGGGAGCTATTCTTGGCTTTGTCGGTGGCCGTAATTATCAGGAAAATCAGAACAATCACGCTATTGATACCAAGCGTTCTCCAGCTTCAACCACTAAGCCTATACTGGCCTATGGTATCGCGATTGACCAAGGTTTGATGGGAAGCGCAAGTATCTTATCAAACTATCCGACAAACTTTTTCAAACGGCAATCCCATCATGTATGTCAATAGTCCTGGTACAGGGATGATGACCTTGGGAGAAGCTCTCAACTATTCATGGAATATCCCAGCCTACTGGACTTATCGTACGCTTCGAGAGAAGGGTGTCGATGTCAGAGGGTATATGGAAAAAAATGGGTTATGAAATTCCCTGGAATACGGTATCGAAAGTTTACCGATGGGTGGGGAATTGAGGTTACGGTTGCCCAGCATACCAACGGTTATCAGACCTTGGCTAATAATGGGGTCTACCACAAGAAGCATATGATTTCCAAAGATTGAATCGACGACGGGGCAAGTGATTTATGAACATAAAGAGTCAACCTGTGCAGGTTTATTCAAAAGCAACAGCGACCATCATGCAGAGTCTGCTCCGTGACGTCATTTCATCTCGGATTACTTCAGCTTCCAGACCGACTTGGCTTCTATCAATCCAAGCCTAGCTCGCGCCGACTGGATCGGAAAAACCGGTACGACCAATGAAGATGAAAAACATGTGGCTCATGCTTTCTACGCCACGCTTGACCCTGGGTGGTTGGTTAGAGCCACGACGACAACCGACCGCTCAGCTAAGGGGCTGGTCATTACCGCAATGCTAACTATATGGCTCACTTGGTTAATGCTATCCAGCAAGCCGAACCTGGAATATGGGGAATGAGCGTTTTAGCCTAGACCCAAAGTGTGACCAAGTCTCAAGTCCTCAAATCGACAGGGGAGAAAGCAGGCAAGGTTACAATCAATGGCAAAGAAGTCACCGTTTCAGGTTCTACAGTAACGAGCTATTGGGCTACTAAAGAAGGGGCGCCAGTAACCACTTACCGCTTTGCCATCGGAGGGAGCGATGCCGATTATCAAAATGCTTGGAAGAGCATTCTAGGAAGTTTACCGAGTCTTCCTAGCCCCAACTCTTCCCAGGTTTAAGTGGCAGTTCGGGAACAAGTTCATCAACTCGCTCAAATCAATCAAATCGATAGAATAAAAAGTAGCAAGTTTTCATTTAATATTATGTTTCGTGCTACTTTTTCTTTTTCATTTCGTGTTACAATAGGAGAATGAATAAGTATCAAAAGAAGATTTTTAAGGGAACTCTATATTCACTATTGTCAGGTCTGATTTGGGGAATTTGTGGTATTCTGGGAGAATATTTTTTCACCCATTATCAGGTGTCGTCTGGCTGGATCACTTCCATGCGCTTGCTTTTGGCAGGTAGCTTGGTCTTGATTTTATCTGCCTTTCAGTTGCGCTTTCAACTATTGGATATTTGGCGAAATAAGAAAAACTATCTGCCTTTTTTAGCCTATGCTATTCTGGGGATTTTTTCTGTGCAGTTTTTCTTCTATCTCTGTGTTGAATATTCGAATGCGACGACAGCGACGATTTTGCAATTTATCAGTCCAGTTTTTATCTTGTTTTTATAATCGTATCGTTTATCAAAAGAAGGCTTCTATCACAGCCATTCTCTATGTTTTGATTGCCATGCTAGGTGTTTTTTTGATGGCTACAAAAGGGGATTTATCCAAGCTATCAATGACGCCTCTAGCTTTGGTGACAGGGCTACTCAGTGCTGTAGGAGTCATGTTCAACGTTATCCTACCACAGCGTTTTGCACGTGACTATGGTTTTGTGCCAACCGTTGGTTGGGGGATGTTGCTAGCAGGTGTTTTTTAGCAATTTTCTTTATCCTGTTCATCAGATTACCTTTCAACTTGATGTGACGAGCCTTTTTGATTTTGTTTTTACTATTGCTGTGTTTGGAACGGCTTTTGCTTTTTCCCTTTCGATGAAGGCTGTGCTACTCGTCTCACCGTTAGTTGTGTCAGTTGTGAGTGCCAGCGAACCTTTATCTTCCGCATTGTTAAGTGTGCTATTTCTAGGTATGGTTTTGGATGGTTTTCTAGCTTTGGCTATGATTTTGATTATCGTTCCAATGGTTTTCTTATCAATTGAGGAAACGAAAGAAAGGTAAAATGTTCTGTTCGGGTGCTTAAGGCTTCAAATTTGAAGCCTTTTTTGGTAGAATAGGTATCATTATAATGAACCAGGAGGTGCCTATGACTGCTACAAAAATGAATGCTCAAGAAATTATCCAATTTATCGCTAATGCTGAAAAGAAAACCAGTGTCAAAGTAACCTTTGAAGGAGAACTCGCAGCTGCTGTGCCTAGCTCTGTTGTCAAACTAGGCAATGTTTTATTTCGGAGACTGGAAGGACGTCGCTCCGCTTCTCGAAGGCTTGGCTGAAAATCAAGACTATGTTGTTGAGCAAGATGCTCGTAATTCGGCAGTTCCCTTGCTAGACAAACGTGATATCAACGCTCGTATCGAGCCAGGTGCCATTATCCGTGACCAAGTGGAAATCGGTGACAATGCTGTTATCATGATGGGAGCCGTTATCAATATCGGTGCTGAAATCGGAGCAGGAACCATGATTGACATGGGTGCTATCCTTGGTGGCCGTGCTATCGTTGGGAAAAACAGCCACGTTGGTGCAGGTGCTGTTCTTGCAGGTGTGATTGAGCCAGCCAGCGCAGAACCAGTCCGTGTCGGGGACAATGTTCTCATCGGTGCCAATGCAGTGGTTATCGAAGGAGTGCAAATCGGTAGTGGTTCAGTTGTCGCTGCAGGAGCTATCGTGACTCAAGATGTCCCAGAAAATGTAGTGGTAGCGGGTGTTCCGGCTCGTATTATCAAAGAAATCGACAGCCAAAACCTCAACAAAAACAGCGCTAGAAGATGCGCTTCGTACCTTGTAATTGTAAAAGTGAAAAAAGAGGCGGAACCCTTTTTCCAGCCTCTTTCTGCTATATCGGAGGATAGATAGATGTTAGATTTGATTCAGACTCGACGAGATTTGCACCAGATTCCAGAGATTGGCTTGGAGGAATTCAAGACCCAGGCTTATTTGCTGGATGTGATTGAAAAATTGACTACGGGCAAGGATTTTGTTCAAGTTCGTACGTGGCGGACAGGGATTTTTGATCTACCTGCAAGGGAAGTCAGCCGGAACGAACCATTGGTTGGCGAACAGACATTGATGGTCTGCCTATCGTCGAACAAACAGGACTGCCCTTCGCCTCTCAGCACCAAGGTCGCATGCATGCTTGCGGACATGATTTTCCACATGACTATTGCCTTGGGCTGTCTAGAACGCGCCCTTGAGGAGCAAACCCAAGAATAATCTGCTCTTCCTATTTCAGCCTGCTGAAGAAAAATGAAGCTGGTGGTATGCTCATGTATGAGAATGGTGCTTTTGGGGACTGGCTGCCAGACCAATTTTATGGCCTCCATGTTCGCTCCAGATTTGAAAGTCGGCCAGATTGCGACCAATACCCGTACACTCTTTGCTGGGACTTGCGAAGTTAAGATCCGTTTCAAAGGCAAAAGGAGGCCACGCAGCCTTTCCACATGAAGCCAATGACGCCTTGGTGGCTGCTAGTTACTTTGTGACCCAGGTGCAGTCAGTGGTCAGCCGCAATGTTAACCCAATCGAGGGAGCAGTGGTGACCTTTGGTGTCTTTCAAGCTGGAACCACCAACAATGTCATTACAGACACAGCCTTTTTGCATGGAACTATTCGGGCCTTGACTCAGGACATGAGCCTCTTAGTGCAAAAGAGGGTAAAAACAGTCGCAGAAGGAGTTGCAGCGGCCTTTGATATGGAAGTCGAAGTGGAACTCAAGCAAGGAGGCTACCTACCTGTTGAGAACAATCCAGCCTTGGCGCGTGAACTGATGGACTTCTTTGCAGAAAAAGACGGAATCGAGTTGATTGATATCGAGCCTGCTATGACTGGCGAGGATTTTGGTTATCTCCTTTCAAAGGTTGATGGGGTTATGTTTTGGCTGGGTATCGATAGTCCTTACGCCCTTCACCATCCTCAGATGAGTCCTAAGGAAGAAGCTTTGGCCATTGGGGTGGATGCGGTCTATAGTTTCCTTCAAAAGAAGGCAGCAGAGTAGAGGTGTTGTCTATGAAATCGGAATTACGCAAGCAAGTCTTGCAAGAAATGAAGGCTATGCCCCAGGAACAAAAACAGGCTATGGATCGAGCTTTAACAGAACGATTTATGAATCACCCCTTTTACCAAGAAGCCAAGGTCATCGCAACCTACCTCTCTTTTCCGCATGAGTTTCAAACGCAGGGACTGATTGACCAGGCGCTGAGGGATGGCAAGCAGGTTCTGATACCCAAAACCTATCCCCAGGGTCGCATGGAGTTTGTGGTCTACGATCCGCAGCAATTGGTAAAAACTTTCTTTGGTTTAATGGAACCACAAGGAAATTTGGAAGTGGTGGATGCCTCTCAGATTGATTTGATTCATGTTCCGGGGCTGGCTTTTACAAGAGAGGGCTATCGGATAGGATACGTGGGAGGGCTACTATGACCGTTATTTGGAGAATTTTGCTGGGCATAGCCTGAGCACAATCTATCCTTGTCAAGTTCAGGAGTTTAACTCGGAAGACCATGATGTTCCCGTTCAGGAGGTGCTAATCTATGAAGGAAATCTTTTGACAAACGCTACCCTGTGACTAGTTTTTTCCTCCTAGTGACGGCTTTGGTATTTCTATTGATGTTGGTTACTACGGGTATCAACTTTGACCATGTAAAAACTCTGTTTCAGTTTGGAGCTATGTATGGGCCAATCATTCGCCTGTTCCCAGAGCAGAGTATGGCGCCTTTTTCGGCTATATTGTGCATATTGGTTGGGAGCATTTCATTGTTAATATGATTTCACTTTACTTTCTTGGACGACAGGTGGAGGAGATTTTTCGGCTCTAGGCAGTTCTTCTTTCTCTATCTCTTATCAGGAATGATGGGGAATCTCTTCGTTTTTGCTTTTACACCGAAAACCCCTAGCGGCAGGAGCATCCACCTCCCTCTATGGGCTATTTTGTAGCGATCATCGTCTTGCGCTATGCAACTCGCAATCTCTATATCCAGCAGTTAGGGGCAATCCCTATCTGACGCTTTTCGTGATAAATATTATTGGCAGTGTTATGATTCCAGGAATTAGCCTAGCAGGACATATTGGTGGTGCAGTAGGCGGTGCCTTTCTAGCAGTCATCTTTCCAGTCAAAATGGGAAAAAGGATGTTTAGTACCAGCCAGCGAATCGGAGCAACTCTACTTTTTGTCGCACTAGCCGTTTTCCTTTTCTACAAAGGAATGAGCTATGTAGGGATGGAATAGTTTAAAAGAGCCACGGGACTATTGTCCCGGCTCTTTATTGTATATAAGGTGTTTTTATTTCCCTCAGATAATTCTTTTTCCGAGTTGGATGAGGTAGTCTTTCAAGTCGTCTTTTGGACTTGAGGGTGCTTGAGGGCGTAGTCTATGGATGTTTT
>BNJV01002136.1_pt1 | contig 10836 bp, 17 predicted proteins | sample 8540591 | NCBI WGS metagenome assembly BNJV01 (sample SAMD00202457, study PRJDB9452) | human saliva metagenome | host: Homo sapiens
TAGAAAAAGGGAAATTAAAGATGGTTGGAGATACAGAGAAGGTTTGTGAGGCATATAAAAAAATAGTTAGATAAAAAAATAATAAAATAAAAAAATTAAGAAAAGGAGAAAAAAAGTAGTAGTGGTAGTTTTCAACTACGAAATTTAAGTAGAGATGAAATATGATTATTTAGTAGTAGGAGCAGGGCCTTTTTGGGAGCAACTTTTGCTTATGAAGCAAATAAGAGAGGGAAAAAAAGTTTTAGTGATTGACAAAAGAGATCATGTTGGTGGAAATATGTATTGTGAAAATATTGAAGGAATAAATGTTCACAAATATGGAGCACATATTTTTTCATACAAGTAACAAAAAAAGTGTGGGATTATGTAAATCAATTTTGTACATTTAATAATTATATAAATTCACCAATAGCAAATTATAAAGGTGAAATATACAATTTACCATTTCAATATGAATACTTTTAATAAATTATGGGGAGTTGTGACTCCATCAGAAGCTAAAGCTAAAAATTGATGAGCAAATAAAAAGAATCTGGAATTACAGAACCTAAAAAAACTTAGAAGAACAAGCAATTTCTTTGGTAGGAAAAGATATTTATGAAAAAAATTGATAAAAAGGTTATACTGAAAAACAATGGGGAAGAAGTACAAACAGAATTACCAGCATTTATTATTAAAAGATTACCAGTAAGATATACTTATGATAATAATTATTTTTAATGATAAGTATCAAGGAATTCCTGAAGGTGGTTATAATGTAATCTTTTGATAAGTTGTTAGAAGGAATCGATGTAGAATTGAATGTTGATTTCTTTGAAAAAAAGAAGAATTATTGTCTAAAGCTGATAAAGTAGTGTTTACAGGTATGATAGATCAATATTTTTGATTATAAATTTGGTGTTTTAGAATATAGAAGTTTAAGATTTGAACATGAAACATTAGATGAAGAAAAATCACCAAGGGAATGCAGTAGTAAATTATAACGAAAGAGAAGTACCTTATACAAGAATAATAGAACACAAGCACTTTGAATTTGGGAAAACAACTAAAAAAACAGTTATAACTAGAGAATATCCAGCAGAATGGAAACAAGGAGATGAACCTTATTACCCAGTAAATAACGATAAAAAAATGCTGAAATATTTAAAAAAATATCAAGAATTAGCAAAACAAGAAAAAAATGTAATATTTGGTGGAAGATTAGCTAATTATAAATATTATGATATGCACCATGTATTTGAAGTTGCTTTGGAAGTGGTGGAAGAAGAGTTTGGAGGAATGTAATGAATATAATACAAAGAAGTGTATTTCCTAAAATTAATTTATGTACAGAGCAAGATTTATACTTTTAGAATAAATGAATTTTGCAAGTTTAGATTTAAAAGAAGATGTTATTCATTTTGAGAAAAAAATGGAAGAATTTTTTACTGATACATATTTTTAATAGTTTTTTTCATTAGGGAAAGTGGAAAAAAACAATACAGTTATAGAAGATTTAAATCTAAAAAAATAAAATTTAAAGGTAAAATAAAAAAATAATTTTTTTAAATTAAGTTGTTTATATTCAAGTACTAAAAATTTTAAAATGAATTTTATTTTGAAAATAAAGAAATTAAAGAGGTTTTAATACCACTATACTTTTTTTCAATGAATTAAAAAAATGGAATGTTATTTTTTTGAAATTAGAGGGTTAGAAACTAGTGAAGTATATGGTTTTGAATATTTTTACAAATACTGAATAAAGAATAATATAAATTTAGGTATAGTTATAACGCATTTTAATAGACAACAATATGTTTTTACCAGCAATGGAAAGATTAAAAAAAGAATTAATAGAAATTTCGGAATTTTAAAGGTAAAGTAAGTTTAAATATAGTTGATAATAGTCAAAAATTTACTGAAGTAAATGGAATTAACATTATAAAAATGCAAAATTTAGGAGGTGCTGGTGGATTTACTAGGGATTAATTTATTTACAAGATCAAAAAAATATACTCATTGTTTATTTATGGATGATGATGCTTCTTGTGAAGTAGAAGGAATAAAAAGAACAATAAACTTGTTAGAATTTGCAAAAAGAAGATAATCTTTCGATAGCAGGTGCTATGCTAAATGAAGCTAAAAGTTATATTCAATATGAAAATGGGGCAAAATTTTCAGGGTATTGGCAGCCTATAAATAATAATTTTGATTTGAGAGATTATAGATGTTTATTGAGAAATGAAGAAGAAGTTGCTATACCAGCTTATGGGGATGGTGGTTCTTTGCATTTCCGCTATCAGAAGTTAGACATTATGCATTTCCATATTTTTGTAAGAGGTGATGATATTGGTTTTGGATTGGTACATAAATTTAATATAATAACATTAAATGGTATTTCTTCTTGGCAAGGAGATTTTTGAAATAAAAAAATGGTGTAGTTCCTGCTTACTTTGGATACAAGAAATCATATAATGCAAAGATTTCATAATTTAGCTCCTTGTAGCTTAAAAATCTATTGTTAGAACAACACTTTCATTTTTTTAGCTAGAAATCTTCTTACATATAACTATGAAACAGCTTTTAGCAACAGTTTATGCGATAGAAGATGTTTGTAAAGGTCCGGATTTTTTTGGAGAGAAAATGTAAATATGATTAAAAGAAGACCTGAAATTGCAGCATTAGCAAAAAGAGGAAAAAGTTGTAGATATTCCACTAGCAGAAATTGATAGAGCAATAGCTTTTCGAAGAAAATGAAAAATGGTGAAGAAGTAGAATTGCATGAGAATAAATTGAAAAACTTTCTTTAGATGGATAACGTTAAATGGTCATCTAATACCAACAATATTTTTTTAAATCAGGAATAGTTCAACAAAAAAAGGATTTGGAGGAAGACTAAGAAAAAGTATTTAGATACAAAGAAGTTCTTTATTTACATAAGTTATCTAATAAAGGATTCGTTTTAAAACATAGCAAAAGCAAAAATTTTTTTAAAGTATTATTTAGATATTTTTGGTGCAATATTAAAAATTGTCATTGAAATATAGAAAATTACATAAAGAGTATTTAGCAACTTATGATGAATTGACTAGTCGAGAATTTTTGGGAAAAACAATTTTATGAAAAAAAGGAAGTAAATAGATGGAAATGTTAAAAAGAATTACAACAAACAGAGTTTTTATAGAGAGAAATAGTTTAAACTTATTATATTCTATGATAATTACAATATTTATATTAATAATTTGTAATTTTTTTCAAATAAAAGTTTTTTTCTTTTTGATGATGCACAAAATGATTACATAGGTTATTTTAGAGAAATAGGAAGAACTTGGCTAAAAAGGAGATATCCCATTTATAATCAAAAAAATACATTTATAGGAAATAACTGGATGATAGAACTTAATAAAGCTATGCCACAAAAATATTATAATTTCAATATTATCAGTAAAAGTTTTTTTCTTTTTTTGACAATAGCAAGAATAATGGCTTTTTGTTAATTTATTGATAATGTCTTTTTTTCATTAAAAAAATTTCAGAGGCATTGTCTATGGAGAAAAAGTATGGGTTAATTTTATCGTTTTTTTATTTTTGTATTAATCCTATATTTCTTTATATTTATTTACCTTCTTGGTGGGGAGGGCTTTTTTTCACAATCATGGTTTGTAGCTTCATTTTTCTAGTATTTTTATTGTTACGAAAAATCTTTTTCTAAAAAATATAATTTTAAATATTGTTTCTGTATTTTGCTTATTTGCTTCTTGTTGGGTACATTCTATAATTGCTTATTTTGTAGTTCTAATGTTTTATTTAGTAGAATGTTTAAAAAAATAAAGAGTATAAAAAAATTGTTAATAATATTGTTAATTACTTTTTGGAATTGTGTTGATTTCTATAAATATTTATTCAGAATATATGATATCTTCTAAATTGTTAAATAGAGCTGTTGGTTATGGAAATTATGATAATTTTTTTAGTTCCGACATTTAATCAAATATTTATGGGATTTAGTCCAGTATATTATAATTTCATGCATAGATATGGTGGATATTTAATGACATATATTCCATTGGGGGTATTCTTCTATATATTCTTTTTGTAGCGTGTTTTTCGGAAGATTATACTTCAATTTTTTTAAAGAGAAAAATGCAAAAATTCTTTTTAAATTTAATTTTTGGTATTTTTTTATATTGAGTCAAACACCATCACAATTAAAAACCAATACAATTTCCATTTAGGTTTTTTTAACATATTTTTTTCTGAGATTATGATAGTTTTTTTCAATTTATACATTAAAAAAATATTAAATTAAATTTTTAAAAAAACAAAGAATAAGAATATTTAGTGGTATATTAATAATTTCATCATTATTGTCCTTTTTTTCTATACAAGAAAGATACAAGGAAATCATTTTGGTTAATATTATATTTATTATTTCAACATTAGCATATTTATATTCTATTATCAAAGAAAAATTAAGATTTTTTTGCCATCAATGGGTTATTCTATAATGATATTATTTTTTTATGCTGTATATTCAAAGTTCAGTAAATGGAATTTTTGTCATTTCCTAATATAACTAAAAATATTAATCTTGAAAATAATTTTTAATAAAAAAATAATTATTTACTTTCATTAACTAATGGAAAGGAACCAAGAGAAAATTTAGAAGATTTGTTATCTCGGGCAGTATCTATATTTTAGAATTAAAGCAATAAATGGTTATACGCCAGTAGGAAATAAAAAAATATTTCAGAATTATTAGGAAATCCTGAATTAGCTCATCATATTTTTTAATCAAGAAAGAACAGTGAATAGTTTGTCTAGGAGGTATAATGAAGTATGTTATTTTTGATTTGTTAAATATAGGTTCAATAGCAATATACAAAGACCAATTAAATGACGATATAAAAACAAAAAAATAGAAAGTTGTGGTTATGTTCTAAAAAAATGTGAGAAATCCTAATGCAATATATTTTTATCAAAAAAATAAAAATATAGGAAATGTTTCATATGTATCTAATGGAATATCAGTAAACAAACAAACTGCTGATAGAGCAAATTTAGAAAAAAATATCAAATATCGAGTACTTCAAATGGATTTATGGTATTAAGTAAACCTTACTGGAGAGGCTATAGAGCATATGTAAATAGCAAAAAAAGTTAATGTTTCTGATGAAAAAGGATTATTAAAATTAGATAATATTCCAAAAGGTTTTAAATAATGCAACATTGGAGATAAAATATTTTTCCAGCGAGTTGGAGAATAACACTTTGGTTAGGATTATTAGGGATAGTTGAAATTATTACTGTTTTTAGTTTACTTTGATAAGACAAAAGATTTTGATTAAAAAAATTAAAAAAATTAGGAGGAAATAATGAAAGAAAAAAATATTACTATTTATACCAATGTATAATTGTAAAAATCAAATAACAAGAGTGTTGCAACAAATTGACGATACAGTAAAAAGAATTTATTACAGAAGTTATAGTTGTTGATAACGGAAGTACTGATGGTGGGAGAGAAGCTGTATTAGAATATGTAAAGAATACTGACAATGTTGGTTTTATAAAATTACTAAAAAAATAAGGAAAATTATAATTTAGGAGGATCTCAAAAAGTTGCATTCTCATATGCAGTAAAAATAATTTTGATTATTTTATTATTCTTCATGGTGATGATCAAGGAAATATTCATGATTTAGTGCCTTATTTAAAATCAGGAGAATATAAACAATATGATCGTTTTCTAGGTTCAAGATTTATGAAAGGATCTAAGATACAGGGGTATTCTAAATTCAGAACTTTTGGAAATAGAGTTTATAATGTAATTTTTTTCGATATTTTTTTAGGAAGAAAACTTTATGATTTAGGTGCAGGTCTAAATTGTTATAAAGTAGAAATTTTTAAAAAAATAAATTTTATATCAAGTTTCCTGATAGTTTAATGTTTGATTATATTATGCTTATGGCAAGTTCATACTACAAGCATAAAATAAAAATTTTTTTCCCTATAACTTGGAGGGAAGATGATCAAGTATCAAATGTTAGAATGTTAAATCAAGCAATTACAACATTAAAATATCTATTTTCTTTTTTTCTTTAATAAAAAGAGTATAGAAACTAAAGAGTTTAGAGAAAAAAATAATAGATAACTATGAAGCTGAGGAGGTAAAATAAAAAAATGATAATACTAGCTCATAGAGGATATTGGAAAAAAATTATCTGAAAGAAACACAGAAGAAGCCTTAAAAAAAGCATTTGAAAAAAAGGTTATGGAATCGAATCAGATATTCGTGATTATGATGGGAAATTAGTTATATCTCATGATCCAGCAAACAAGAATTGTATGCTTGCAGAAGGACTTTTTAAAGAACTTGCAAAGTACAATAATAAACTTTGTTTTGCTATAAATATAAAAGCGGATGGATTAGGAGAAGAATTATCAAAACTTTTTGAAGGAAAAATGATATAACAAATTATTTCTGTTTTGATATGTCTGTACCTCAAATGATATATTATTGTGAAAATAACTTTAATGTCTTTGCTAGACAAAGTGAATATGAGGCTGAGCCGTTATCATTATATAAGGAATCTCAAGGTGTTTGGATAGATGCTTTTTATGATGATAGTTGGATAACAGAAGAATTGATTACAAAACATATAAAAAAATGGTAAAGAAATATGTTTAGTTTCACCGAGTTACACTCTTTACCATATTTAGAATTTTTGGAAAAAGTTAAAAACTTTTGATATAGACTATTCTAAAATTATATTATGTACAGATGTGCCTGATGAAGCAAAACGAATTTTTTTAATAAGGAGTTGATTAAATAATGATAAAAGCTATTATTTTTTTGATATGGATGGGGTACTTATAGAAGCTAAAGATTGGCATTATGAAGCTTTGAATAAGGCTTTGTCTCTTTTGGATATGAAATAAGTAGATATGATCATTTGGTTACTTATGATGGTTTACCAACATCAAAAAAACTTGAAATGCTAAGTATGGAAAGAGGTCTACCAAGAAAATTACACAAATTTATAAATGAATTAAAAACAACAATACACAGTAGATAAAAATTTTTTTACAGATTGTTTTCCTATGTTTCATCATGAATATGCTTTTAGCAAAATTAAAAAAAGTGAAGGATATAAATTAGCTGTTGGATCTAATTCAATAAGAAATACAATAGATTTAATGATGCAAAAAAAGCAACTTAAAAGAATATTTAGATTTCTTTTTAAGCAATCAAGATGTAGAAAAAAAGGTAAAACCGGATCCTGAAATTTATAATAAAGCAATAGAAAAAAATTAGGGTTGAAACCGGAAGAATGTATGATTGTAGAAGATAATTTTTAATGGAATTGCTGCGGCCAAAGCATCAGGAGCTCATGTAATGGAAGTAGAAACGGTCTATGATGTAAATTATGAAAAATATAAAAAGCACATATCAAAAAAAAGCTGAAGAGGGGTAATATAAATGAAAATAGTAGTTCCAATGGGTGGAGATAATGAAAGTATTACAACACAATATATGCGATCATTGTATGAAATAGAAAAAGAAAAACAGTATTGCAACATGTTTATGAACATTTATCAAAAATAGATAATGCTGAATTTATATTTATTGTAAAAAGAGAAGATGTTTCAAAATATCATGTGGATGATATGTTAAAAATTATTGGTACCTAATGTAAAAAGTAATTATAGCTGAAGGAGAAACTAAAGGAGCAATATGTACTTGTTTATTAGCTGTAGATAAAATTAATGATGAAGAGCCTTTGATTGTTGTCGGTGTTGATCAAGTATTAAATATTAATTTGAATGAAGTTGTAAACAATTTTATTGAAAAATGATTATGATGCTGGAACAATTATTTTTTTGAGGATATTCATCCAAAATGGTCTTATGTAAAATTAGATGAAAATGGATTTGTAATACAGGCTGCAGAAAAAAAGACCGATAAGTAAGAATGCAACTACTGGATTTTATTATTATAAAAAAAGCAAAAGATTTTTCTTGATTCAGCTACTGCTATGATAAAAAAAGGAGCTAGTGTAAATGGCGTTTATTATGTTGCACCTTCGTTAAATGAAATGGTTTTAAAAACAGAAAAAAATAGGTGCTTATAGGGTTGATAAGTCAAATTATTTTTAATCTAAAAACAAAGCGGAAGAGAAGAATACGAAGACTATTTAAAAAGGAGAAAAATGATGAAAGTATCACATATTAATGAAATGAAAGGTGGATGGTTTGTAGGAAATTTTTGAACCAACACTTTATAAGACAAATGATACTGAAGTAGCAGTAAAAAGAGTATAAAAGCAGGGGATTATGGTGCTAGACATTACCATAAAATAGCAACAGAATTGACTGTTATAGTTAGAGGTACTGTTAAAATGAATGATATTGAGTATAATGAGGGAAGTATTATAATTATGGAACCTGGGGAAAAAAACGGACTTTTTAGCAGTAACAGATACAATAACTGTTGTTGTAAAACTTCCAGGTGCAAATAATGATAAATATATTGATAAAGGAGAGTAAAAGAATGTTAAATATAGTAGTTCCTATGGCAGGAAGAGGAAGCAGATTTGCAAATGCAGGATATAAATTACCAAAACCACTAATAATGGTTCATGATAAAACCAATGATACAATATGTTACAAATAATATAAGACCCAAAAAAAGAACACAGATTTATATATCTTTGTTTACAAGAACATATCGAAAAAAATATGATTTAATAAATAAATTGGAAGAAATTTCACCAAATTGTATTATCGTTCCTGTTGATGGAGTAACAGAAGGAGCAGCTTGTACTGTTTTATTAGCAGAAAAAAATATAAATAATGATGATGAGATGATGATAGCAAAATTCGGATCAATATGTAGATATTGATATAAATGACTATATTAAGGCACAAGAAGGCTATGATGGGCTCATCATGACAATGAAAGCTGATGATCCAAAATGGTCATTTATAAAAATATGATGAAAATAATTTGGTAACAGATGTTCAAGAAAAAAAGTGGTAATATCTGATGAGGCTACAGTTGGAATATACAACTTTGCTAAAGGATCAGATTTTGTAAAAATATGCAAAAACAAATGATAGAAAAAGAAATCCGTGTAAATGGTGAATATTATGTAGCTCCTGTATATAATGAAATGATAAAAGATGGGAAAAAAATAACATTTTACAATATTGGAAGTGAAAATAATGGAATGTATGGTTTAGGGATACCAGCAGACTTAAATAAATTTTTTTAGAAAATCCTATTTCAAAGAAAGAATTTTAAAATAATGAAAAAAATTAATAATACAATTTTTTTAAATTTTTATTGATTTCAGGAACAGGATGGTTAATAGATACGACAATATATACAATATTAACTGTTATACTTAAATATAATGTGATTTTTTTCAAATATACTGAGTTCTATTCCTGCGATAACGTTTGTGTTTTTTTGTGTCTACAAGAAAAAAATATTTTTTTAACGCATATAGGAAAATTCAGTTTAAAACAGAAATATTTAATATATATTTTATATCAAATAATTTTTAATAACGACTGTTTCAATAATTGGACAAATATTGTATAATATCTCAGAGAATCTTTCTAAGTAATAAAGAATTATTAAAAAAATAATAATAAAATTGACAATAACTCCAATTACGATGATAACTAATTTTTGTTATGAAATTTTTTTAGCAGAAAAATTATAGATAAATTTTTGATTTATAGAGATAGAGTATAAGAATAATTATGACTTTAATATAAAGAATCCTTACTAATCAATAATATTTTTGATTTTTGTAAGGATTTTTTTAGAAATATACGAAATATTTACAATAAATTTTTCAAAAATAATAAATAAAAAAATGTAAAAATACCTTTTTAAATAATAAAATTGATTTATAAATAAAAATATATTATAATTGATAATATAAATAAAAAAACAGGGGTATAAAATGGAAAATACAATTGTAAGAATATTAGATATTCAAATACAAAATTTAAAAAAATGTTCAAAAATGGTAAAATAAAGTTTTTTTAAATTCAGATATAAAAAAGATGTTGAAGTTAGAATTGGGAGATATTTTTAGAATTTATGGTCAAAAATGGTTCCGGAAAAACAACGGTAATAGATGCATTATCTGTTTTAAAATCAATTTTAATTGGAAAATCTTTAAATTTAGAATTAATAAATTTAATTACTTATGGTAAAGAAGACTGTACTCTTACTTTTAATTTTTTTATATTGAGATAAATAATAAAAAAAATATAGTTGAGTACAAAGCGGTGTTACAAAAAAACAAGAGAAAATGATATTGAAATTGTAAATGAAATTTTTGAAATATTCAGTTTTTTTCTGAAGAAAATTGGAAAAAGCAATTATTAATTGAAGTGCCATTTTTTTAATGAATTTATGGAGACTAAAAGATATAAAGATAATTTTTAGATACAGATAGTACCGATATAATTGTAAATCAAAAAAATTAGCTAGAATGACTAGAACTTCTTTTATTTTTTTCTAAAGAAATAAAAAGATATTATAAAAAAAGAAAGTGATTTGTCAAATATAGTAAATGCTTTTAAGTTATTTTTGGTCATTTAAATTTATTTATTGTTTCTAATAAGGAAATAGGAATGATAAATTTAAATTTATTATTGCCATTAAAAAAATAAAAAAATACTACTTCTTCGGAGAAATTCCTATTCAAATAGATAAAAATGATAGTATCATTATAAATAAAGATATTTATTCTGATGTAGAAAAAAACTATTGAAGAAATAAATGAAGTATTAAAAAAATTATTCCTAATTTACAAATAAAACTAGAAAAACAAA
>BNJV01000544.1_pt1 | contig 10757 bp, 22 predicted proteins | sample 8540591 | NCBI WGS metagenome assembly BNJV01 (sample SAMD00202457, study PRJDB9452) | human saliva metagenome | host: Homo sapiens
AAATGGATAAAGAGTTGAATAAAAAGATGGGATAGAAAAAAATAGAAAAAGAGTGTGTCTGTTTACGGGCAACTGTATGATTACTTTCATAAGAAAGCTAAAAATACAAAAACTTATGAAAGAACGGCAGAAAGATTTGAGAATGATGATTTCGATGTAATTGTCTGGAATGGTGCATGGTGGATCGAGAAACAACATTTTTGCTCTACCTATTTCAAGAAAGGTTTACGATCATATTACATAGCACTTGCAAAAGAGGGTATATATTATTTATTTTAATAGGGCGAAAGCCTCTATTTTTCGCTCTATCACTTGGGAAAATACAGCCAATATGATATAATGAAGTATAGAGAGGAAAAAATATGAAAGAATATAACAAATTAAGAGGCGGATATTATACTCCTCGTGAGATTTCTGAATTTATTACGAACTGGGCTATTTCTGATACATCAGAGTCTGTTTTAGAGCCTAGTTGTGGTGACGGTAGCTTTATTAAGGCTTTGGTTAATTGCTATAAAAGGCTCGGTGCTACAGATAAGCAAATTAAAAAGCAATGTGCTTGGGATTGAACAAGATGAAATTGAAGCTGAAAAGGCTTCTCAATATGGTATGACAATAATGTGCGATGATTTCTTTAATTATTATCAAAATAATATTGACGAACGCACTAAGTTTGATGTCATAATTGGTAATCCACCATATATTCGCTGTAAGAGTTTTAAAGAAGAGCGACGCAAGATTGCTTTTTGATCTAATGGGAAAACATGGATTTAAGCTCAATCGGCTAACAAATATATGGATTCCATTTTTAGTTCTTTCTTGTAAGGCTTTAAAACCAACTGGTCGTATTGGAATGGTTATTCCTGCGGAGTTATTTTTATGTAGACTACTGTTGCTGAAACAAGAGAATTTCTTAATGTTTTTCTTTGATAGGTTAACTATTATCACGTTTAAGAAATTAGTTTTTGATAATATCAAGCAAAAGTTGTTCTTTTTGCTTGGTGAGAGAAGCTGTAAGGAACATGGTGTTCGCCTTATAGAACTTGATGACTTAGCTGATTTGGCTACACGAGGGATGGAGTCTTTAAATAAAAGCTGAGCTGATTGATTGCACTTGCAATCACTGGATGGAGTATTATTTAACCAACGAAGAAATTGATTTACTAAAACGTCTCGATAAGGATTCTAGGATTTCTAACTCAAACGAATTATTTGAAGTAAATATTGGCCTTGTGGTGGTAGAAATGAGTTCTTTATTATGAATAAAGATATGGTAATGAAATTAGGGTCTCGAAAAGAGTGTTACTCCCTATCATTAGTCAGTCAAAAGCAAGTAAAAAGGCATTAATCTAACAGATGAGGATTATAAAAATCTAGTCGAACTAGATAAGAATGTATTCCTCTTGCTCCTGAAAATAAGGATTTTTGATGATTTGCTTGATGAGGAGAAGTCTTATATTCGGCTAGGTGAAAAGAAGGGCTTTGACACAAACTATAAATGTCGTATAAGACCAAGATGGTATTATATTTCACAGAGCTGGCATGCTGAGGCTTTTATGTTATGTAATGCACATCTATATCCTAGAATGATTTTTGAACAAAAGAGAAATGCTTGTTACTGATAATCTCTACAAAGTAAGATTTTTAGAAGGAATTGATGGTTCGCTGGTTACAGCTACCTTTTCTAACACTTACACTTTAGCTATTAGTGAATTGATTGGAAGAGGTTACAGCAGTGGTTTGTTGGCATTAACACCAAGCGCTATAAAGGCAACTTCGTATTCCTATGCAAATGGCAGAGCGATTAGACTTCCAAAAGATTGATGATTGGCAGCGCAAAGGAGAAATTGATAAGATTCTGGAATATACTGATTCTGTTTTTGCTTCGTGAAGGGCTTGGTTTAACTGATGATGAGATTAAGACGCTTTTATGATATATGGGATAAACTGCGAAATAGAAGGCTATCTCGCAACAAAAAATAGGGGCTTTTGCTTTTTATTTTTATATTTTCGAAAAACTTTTAAAATGGCATTGCATATAGTAAATAGCTATGCTATAATTACTTTAGATTGAGATGCTGGTGCAGATGTTGACAAGCGCCAGCGACCCTCGCACGGACAGAGAAGCAAGGATACTTGTAATCGTTCCCGTTGATTTTATCAGGATGCTGTAAAAGGCAAAAGCGAGTAGGCGTACGATCATTTCGAGAAGTCAAAAGCTAACAAAGCGTGGTCGGAATAATAGACGCTCCTGTGGAGAATAACCTATCAGACAGCTCTTTGGCAAGGGTGTGAAAAACTTGATAGGAAAGCCAAACAATCCGATTCGTAGTGAAGAGATTAAAATCTCGTATAACACGCTATGTTGAACAAGTAGCCCAATCTACGTTTGAAGATAATTCTTTCCGAATGGCATTTATTCAAAAAGAAAAATCCGAAAGCGGGTGAAAGTTAGAGGTTTCAAGCCTCTTGTCTCAACGGGCAGCGGCGTTTGAGTCGTTGTCGGGCTTAACTGCATTAGGGTAGCTCCTTTAATGCACGGGTTAAGTTCGGGCATGGCCGAAGATGATGAGTCGGATGATTGTAGGGTGAACAAAAGCCCCTCAATCTTTTTTTGTTGCAAAAATGCATCAAATATTGTATAATTTTTGTGGCAAAAGATGGTTGTGCTACATGCATAGTCTTTAAAGAAGGTGCGAAAGCATCTTTTTCTTGCTTTATTTTAAAAATATGCTTTATAATACTAATATATTTAAAAGTTTGATTTGGTAGTTAGATTAAGCAGTCAGATTTTGAAGTTGAAATACAGGGCGTAGCCCGTTTATATAAATTAACGGCAAAACCGAGAGGTTTGTTTTTAGTTTCAGATATGTCTTTTTGGCATGTCTTTTTGTATATAGAATTATATTATGTTTAAAACAAAGGAGAAATAAAATGGATAAGCTAAATAAGAAAAATAGAAAAAGTTTGCAGAAGAGCATGATATGGAGGTCATGGGTCACTTTTAACAGAGATCAGTACGATAAGCCTCATGCAGATAGAGAGGTCGATCATTATACTGTGAGATCAGAGTTTGGCATCTTTTTAGGAAGAGTTAAACCTAGTTGCTCATATGAGCAATTTCTCGAAACAATAGCTTTGAGTGCTATTGTAGAGGCAGAGAAGGTAGCCGACCTACTTGATGACTTAGAGGGAAGAAAATTATTATAGAGAGCTTAGCGAAGATGCTCTCGCAGATGAAATTTAAAAGGAGAAAATAAAATGAAAAAGAATATGACAGTACGAGCGAGCGTTTCTCGGCATAGCTAACGACTACGGTCATCTGTTATACCAAGAGGTCGAAGGAGAACAGAGATATATCTCTCTATGGAGGATGGTCTTTATTTCTCTTACGGAAATGATTGGATGGATGATAAATATGATCCATCCACTAGAATGGACCAAGTCCTCGTAGTAAATGGCTATGAGGATTATGACTTTTGCTGAAAGTGGGTGGATGTAATGTCTTTCCCAAGCAGAGAAAAAAAGTAGAGGAATTAAAAAAATCAGGTTTACTAAGGGTTCAAGAATCCGTCGCATTAGAATGGTTGACGAACCAATGATGAGTGGAGCAGATGGCATCATTGACCACGTTGATGATGCTGGTCAAATCCATGTAAACTGGGGTGGTGGTTCTTCTGGCGCTTAATCCAGAGATTGATGACTACTACCTATACTAATAAAGGAGAATGAAAATGAAAAAGCATGCTAAAGAAGATGAGCGAAAGATCGCTCAAGATGGTAAGAAATATCATGATTATGATATGTGTTGCTATGGTAATGACGGCTCTATCTATTTATGATGGACCAGTTCTTGCAGTTATCGCCATACTGTTTACAGTTGGCGGTTTTTGCTGGATTACAGCAGTAGTGGATTTTGAGATCCACCAAGAGTTAGAACGAAGAAAGTAAAGGAGAATAAAAATGAAATATCGTGTTGTCTGGGAACATGCTCCATTTGCAAGATGCAAAGGAGAGTGGAAAGTGTTCAGAGAATATACTGAATATGATGAAAAAGGGAATGAACTAATTTTGGAAGAAGAGCTTTCTGAGTTCATCCCAGAAAGAAGCAAGCCAATGAACACAAGGCTATCCTATGCAACATGTGCTATCAATAAAGATGGTAGGGTTGTTTGGGAAGGCAAAACAGACAGCTTATACAAAGAGGAATGGGTGAGAGCTAATAAAAAAATTGGCTCAAAGCTTATTGCAGATAAGACAGACTATAGCATGCTGTACGATCTTTTTCAATGAAGAGGATTGGAGACATAACACATGCATTTGCTGTATTTAATAGGTGTTAAAAAAAGTATTATTAAAGGAGAAAAAATGGAAAATAAAATTTTTGGTCTTTGCGAAGGCCGTCACGAGATTAATGGTGTTACTGAATATATTTTCGGTAATACTATCGCGAGACCCTACAGACACAGAGGGTCTCAAGAGGAAGCTCTTGCTTTCTTTGTGGATAATGGAGTAAAAGTCCACTGAGTCTATCAACATTTATGTTACTGGACTCACAGTAGCTCTAATTGCGAGCAATCAATGCGGCAAGGAGATCGGAGCTTCTGTAACTCTTTATCATTTTTGATGAGAGACTGGGAACTACTTCGAGCAGTCCGTTAACTAATAGAGGCATAAGCCTCTATTTTTCGTTAAAGGTGTTGGAATAATACAATTAATATGATATAATATAGTTGTTGATGCGATATAGCACAGTAAATATGTGCTTGACTAAACCTTTGGTAAAGTGGCACAGTCCTTAAATTATTTACTAGTCTAAGTCTTGAGAAATCTTGACTACGTTGTTTGAGAGGAATACATCTTAAGCTGATGCTCTGAGGCTTTTGCTCTGTGGTCATAAGTTGAGTTAGGTGGACTTAAAAATAGCCTTGTGCTTATGGCGAAAACCTCTTACAACATTGACGAAGAAGTCCAATTCTTGTGTTGGTCACAGATACAAGATAGGCGCTACAGTTTAGAATTGGCTGTCTTATAGAGTAAACAATTCTGAAATACGAAAGGAAAGAGAAGCAATTTCTTCGCTAAATTGAAGATTTAGATTTTCCCTTTCCTTGAGTTTTATGGTAATTCTGAGTTCGATTCTCAGTATCATGCCAAGGGTGTAATACCCTGCCGAAGAACCTCGCCTGTAAGTGCTAATAGGCGTTAGGGTAGGCACATGGGATAGCGGCCAATCCCATATTGAAGGCAAAAACGGTAAGCACATGCATCCCCTTCTGGTACGCAGATAATGGGAGATTAGCTCAGTTGATAGAGCAACTGGCTGTTAACCAGTTTGTCATAGGTTCAAGTCCTATATCTCCCGCCAATATGGTCTATTCGTATAAAGGCTAGTATGTCCGACTGTCTATCGGAAGATGAGGGTTCGATCCCCTCATAGACCGCCAATTTGGTGCTATGGTGAAAAGGTTATCACATAAGGTTTTCATCCTTAAGTTTGTGGTTCGAGTCCACATAGCATCACCAATATGCGAGTGTAAGTTAACGGCAGACTGCAAGACTCCAAATCTTGGAATAGGGGTTCGATTCCTCTCGCTCGTGCCAAGCGCTTAATCTTAGGTGTCGCCTAACCCTATCCCCGTAACTAGTGGGGCGCTAAATGATCCGTTAGCTCAGTTGGTAGAGCACCTGACTTTTAATCAGGGCGTCCTGAGTTCAAGTCTCAGACGGATCACCAATATCGGTAGGTACTCAAGTGGTCAACGAGAACGGGCTGGTTTGAGAGCCTTGTAAATCAAAACCGACCAATTATAGGGCCATAAATATGGCTCTATTTTCGTAAAAGAAAGGAGAGGAAAATGGTTAAAGTAAAAACTAATGACAAAGGATATATCGTTGTGACTGATAATGATAAGCCAGTAAAGAAGGATGATGCAATCAAGGTAATCGGAAATATCCTAGATAACTGTGTTGACCAGAAAGAAAGAGATTTTTCTTGGTGATTGCCCTAGTTAAAATCAATAACGAGCAATATTACGAAGGTGAAATTCAATGATCTATTTCGATATTGATGGGGTTCTCGCTAAATACTACACTTTAGAAGAAATTGGAGACCTAAGTAAGATAAATGAAAAAGGGTATTTCAGGAATCTCCCGCCTATTGAAAGAGGGTAGAACTTCTAAAGACTGTAGCGGAATATGTTGATGTTGGAATATGCAGCGCAGTTTTACCTGAAAAGGTTAATCCATATGCCAGAAAAGAAAAACTTGCTTGGCTAGAAGAACATATTGGAAGAGACTACATAACTTCAATAATCTTTACGCCGTGCGTTGGTGAGAAGGCTAAATTTGTTCCGACATTTTTCGAGGGTCTGATGTTCTTGTTGATGATCAGCTTGATAATGTTAGTGATTGGAAAACTAAGGGTGGAAAAGCATTTCTCTTTAGTGCAGACAAAGTAATCCCAGATGTTAGTAATGCCAATAGGCTTCACGCTGGTATGTCAGTAGAGCAAATGGTAGCTATACTCAAAATGTTTGCTTGACGAAATCAATAATTGAGGGTAAAATATCGGAGTAGGGTTTTAGGTTTACCGAAGTTACGCCTGCGGAGATTATGATAGAATGTAGCGAAAACCAAGCAATGATCATTTTTATAGTCGTTGAAGCAGGAAGCTCGTCTGAGCAACCTTCTCCTTTTATGGGGCTGTAGAAGCCTGTAATAACATTTATTTTGAGAGCCATTTAGGGCTCTCGTTTTTTATAAAGGCCGATAAATGTTATAATAGACTTATGAAAAAAATATAAGTCTATCAAATATAGAATATACCCAAACAAAAGAAGCAGCGAGATCTTATATTAAAGACTTTTTGGTTGCTCTCGTTTTGTTTACAATTATATGCTTGAGGAAAGTATTAAGGCTTATGAGAACGAGGGATTCTTTATGTACCAGAAATAGCTTTAATTACTTATTGCCTCCGCTTAAAAAGGGAGCTTCCTTGGCTTAAAGAAGTTGATTCAAAGGCGCTGGAATCTGCCAATGAAAATTTAGCGGCAGCGTTTTCAAACTTCTTCAAGAAAAACAACAATTTTTCGAAAGTTTCACAAAAAGAAATTTTTCAGGCTCTTACACAACAACGCTCGTAGGTAAAAATATTGCTCTTTTAGATAAGGGCATTAAACTACCTAAACTTGGTAAGGTAAGAGCCTCGCTACACCGCATGCCAAAGAAAGACTGGAAATTAAAGTCAGCCACAGTATCGCAAAGTTCTGATGGGAAGTTTTACGCTTCTGTTCTCTTTGAGTATGAGAGCGATATTGATTACAAAAGTGGATCTTAATAACGCTATTGGTTTTAGATTATGCATCTAACGGTCTTTTTCGTTGACAGCAATGGCAAGAAAGGAACAAATCATAAATTCTATCGTGAAGCTCATTAGCCAAAGAACAGCGAAGGCTGTCACGAAAAACTAAAGGCTCAAAAAATTACTACAAGCAATTGCTTGTTACCAACAAGCTGCATAGACATATAGCCAATCAGAGAAGCGACAATCTACACAAACTGTCAACTGAGATAGCCAATCAGTATGACGTTGTGTGTGTCGAGGATCTCAACATGACAGCTATGGGCAACAAGGGTTTTAAGAACAGCAAAGCTACTTACGATAACGGATATGGTATGTTTCTTAATATGCTGGAATATAAACTATCTGACAGAGGTAAAACTCTCGTCAGGGTAGATAGGGTTCTATCCATCATCACAGCTTTGTAGTTCTTTGCGGGAATCATAAAAGCTAGAGCTTTCAGAACGAAAGTATATTTGTATATGTGGTCTTGAAATCGATAGAGATTTAAACGACGACGATAAATATAAAAACGAAGGGCTTAGACTATTAGCCTAAATCCTTCAACTAGGGCAGGAACTGCCCGAAGTAACTGCTGTGGAGGCCATGTTAGACGTAGTGCAGTGGTCGTTGAAGCAAGAAGCTTGGTGATTTATTACTGAGTAGTTCACGGCTCTCAAAATGCATATTATTTCACTCTATTGGAAAAATAGACTGATATGATATAATTAAGAGAGGGTAAGTTATATGTTTACGCATTTACATTTACATTCATATTACTCAATACAAGATGGTCTTTCTAGTATTAAAGACATTGTTTCAAAGGTAAAAGAGCTTGGCCAAACTTCTTGTGCTTTTAACTGATCACGGAAACATGTTCGGGTTGTTAAATTCTACAAGGAATGTAAGGGCTAATGGCATTAAGCCAATCATAGGCTCTGAGGTATATGTGGCAGAAAGAACAATGCATGATAAAACTAATGATGATAGAAGAAGCTATCATCTTATTTTACTACTAAAAATATGACTAGTTACAAAAACCTAATGAAAATTGTTTCAGATGCTTATACGGAAGGGTTTTACTATAAACCAAGGACAGATAAAGAGCGACTTAAAAATATAGTGAAGGTCTTATATGCCTTAGTGCATGCCTTGCTGGCAGAGTGCAAGACTTCTACTTGATGAAAAATACGAAGAGGCTAAGGCAGAGGCTATTGAGATGAGCGGTATCTTCGAAGATTACTGTGAGGTTTGCTCATGAGGCTCACATATGTATTGGCCGTGGCCAATGTTGCTCAAAATAATTCGCTTGAGTTAGAAATCCTAAGAATCCTTATCGAGACGTTTTGGTAAATCAGCTTTCCTTCGAAATTTGGTTAAATAATACTACTCCATCCGGTGATTGCAAAGATTGCGTCAATCAGCTCAGCTTTTATTTAAAGACTCCATCCCTCGTGTAGCCAAATCCAGCTAAGTCGTCAAAGTTCTATAAAGGCGAAACACCACGACCCTGTACAGCTTTCTCTCACCAAGCAAAAAGAACAACTTCGCTGTGATATTATCAAAAACTAATTTCTTAAACGTGATAATAGTTAACCTATCAAAGAAAACATTAAGAAATTCTCTTGTTTTCCAGCAGACGTAGTCTACATAAAATAACTCCGCAGGAATAACCATTCAATACGACCAGTTGGTTTTAAGCCTTACAAGAAAGAACTAAAATGGAATGCATATGTTTATTAGCCGATTGAGCTTAAATCCATGTTTTCCCCATTAGATCAAAAAGCAATCTTGCTGGCGCTCTTCTTTTAAAAACTCTTACAGCGAATATATGGTGGATTACCAATTATGACATCAAACTTAGTGCGTTCGTCAATATTATTTTTGATAATAATTAAAGAAATCATCGCACATTATTGTCATACCATATTGAGAAGCCTTTTCAGCTTCAATTTCATCTTGTTCAATCCCAAGCACATTGCTTTTAATTTGCTTATCTGTAGCACCGAGCCTTTTATAGCAATTAACCAAAGCCTTAATAAAGCTACCGTCACCACAACTATCTAAAACAGACTCTGATGTATCAGAAATAGACCCAGTTCGTAATAAATTCAGAAATCTCACGAGGGAGTATAATATCCGCCTCTTAATTTGTTATATTCTTTCATATTTTCCTCTCTATACTTCATTATATCATATTGGCTGTATTTTCCCCAAGTGATAGAGGCGAAAAATGAGGCTTTCGCCCCTAATAAAATAAATAATATATACCCTCTTTGTAAGTGCTATGTGAATATGATCGTAAACCTTTCTTGAAATAGGTAGAGCAAAATGTTGTTTCTCGATCCACCATGCACCATTCCAGACAATTACATCGAAATCATCATTCTCAAATCTTTCTGCCGTTCTTTCATAAGTTTTGTATTTTTAAGCTTTTACATGAAAGTAATCGTCCTGATTGCTCGTAAACAGACACACTCTCTTTTTCTATTTTTCCTATCCATCTTTTATTCAACTCTTTATCCATTTTCAGTTTTCCTTTCTGATTTACAAAGCTCTCAAATCAATGCTCTCAAAATTAATCATATAGATATGTGCAGCCATCTTTCTTTAAGAGCATATCAATATGATTAAATACGCTTCTAGGAATACGTATACAGTATACATTACTTTCTATATACCACTTATTCCCATAAGTAGTTACATCAAAATCATCTACTTGGAATCTTTCCGCTGTCCTTCTGTACGACTTATACTAGCCTTTAGTAGAAATAGTCGCCTAGTATAGCACTAATAGAAGTAGCTTTTCCGCTTTTAATTATCTCCTTAAACATATCTCCTCCTTCTAAAACTCCTCTGGTGTCATATTATGAACCTCTGTCGCAGAAAATGTCAACTCCGCAGTTCCATCATGAGTATAGCAATCAGCATCAACCCATGTACAAGAAGCGCTAATCATATAACTCAATCGTCTCCGAATCAGCTACAACTAAAAGGCCACACAAAGGGATTCAACGTCTCAAGCTCGAAGTCATAATATCCAAGATCCTCATCTCTCTCAAGATTTTCAATGAAAACCAACAAAGCTTCTTCTGACGATCTAGCTTCAATGCAGTGACTTGGAATAATGTCAGTTTCATAACAATCAACACCACTATCTAGAGTTAACAAACGTGCTTCCTAATGAAAGTATCTTTTCACTTCTTCTCACTAACTTGTTCTACAACAGCACTTAGCTTCACTGAAAGCAAAGAGACAGAAGTCATACCATGTGCAATAAAGATCGATTCCATATCCAATCTCTTAATGTATCAAAAGTCAACAATTGGCCAAGTAAATCATAAGCGTATCATAGAGTCCATAACCATCGAGATCATCCTCCAAGCTTTTTACAAATTCAACGTACGTAACTATG
>BNJV01002355.1_pt1 | contig 10746 bp, 13 predicted proteins | sample 8540591 | NCBI WGS metagenome assembly BNJV01 (sample SAMD00202457, study PRJDB9452) | human saliva metagenome | host: Homo sapiens
AAGCGCCGTTAGTGCTTCAAACATTTTGAAAATCAGCTCAGGATATAGCAGTGATTCCGGCACAGAAATTGAATTGCGGTCCATTGAATTTCGCAGCGGGCCAGGCTTTAACGTCTCACGGCAGGCTGGCTCACCACTGATACGAGAGCGAGCAGCAGCACGATCGCGAGCCTCCTCACGATATTAAACTCCCCATTACCCTTCATCAGGCCACGTGAGGAATGGAGACGGCGAACGGCTCACCACAATCACGATTGCCGGCAACCGAGCGTCTGTTAAAGATGCCCGACCACCCAACCCGCGAAGCACGTTGATGAAGAGTCGAGGCCCTTGACAGCGATTGTCACCGCGACTCACCAGTGAGCGAGACGCCTGCCCGCAGTCGTCATTTATCAGCCGCCATTTGCCACGAACAACGCCTTGAACACGAACAGTCCAGAATCAGCCCTGCCCACCGCGAACAGCATGTGAAGACGACGCCCCGACACTGGGAAAGATAAACGACTTTTGTTCCGTGAACCGCGCGGGTCAGCGAGACAGACCCCGTGACGCACGCGAACTGTCGAAGTTATGGCGACAGAAACAGTAGGAAAGAAACAGACATCATCTGAATAAAGGCGTAGAATCCCTTTACAAATCTGGTTACGGTACAATGTTTTGCGAATAGCAGTTACGGCCGTCGGCTCAGAACCACGGTCACATCTCAGCGATGGAAAACGCGTTGATATCACATCGCGTAATCTCCGCCCGCGACCAGCCCGCAGTTCGGTCAGCCCAGCACCCCGAACAGCAGAGTTACCTGATGTCCAGCACCGACGCCGAAAGGAGGTTCACGATCGCTTCGTCAGAACGCGACAACAACCTGAAACAACCAGCATCTGTCGCCGATCACAATCAAAACGTCAGACACGACGCCGAAGACAAAGCCCGAACCGCACTTCAGTCTTCCATCCTGTGAGCGCTCGATTTCATTACCTCTGGCCCACACCACCTCAGAGGCAGTCTGGGATTAATCCCTTTATCTGCAACCAGCCGATACCGTCATGATTGACATCGGTTTTTTGTCTCCTCTTGAGAAACATGATTACAGACCATGCTCACTGAGCGATCTGTTCATACTCGTAATTGTTTGTTAGCGAGCATGATTGTAGCGTGAAAGATGACGGAAACCGCGAAACCATCAGAATCAGCAAAACCAAAACGACCTGTGGTCCTTTCCAAACGTTTGTGGCGACAGGTAAACATAAAGACCAGATCGTCCCACGTCCGGCCCAGCGATCTCTCATCCCCGCTGCGGTCAGAACGACGTCACCCGACCGCCTCAGACGGCGCCCACTCCTCGGCACCATCTCAGTCCAGCTGAGCAACGCCCTGCTGTCCACCACAGCTCAGCCCTGACGCCTGCTGGGTCTCACAGCAACCAGGCCAGTTCAAACAGGCCCCGACACCGTCCAGGCAGTTCAAAAACTGCTTCCAGTTCCCGTCGTCGAGTGGCCCCGATCCATGCCCACAACAGCCCACGGACCACGAACATCTCTCACCGATGATTAATCGTCAGCCCGGCCCACACCAGGCCGCAGCCGGGTTTTCACGCCACAGGTCTGACCAGCCGCAGCATAGCCTCCAGCTTGACGCTAACCCAGGCTGGCCGCATTCCAACCCAGCCTTTTCCCGTGTTCCAACCGCCCACCAGACGGCACACTGCACCGTCTTCCTCAGTCTCAGGTCACCTCTGCAAACAGCGATCTGTCTGCACCCATGAACGTCGCCCACATGGCCGAGCCTGAACAGTCCCCATTCCTCGCCATTCTGCACGGTTTCAGAGCACCACAAACAGCCAGAGGTTTACGGTCACCAGTCTGTTTCCTGACCAGCGCAGTCAATTGCTCACCTCCGAGCATTTGCTCAACCTCATCGATTGTTATATCCATCGCCAGGCAGTTTTCAGGCTTAATCAACTCCGGTATCTGCTGGCCTCATCACCAGTGATAGAGGCATCTGGATAACGCCTGACTTATTCTCTTCTTTCAATTGTCATTTCGCGTTCGATTCACCCGTTAAAAATCGAACAGAACACCAGTGTCCAGCCGTTCCTCCCAGCTCATCAGGCCTGTCCGTTCTGCCCTTATCGCACAACCATTGAGCTGTCAGCCGTCCGACCGAGATGTCAGTTTTTCGCTTCCGCCTATTTTTGCCTTCAGCTGGCTCAAAACGACGCGCGATAAAAAGACAAAGTCCGTTTCAACAAACATTTCGATTGCGCGATCGTGCAAGTCTGCATTACAATCCTGAAAATCAAGATCAAAAAGTCTGCTCAGCGAGAATTATTCATTCACGAGCGTACGCAATGTTATGTTTATCTGTGAACAGACAATCACTGTCCACTGTGTCGAAAATGAGATTCATGATTCTGAAGTTATTCAGGTTGTGTGAACTGAGTTGCATTATATATTCTTTGTTTTCACCACTTACAGAAATTGTCAACAAAGCCTGAACAGGTCGGCACCAGCACACTTAAATTAACTAAAACCAAAATATAGCATGGATTTAACAGGCATTTCATTTCCACGATATCGTAACAGGCCCGCAGCGTTAACCCAAACCGGTAGCCCGCCAACACTGGCGACCGATGAGCGCGAGATAAGAGCGGCACAGCACCGTCAGGAATCAGAAACCTGAGCAATCCGGTCAAATAAACATATCGAGGTGGCACGAGCGCACCACACAGAAAACAGCATTTCACGGTCTGATCAACCCCCGAACGGTGCCCAGCCAGCGAGACGAGCAGAGCCCGATGGGCGCCACAACCGCACCCATCACGGCCACTGATAAGACCCAGTTCAGACGGCCCAGACCTCCACACCAACGTCTCCAGAGCAATGGTTCAACAGCCCCATGAACATTGCACCGTCAACATGGCTGATCGGAGGCACGACCCACCACCCAACTGTCAGCTCATCTCACGACATAGAGCGATTGGTTATTTTACTTGAAATCATTGAGACCGCCTGAAGCGAGTAGCGACAGAAACCCAGCGCGGCTTCAATTCTGGGGTTTCTATCGTCTGCTGGTTTCCCGCCCACGGAGGGTCTCAACTGATGGCACTTTATACAGAGTTGGAAAGTTGAGCCTCTGCTCGCTCCTCGCTATCTTTTAGCTTTTTGCACTCTTTCCCACTGTTCAGGGGTGTAGTCTGACTTCTTAACCGTAAAAATACTATTTTCTAATATAATTGCACTCATGTTCTTACCTCATTATGTTTTTATTTGTACAGTTGCTCCAGGACTTTTTCCCAATTCTAGGAGAAAGTCCTAACAGTTTTTAATGTCTTTCTTGCCACTCTTATCTCACGCTCATAGTCGCCAGTATTTGAAAGCATGAGAAAATACCAGTTTAAAGAGTTAGCGCTCTCTCGTTTGGGCACAAATCACTATTTTGTGATATAATTAAATAAATACCTAACTAAATCCCATACTTGCTATTTTGGTTTTAGTTGTTTAAGTGAAAAGCCTTGCTAGTTTGCCGACTGTTTAGGCTTTTTTTGTTGCTTAGATTTCTATAAGTGAAAGGTAGCAAGAAATCTTATAAATCTTCTACTAGCCAGTTCATGACTGCTTCATAGATTCGCTTGGGAGCGTCATAGTCTCCATTTTCAACTTTGGTATAGGTTTGTGGTTTAATACCTAATTCCTCAGCTACAGCCTTTTTAGTCCGCTGCACTCTAGCACGTTTAACACGTACCTTTTCAGCTAATTCTGTTGAAATAAACATACTGTTCTCCTTTCTAAACAGACTTTTTGTCTGTTTTCAAGTTTATAATACAGACTTTTTGTCCTTTGTCAAGTATTTTATTTAAAAACAGACTTTTTTTGTCTTTTTATCCTTTTTGTGTTATAATCGTTTTTGAAAGGTAGCAACAAAATGATTAAAAATAAACTTAAGGAGCTTAGAAAAAGCTGGCTTGTCTCAATTAGACATAGCTAATAAACTCAATATATCTGTAAAGACTGTCTCACGATGGGAAAACTTAGAAACAGATATTAAACCTAATAAGGCTGGAGAGTTGGCTGAATTACTAGGTGTTTCTGTTCCAGTTTTGCTAGGTTATAGGGTATCAAGAACCCTTGAAATATCTTGTTTGGCAAGACAACATAGCTAATTTAAGAAAAGAAAGAGGAATAAGTCAAGAAACATTATCAAAGGATACCTCTATCCCTTTGGAAGTTATTAAAGAGTGGGAAAAATAACAATGGCGGATATACACCGGAACAGTTGGAAATTTTAGAAAAATACTTCAAAGTCCCTGTACCTGATATAATTGGATACTCTGTAGCTCAATCAGAATTAAGAAATTTGATAAATACACTTTCAGAGGAAAGCAAGAAAAACTATTAACCTACGCTAAAGATCTAAAAGCCTTGGAAGACTTTAACAAGAAAAAAATAGCCCATAAAACGCCCTCTAAGCAATTTTTATAGCTCAGCTATACAAAAATACCATCACACCTAAAATAAACGAAAATAGGGCTATTCTCGTAGCTCTCAGCACCATATAAAAAAACAATATTCATAAATACTTGACTAAATCCCATACTTGCTTACTGATGTTAGAAAAGGTATGACTATGAATATTACAGAATACAAAAAAAGAAAAACGGTACTACAGTATACCGTGCAAGTGTTTATTTAGGCGTTGATAAACTTACAGGGAAAAAGGCTAGGACTACGGTCACGGCCAGCACTAAAAAGGTCGTTAAAATCAAAGCTAGGGAGGCTATCAATGCTTTTGCAGCTAATGGATATAGCGTAAAGGAAAAGCCAACCATTACAACCTATAGAGAGCTGGTCGCTTTATGGTGGGAGAGTTACAAGAATACAATCAAGCCAAATTCCCAGCAATCCATGGAGGGGATCGTAAGGCTTCATATTTTGCCTGTATTCGGTGATTACAAGCTAGACAAGCTCACTACTCCCATTATCCAGCAACAAGTCAATAAGTGGGCTGACAAGGCCAATAAGGGCGAAAAAGGGGCATACGCAAACTATAGCTTTCTAAACAATATAAACCGCCGTATACTCCAGTATGGCGTGACTATGCAAGTAATCCAGCATAACCCCTGCGCGTGATGTCATTATCCCACGTAAACAACAAAATAAAGAGCATAAGGTCAAATTTTTCAGCAACCAGGAACTAAAAACAGTTTTTAGACTACCTGGAAAACTTGGATCAGTCTAGTTATGAAAATTTCTTTGACTACGTTCTTTATAAGACATTGCTTGCTAGTGGTTGCCGTATCGGAGAGGCTTTAGCTCTTGAGTGGTCTGATATTGACCTTAAGAAAGGCATTATAAGCATTTCTAAGACTTTGAATAGATACCAGGAAACAAACACGCCTAAATCTAAAGCAGGTCTAAGAGAGGTTGACATCGATACAGCCACGGTATCGCTACTTAAGGAATATAAAAAGCGTCAACAAATCCAGGCATGGCAACTAGGACGGTCTGAGAGTATTGTCTTTACTCCTTTTACCACAAAATACGCCTACGCTTGTTTGCTAAGAAAGAGGCTACAAGGTCATTTTAAGGCTGCTGGCGTTCCTGATATTAGTTTCCATGGTTTCCGTCATACTCACGCTACAATCATGCTATACGCTGGCATAGAAGCGAAAGATTTACAGTATAGACTAGGTCACTCTAATATCTCAATGACCTTGAATACTTATGTCCATGCTACCAAAGAGGGAGCAAAAAGCCGTCTCAATCTTTGAAACAGCTATCAGCAATTTATAAATAAAAAGGGTGTCCCATTTTGGGGCTACCCTCTTACTATACCTAAAATTAGTTATGGGTAACTAAAAGGGTAGTAAAATCAAAAAAAGCACTCTAGGATAGAGGCCTAAAGTGCTTAGTTTCAAGGCTTTACAGCCTATCTTATTCAATAAAATATTACAACATTTTTGTTGTAGAAATCAACGACAAATGCTTCGTTGATTTCTGGGTTGATTTCGTCGCGTTCTGGCAAGCGAGTCAATGAACCTTCTAATTTTTCAGCGTCGAATGATACGAATGCTGGACGTCCAAGAGTAGCTTCTACTGCTTCAAGGATTGCTGGAACTTTCAATGACTTTTCACGAACTGAGATCACTTGACCTGGAGTTACGCGGTATGATGGGATATCAACGCGTTTTCCGTCAACAAGGATGTGACCGTGGTTTACGAATTGACGAGCTTCATGCTTTTCCTCGTTTGCTATTTCACATAAAGGCTATTGTACCATGAAAAGCTAGATTTGTAAAGGGATTTTACGACTTTATTTCAAATTGAGGCTGAATGTAAACTTGCTTCCTAAGCCATACTGACTTTCTGCTGTGATATCGCCGCCAAGCTGATGGGCTAGTTCTCGTGCAATCGCAAGTCCTAATCCATGTCCACCTGTCTTCATATTGCGCGAAGTTTCTACACGATAAAAGTCGTTTAAAGATCTTTTCCAAATCTTCAGGAAGGATCCCCTGACCCTCGTCTTTCACACTGATTGTCAGCTCTTGTTCTGTTAATTGGGCAAGAACCTCGATTCTGGTTCCTGGTTCTGAATATTTAAAGGCATTGTTTAACAAATTAACCAAAATGCGAGAAAGTTTGTCAGAATGGCTCTTGATTTTCGCCGACTCAGGTGATACTTGAATGTAAACATCTCGCTCCTCTTGTTCAATCTGGAGTTGAAATTCACTCATTGACTCAATCAGCAACTGATCTAAAAAGACCTCTTCGACTTCTTCATCAGCAGTATCTTGGGGTTGGGTGTTAAGAGTCAGAACATCCAATTCCTCCACTAGCTTGTTTAGACGCTCGGTTTGCCGACCAATCGTGGTTAAGTAGTGGAGCCGTTCCTCTTCCTTAATCACTCCATCTAGAATTCCCTCCACAGTAACCTGAATGGAGGTAATGGGAGTTTTAATATCGTGAGAGAGCTGCGCAATCATCATTCTCTTTTCTTGCTCGCTCTCATCAAGTGATTGAAAAGTAGCCTGCAAATTGTGAGACATGTCATTAAAAGCCTGGCCCAGCTCTTGAAATTCTAATGGGCCCTTGGTTTCAATTTCTGTGCCGAAATCCTTGCTTGCTATATCCTGAGCTTGTTTTTTCAAATGTTTCAGAGAAGAGAACACTGGCGACAAAAGAAAGATGCTCACTGCAGCGCCAATGAAACTAGCAATCAAGGTCATTCCAACTAGAAAGTAAACTTCACTTTTCTCGATCAACATTCGTTGGACTGCCCAGAAAACGACCAAAATCGTTAGTAGAGTCGACACTAGATACCCCACTAAAATATAGTTTTTTAATTTCATTTTCTACCTCTTGGTCTTTCCATCTTATAGCCCAAACCCCAGACAGTTTTGATAGCGGGAGCATTTGAATTCGTATACTTGGTCAACTCTTGCCTCAAAGCATGGATATGAACATTGAGTGTATTGGTATCATCTACATAGTCCTCTTGCCATACCTTCTCGTAAAGTTCCGTCTTTGAAAAGACTCTCTCGGGATTGCTGGCTAATATCCATAGAAGTTCAAAGGATTTTACTGTCAATTCCAAAGGTTGATCCCCAATGCGAACTTCATGAGTCACATGGTTGATTACCAAGTCACCAAACTCGATCTGTTCTGTCTCTCCTCCACGGCTAAGGCGACGCAAGATATTATTCACTCTTAAAACCAATTCGCGTGGGCTAAAGGGTTTGACTATAAAATCATCTGCCCCCAAACTTAATCCATAAATCTTATCCTGTTCGCTTGTCTTAGCAGTTGTAAAGAGGAAGGGTTGATCCGGAGCGATATACTGAACTTCACTGATAAAATCATAACCATCCATATTGGGCATCATGATATCTGTGATAATGAGGTCGATAGATTTTTCTGAAAAAGCTCTAATCCCTCCTTACCATCATGGGCGACCAAAACATCGTAACCTGCCTGTATAAGATAGCGGTTTTGAATATCTAGAATATCTATCTCATCATCAACCAGCAAAATTGTCTTTTTCATCTGACACTCCTTCGATAAAAACAGTGTTATACTTGCTTTAGTATAACACTATTTTCTCTAATGTTTAAGTGATTTGAATCTTAATCTTCTCGTTTGGTTGTCAAACCCAAAAGTCCAACAAGACCTGCCAAGGCTAGACCAAAGATACCAAGGCCAGCTGTAGCCGTTTTAGCTTCCCCAGTATTTGGTAGCATCGCTTTATCATCTTTTTTCATCATATTAGCCATTGGGCTAGAAGCTGGTTGATCTACTTTCATATCTGACATATGGTGATTTGTACCCATCATACCCTCAGTCGTACCTGTAGAGCCTGTTTCAGAAGGCTCCGTATTCATCTGACCTTGTTGAGATGGTATTGTCACCATTTCTTTTCCACGAAGCTGAATCGTTACTTGACGAGTAGCAATCAGATTGGTCAAATCAGGTTTGCCATCTTTAGAACCATAGACTTTAACAGTAGCTAGGTATGTATGTGTTCCGTTAGCTCGAAGTTGATCCAGCAAGGCCTGACCATCTTTGCCAACCGTATTGCCATTCAAATCCACTTCGTAGAAATATTGACCTTTAGCCAAGCCTTCAAGTGGCAATAGGGCAGGATTTTTAGCTGTTCCGTTGTCTGACCATGGAGCTTTGTCTGAAGCTTTTAACAAGAGGCGAGTCAACATACCATCTCCACCAAAAGCTTCGTATGGAATAACTTGGTTGACGCCGGCCAAGAAAGGTCCAGGAACCTTAGCCTTATCAAGGTAGCTAGCTGGAACATCAATCATGTCTTTGACATTGTTAACAACAGACTCTTTAATCTGATTTGGTGTGGTCAAACCATTCAAGTTGACATCCAAATTTTTAGTCGCTACCAGATTAGTTAAGTCAGGTTTGCCATCTTTCGCACCATACACCTTGATGGTAGCTTTATAGCTTTGTGTACCATTTTGTTTCAAAAGGTCAAGCAGCTCTTTATCTGATTTTCCTTGGGTGTCTGCCTAAATCCACTTCATAGAAGTAAAGACCTTTGCCCAATTTTTCTACTGGTGGGAGAGCAGGATTTTTAGCTGTTCCGTTATCTGACCATGGAGCCTTATCAGAGGCTTTCAAGATAAGGCGAGTCAACATACCGTCACCAGCGAAGAATTCGTATGGAATGACTTGGTTGACACCAGCTGTAAATGGGCCTGGGAAATTCGCTTTATCCAAGTAAGTAGCTGGAACATCTACTGTATCTTTGGTGTTGTCGGCCACACCTTTTTGGACTTCAGCTGGGGTGGTCAAGCCATTCAAGTTGACATCCAAATTTTTAGTCGCTACCAGATTAGTTAAGTCAGGTTTGCCATCTTTCGCACCATACACCTTGATGGTAGCTTTATAGCTTTGTGTACCGTTTTGTTTCAAGAGGTCAAGCAGCTCTTTATCTGATTTTCCTTGGGTGTCTGCTAAATCCACTTCGTAGAAGTAAAGACCTTTGCCCAATTTTTCTACTGGTGGAAGGGCGAGATTTTTAGCTGAACCGTTGTCTGACCATGGAGCCTGGTCTGAGGCTTTCAAGATAAGGCGAGTCAACATACCGTCACCAGCGAAGAATTCGTATGGAATGACTTGGTTGACACCGGCTGTAAATGGGCCTGGGAAATTCGCTTTATCCAAGTAAGTGGCTGGAACATCTACTGTATCTTTGGTGTTGTCAGCCACACCTTTTTGCACTTCAGCTGGGGTGGTCGCTGGTTGCGCTTCACTGGCTTCACGGTCTTGTCCAGAAACTGTAGACGCAGGACTTTCCACAGGTTTAACTGCATCTTCTGTTGGTTTCTTAGAATCAGGTTGTGCTTGCACTTCTTCTTTTGGTGCTACCACCGGCTCTTTAGCAGTTGCGTCCGCTTTTTCTGAAGAGCTTGTAGTATCCAAGCTTGCTTTAGGTGCTGAGTCTGCTTGTTCTGAAGGAAGAGCTACATCGACTGCTTCTTTGAGAAGTTCTACTGGTAAGTCACTCTTTTCACTCACCGAAGTAGCATCTGGCACAACTTGAGCAGGGGTCTGATTGACCACATCGGCACGTACTGAACTTGGCTGACCAACTAGGACAAAGAAGCCACTAGCCACAACAACTGAGGCAACACCGACACTAAGACGGCGAATAGACCAACGAGTATATCTTTGATTTGGATTGAATTTCATAGGATTCTCCTTAGAGCTTTTCTTTATTTGATAACTCTAGTATAATCTCCTATAATTAAAAAGGATTAAGAAAAAAAGTTAAAATTTTTCTTAAATCCCTCTTATAAAATACTTATATTGACTCAATAGTCACTAGAAAAAAGAATAGTCATTTCTCTTTTAATCATTGAGGCGTGCTAGATAATCCAAATATTGGTTGTTAATCACCGCCATGATATAGGTATCAGGTTTTAATAAGTCATTTGGACCAAACTGAACGTCTAGAGGAGCATTTTCATAGTCACGAAAACCAAGAATATTGAGATTGTATTGTCCTCGAAGATCGAGTTGACTTAGACTCTTGCCTGACCACGATTGTGGAATAAAAGGAGTAGGTATGGCAGAAAGAAACGCGTGGAAAACAAGCTCTTTGTAGAGATTTGCATGAGAGAGCAAACAGTTATCCCGATTTTAAGACGGAATTCGGCCATCTATGGTGTGGGAGGAGGCATCACTTGGGACAGTAAATGGGAAAGTGAATACCGGAAACCAAGCAAAA
>BNJV01001192.1_pt1 | contig 10736 bp, 9 predicted proteins | sample 8540591 | NCBI WGS metagenome assembly BNJV01 (sample SAMD00202457, study PRJDB9452) | human saliva metagenome | host: Homo sapiens
GGCAAATGTAATTAAGTTACGAAAGGGCTTAGACATTAACCTTACAGGACGTGCACAAGAGCAGATGTTGTCTGTAAAATCATCTAAGGAGTACGCATTGAGTGCTGGATGATTTTATAGGTTTAACGCCGAAAGTTGTCGTTCGTGAGGGTGAACATGTTCGAGCTGGCGACTCGCTGTTTGTGGACAAGGGTTGCCCTGATGTAGGTTTTTGCTTCACCTGTGAGCGGTATAGTTTCGGCCATTGAACGTGGAGCGAGACGTAAAGTGCTGCGTGTAAAAAAATCGAAGCTGATAATCAACAAGAATTTACAGACTTCGGTGTTAAGCAAGTAGATAACTTATCTGCGGAAGAGGTGAAGAGTTCTTTGTTAAAAGCGGGATTGTTTGGTTATATCAATCAGTTACCTTATGCTGTTGCAACTCGACCAAACACGGAACCAAAGGCTATCTTTGTTTCTGCTCTTCGTGATAAACCATTGCAAGGCGACTTCGAATTTGAATTGAAAGGACAGGAGAAGGACTTCCAAACAGGTTTAACAGCACTGTCTAAAATTGCAACTGTTTATCTCGGTATTGGCGCGAAACAATCAGCTAATGCTTTAGTGAACGCTAAGGATGTTAACGTAAATGTCTTTGATGGTCCATGTCCTGCTGGTAATGTTGGCGTGCAAGTGAACAATATTTCTCCTGTTAATAAGGGCGAAATCGTGTGGACAGTAGATCCTACTGCTGTTATTTTCTTTGGTCGATTATTCAATACAGGTAAGGTCTCTCTTGTGCGTCGTGTAGCCATTGCAGGTAGTAAGGTGAAGCAGACAGGATATGTTGATGCGCTTGTTGGTACTCCTTTGAAGGATATTTTGGCAGATAATATTGCTGATGGTTGCCATGTGAGAGTTCTAAATGGTAATCCTCTTACAGGTGTTGTTGCATCAGATGAGGCTGTACTTGGAGCACATACTTCTGAGGTAACATTGATTCCAGAGGGTGATGATGTACACGAAATCTTCGGCTGGATGCTTCCTCGTTTCAAAGATTTCTCAACCTCACGTAGTTACTTCACTTGGTTGCAAGGAAAGAAATCTTATGACCTTGATGCTCGTATAAAAGGTGGTGAACGTCACATGATTATGAGCGGAGAGTATGATAAGGTATTACCCATGGATATCTATGGTGAGTATCTCGTAAAATCAATTATCTCAGGTAATATTGACCGTCAAGAAGAATTGGGGATTTATGAAGTAAGTCCTGAAGACTTCGCTCTTGCAGAGTTTGTCGATAGTTCAAATTACCATTGCAGAAGATTGTCCGTGAGGGATTAGATATCCTTCGAAAAGAGAATGCATAGGGGTCAAAAGCCCACAATAACTTTAACTATAGTTTTAAATAAGGTTTCTCAAAGTGTTATTAATGATAATCCCATCAGCTGTTATAGACGTAAAAGGATGTAAACCATGCTTGATGAGTGCATTACAAATGCTTTGTAGTAACATTACAAAAGGCTTGTAATAACATTACAGCTAACTTGTAATAGCATTACAAAAGCTTTGTAACAATTTGGAAACTGATTTTTTGGACTTTAAGAACCCTATAATAAAAGTATTATGAGTTTAAGAAATTATCTCGATAAGATACGCCCAAACTTTGAGGAGGGCGGAAAGCTTCACGCTTTCAAGAGTGTCTTCGATGGTTTCGAGACGTTCCTTTATGTTCCTAACGAGACATCAAAGAGCGGTACTTCTATCCATGACGCTATTGACTCGAAGCGAATTATGAGTTTGGTGGTACTTTCATTGGTGCCAGCGATGCTCTTCGGTATGTACAATATCGGCTATCAGAACGCTTTAGCAGCTGGTAAGTTGGCTGATGCTACCTGCTGGGGAATGTTCCTCTATGGTATGCTTGCCCTGTTGCCAAAGATTCTTGTTTCTTACATTGTCGGCTTAGGTATTGAGTTTGCTTGGGCACAGTGGAAGGGTGAGGAGATTCAGGAAGGTTATCTTGTATCAGGTATTCTGATTCCATTGATTATTCCTGTGACCACACCACTTTGGATTCTTGTGCTTGCAGTGGCCTTTGCTGTTATCTTCACGAAGGAAATCTTCGGTGGAACAGGTATGAATATCTTTAACGTTGCCTTGGCTGCACGTGCCTTCCTCTTCTTCTCTTATCCAAGTAAGATGACGGGTGATAGCATCTGGGTAGCAAAGGATTCTATCTTAGGTCTCGGCTATACCTTGCCTGATGGTTTCACTATGGCAACCCCATTGGGTGAGATTGCTCAGGGAACAAGTGTGAACGCATCTGTATGTGATATGGTATTAGGTCTTATCCCAGGTTCTGTGGGTGAGACATCTGTTATCGCTATCGCTATCGGTGCTGTAATCCTTCTTTGGACAAACATCGCCAGCTGGAAGACAATGTTGAGCGTATTCCTTGGTGGTACTGTGATGGGACTTATCTTCCATTCAACTGGTGCAACACCAATTCAGTGGTATGAACACCTCGTCTTAGGTGGTTTCTGCTTCGGTGCAGTATTCATGGCAACCGACCCAGTAACCTCAGCACGTACAGAGACAGGTAAGTGGGTATATGGTTTCTTCATCGGTGCGATGGCTATCATCATCCGTGTGTTGAACCCAGGTTATCCAGAGGGTATGATGCTTGCCATCCTCTTTGGTAATATGTTCGCCCCACTCATCGACTACTGTGTAGTTCAGTCAAACATCAGCAAGCGCGCAAAGCGTGCTAAATAAATAAGGAGGACGAAGAAATGAAAACAAATAGTAATTCTTATACAATTATCTATTCTGTCATCCTCGTGTTGATTGTAGCCTTTTTGCTTGCATTCGTATTCCAAGCATTGAAGCCAATGCAGGATGCTAATGTACAGCTTGATCAGCAGAAGCAGATTCTCTTTGCACTCAATCAGAATCGTGATATGACTAATGAGGAGGCTGTTAAGCTTTGGAAGCAGATTATCGTGGCAGATGACATCATCAATGCAGATGGTAAGGTCGTTGAGGCTGGAAAGCAGGGTGGCGTTGATGCCGGCTTTAAGTTGAATAGTAAGGATGCCAAGGAAGGCAAACTCGCTTTGTTCCGTTGCAAGGTGAACGGTGAGGATAAGTATGTTATCCCTGTTTATGGTAACGGTCTTTGGGGACCTATCAATGGTTTCATCGCTATCAATGGCGATAAGAGAACCGTCTTTGGTGCTTACTTCAACCACGAGAGTGAGACAGCTGGTCTCGGTGCTGAAATCAAAGACAATAAGGCATGGCAGGATTTGTTCAAGGGTAAGCACCTCTTTAGCGGAAACGATACTCAGAAGATAGCACTTGCTGTTGAAAAGAAGATCGAAGACCCATCTACACAGGTAGATGCCGTAACAGGTGCAACGCTTACCAGTAATGGTGTAACAGAGATGTTCCATGCAGACAAGGGTGGACTTCAGCCTTATGTTAAATTCCTGAACAGCAAATAATATTCTAATCTTTAGAACAATAAGAATATGGATTTATTCTCAAAACAAAATAGAGAGGTGTTCAGCAATCCGCTGAATCTGGACAACCCAATCATGGTCCAGGTGCTCGGTATCTGTTCTGCCCTTGCCGTAACTTCACAGCTGAAGCCGGCGATTGTTATGGGACTTGCCGTTACCATTATCACGGCATTCTCTAATGTTATTATTTCACTTATCCGTAACACAATCCCTAACCGTATTCGTATTATCGTACAGTTGGTGGTTGTTGCTGCTCTGGTAACAGTTGTTAGTCAGATTCTCAAGGCTGTAGCTTACGACGTGAGTGTAGAGCTTTCTGTCTACGTAGGACTTATCATTACCAACTGTATCCTTATGGGACGCCTTGAGGCTTTTGCTATGACAAACAAGCCTTGGCCAAGTTTCCTTGATGGTGTCGGCAACGGTTTGGGTTACGCTATGATACTTGTTGTTGTAGGTGCTGTTCGTGAGTTCTTTGGTCGTGGCTCATTGCTCGGTTTCAAGATTCTCCCACAAAGCCTCTATGATGCAGGTTATATGGACAACGGAATGATGTCAATGCCAGCAATGGCACTCATCCTTCTCGGTTGTGTTATTTGGGTTCATCGTGCATATTTCTATAAAGAAGACAAGAAGTAATTATGGAACATCTTATTAGTTTATTCTTCCGGTCCATCTTTGTGGACAATATGATATTTGCGTTCTTCCTCGGTATGTGTTCATACCTTGCGGTATCTAAGAGCGTAAAGACTTCATTGGGTCTTGGTGTGGCCGTAACATTCGTGTTGCTTGTTACCACACCAATCAACTATCTTTTGCTGACTAAGGTCCTCGGTCCAGACTGTCTTGCAGAGGGTGTTGACCTTACTTATCTTAGTTTCATTCTCTTTATCGCTGTCATTGCTGGTATCGTACAGATTGTAGAGATGGCTGTTGAGAAGTTCTCACCTTCACTTTATGGTGCGTTGGGTATCTTCCTTCCACTGATTGCCGTTAACTGTGCTATCATGGGTGCTTCACTCTTTATGCAGCAGCGTATCGGTCTTGACCCAGCAAGCACACAGTATATTGGTACTGTATGGGATGCACTTGTCTATGGTACAGGTTCTGGTCTTGGCTGGACATTGGCTATCGTGGCAATGGGTGCTATTCGTGAGAAGATGGAATATTCTGATGTACCAAAGCCTTTGCAGGGTCTTGGCATCACATTTATTACAGTAGGACTGATGGCAATGGCAATGATGTGCTTCTCAGGTCTTAAAATCTAAGTAAACAATGGGACAATTCATAACAATAAGTATTGTGGTATTCCTTATCACCATCCTTGTGTTGGTGATTCTCCTGCTTGTGTCTAAGAAGTATCTCAGTCCAAGCGGAAAGGTAAAGATAACAATTAACGGTGATAAGGAGATGACCGTCGATCAGGGTAGCTCAGTTCTGTCTACGCTGAATGAGAACGGTGTGTTCCTCCCTTCTGCTTGTGGTGGTAAGGGTAGCTGTGGGCAGTGTAAGTTGCAGGTAGTGGAAGGTGGCGGTGAGATTCTCGATTCAGAGCGTCCTCACTTTAGCCGTAAGGATGTTAAAGATCATTGGCGTCTCGGATGTCAATGTAAGGTGAAGGGTGATATGTCACTCAAGGTTCCTGAGTCTGTCATGGGCGTTAAGGAGTGGGAGTGTACTGTTATCTCTAATAAGAATGTGTCAAGCTTATCAAGGAGTTCAAGGTTGCCTTGCCTCCTGGCGAACACATGGACTTCATCCCTGGTTCTTACGCACAGATTTCTATTCCAGCTTACGACTGCATCGACTATGATAAGGACTTCGATAAGAACGATATCGGTGAGGAGTACCTCGGTCCTTGGAAGCAGTTTAACCTCCTTTCTCTGAAGGGAAAGAATCCTGAGCCAACTGTTCGTGCTTACTCTATGGCGAACTATCCAGCTGAGGGTGATATCATCACATTGACTGTTCGTATTGCAACACCTCCATTCCTGCCACGTCCGCAGGTTGGTTTCCAGAACGTACCAACTGGTATCGGTTCTACTTACATCTTCTCTCTTAAGGAGGGTGATAAGGTGATGATGAGCGGTCCTTATGGCGACTTCCATCTAACTTCACTTCTGGTAAGGAGATGATTTGGATTGGTGGTGGTGCTGGTATGGCTCCTTTGCGTGCGCAGATTATGCACATGACAAAGACGCTCCACACTCGCGATCGTGAGATGCACTTCTTCTATGGTGCGCGTTCACTCAGTGAGGCATTCTTCCTTGAGGACTTTTGGGAACTTGAGAAGGAATATCCTAACTTCCATTTCCACCTCTCTCTCGACCGTCAAGACCCTAAGGCTGATGAGGCTGGCGTGAAGTATTACACTGGTTTTGCAGTAAACTGCATCCGTGATGAGTATCTAAAGGATCACGAGGCACCAGAGGATTGTGAGTACTATCTCTGTGGTCCTCCAATGCTTATCAAGACTGTTACAGATTATCTTGACAGCATCGGTGTTGATCAGGATGCAATCATGTACGATAACTTTGAATAATTCAATATCCTATTCATATAAAGCGAGGAACCTTATTGGGCTCCTCGCTTTTTTATAGGTAGAAAAGTAAAGAGTTATTTGGAAGGGTAAAAGGGTACAAGAGAGTAACATAATTATTAGAATATATTGCTGTCCGGTAAAACTTAAATAACATATAAATCCTTGCGGAATTGTCTTTATATAGGTAATTCCGCATTCTTTTTTGAAATCCAAGCCCCCTAATCAAATAAGTTAAGTTCTTTTGGTGGTGAATTTGCCTTTTCAGCTATTATGATGAGTTCATCATTTTGTGGATTTTCCATAAATGAGATGAAATCAGTGTAATACATCAGTGTGAGCCTCAGCATGGTTACCAGCTGCGAGAAGGATACGTGTCTTTTTATCATTCTGGAGATAACGGTACAAAGCAGATTGGCAATGAGTACCACCCATGTCTGTATCTGTATGGCATTTACACTGTCACCATAGAAGAAATGCAGTGGGAAGTTCTGTTTGAGCTGCTTGTAAAGGGACTCTATAGCCCATCTTCGTTTGTATATCTCCTCAAGGTCTTTTACATCGAGCTCAAAGTTATTGGTCAGCAAGACAACTGACTTATGTGAGTTGTCACTCCACAGTTCCACTCGTCTTGCCTGGTGTCTTATCTCCCCCTTCTCAAAGACAATCTTCTTGTCTGTATGTGTAACCAATCCATCAGGGCTTCCGTGTGCTTCGTACGGACTCGTCGAATATGGAGGAGGTTTACTTTGAGCCAGCTGGATTGACGCAGCAAAATCTATTCACGCAGGTGGATAGTGTGAAGGCTGACCGCTCGGAGCTTGACTTGCTCTTTGGCTGTATGGTAGACTGGGGCGTGGAGCTGAACTATCCGCTTCGTAAGGAGGAGGTAGACGGTAAGCACCTGCACATTGTGAACGAGGGCGCACTCGTGGCTTGCTTCGATAAGGACATAAGTGTTGAGGCTGTCAGTCGTATTGCGGAGCTGAAGCCCCTGCGTGTCATCTTCCGTGAGGAGTGCTTTGCTACCGATGCCGATAAGCTGAATATCTATGAGAAGTTCAAGCAGTTCTGTGGCTGGAACGATGAGGAAGTCTATAAGCGTATTCACGTGTTATAAATATCAGTTAACTAAATCTTAAACATCAATGGGTGAATACAGTTGCTATATGTCCCAATGCCCACGCCGTGAGTAAAGGCTGTGGCGGAGTGTTCCCGTGTTGGAACACGGATGTTCCCGCACTGGAACTTTCATGTTCCAAAGCCGGAACATGAATGTTCCGCCGCTGGAACATTGGCGTACCACTGCTGGGAACATTTCGTTCCTCATGGTAGGACGCTGCCCTATGCACGTAATGATGATTAGACAATAGATAAGATGAAGATACAATTCAAACATCAAGCCTTCCAACGAGATGCGGCACAAGCCGTTGTAAATACCTTTCGTGGGCAGCCGTTACAAGATTTCTTTGTTTACCGCCGAGATGTGGGTAAGGGAGTTTGGAACTGGACGCACAGGGCTTTCGCAATCATGATATTCTACTTAACGATGAGGAGCTGACTCGCAATATTCGTGAAGTGCAAATCAGTCAAGAGCTGCAGCCAGTCAATCACGTGCTTCGTGACGGCAATGGCACATTGGCACTGAGCATAGAGATGGAGACGGGAACGGGTAAGACCTATACCTATATCAAGACCATGTACGAACTCAATAAGCACTATGGCTGGACAAAGTTTATTATCGTGGTGCCGAGTGTGGCTATTCGTGAGGGAGTCATCAAGAGTCTAGAGACGATGGCAGATCATTTCGCAGAAGAATATGGCGAACGTATGCAGCACTTTGTGTATGATAGTGCACATCCTAAAGCTATCGACCAGTTTGCTTCCGACCCTAAGATACACGTGATGGTCATCAATACGCAGGCTTTCAATGCCACAGGAAAGGATGCTCGCCGCATATTTATGAAGTTGGAGGACTTTAACTATCGTCGCCCGATAGACATCCTCAGTGAGACACGCCCTATCTTGATTATAGACGAACCGCAGAGCGTATTGGGTACCGACAAGAAGAATAAGACCCGTCAGGGGTTGCAGCAGTTTAATCCGCTGTTTTCGATTCTATATAGTGCGACGCACCGCAAGGCAGATGTTTACAATCAGGTTTATCGTCTGGATGCTATTGACGCCTTCAATAAGCGACTGGTGAAGAAGATAGAGGTGATGGGAGTAGAGCAGATTGGTACGACCGCCACGAATGGTTATCTTTACCTCGATGCGATCGTCCTGTCGAAGAAGAAAGGCGAGGCGACACGTGCTCGCATTAGTTTTGATGCAACGAGTAGGGTAGGTTTGCGCACGGCAACACGGCTGGTAGATGAGGGCTTCGATCTCTATGCCGAGAGTGGCGAGCTAGAGGCTTATCGTGATGGCTTTATCATAGAGCGGATAGATGGTGTGAAGGGGTGTATTCGTTTGAGCAATGGTCAGGAAATCTATGAAGGTCAGGCAATAGGAGCAATCACCGAGGAGTTGATACGGCGTATACAGATTCGCACCACCATACAGAAGCACTTCGAGCGTGAGCATCAGCTCTATAAGCAAGGAATTAAGGTGTTGAGCCTCTTCTTCATAGATGCCGTAGAGAAGTATCGCATCTATGATTCTGATGGCGAACCCCATAAAGGTCGTTGGGCAGAAATCTTCGAGGAAGAATATATATCCGTACTGAATGAGGTGCGTGACCTTTACTGGGATGAAGAATACAAACGATATCTTCAAGGGATAAGTGCCGAGCAGACTCACGCAGGCTACTTCGCACAGGACAAGGGAAAGATGATAGACCCGAATACTAATGACCCCGACGCCTATCAGTTGATTATGCGCGATAAGGAACGCCTCCTATCATTGGATGAGCCTACCCGCTTTATCTTCTCTCACTCGGCATTGAAAGAGGGCTGGGATAATCCTAATGTCTTTCAGATTTGTGCGCTCAAGCAGAGCAACAACGAAGTGAAGAAGCGGCAGGAGGTGGGACGTGGTATGCGCCTCTGTGTCAATCAGCAGGGCGAACGGCAAGATAGTGACCTGCTGGGCGATGCAGTCTATGACACGAATGTGCTGACGGTGGTAGCCAGTGAGAGTTATAAGGACTTCTCGGAAGCATTGCAGAAAGAACTTGCAGAGAGTATTACGTCGCGTGCAGTACTGGTTACGGCAGCATTGTTTGCAGGTAAGACCATTGTGAAAGCCAACGGAGAGAAGCTGACGCTTACAGAGTCGCAGGCAGCAACCATTTTGGAGGAACTTATATCAGCAGGCTATGTGAAGAAGCAGAAGCTGACCGATAAGTACTTTGAGGATAAGAAGGCTGGTACGCTGCAGTTGGAGGATTGGCAAGAAGACGTGGAAGCTATCGTTCAAGAGCTGGATAAGGTGTTTAATCCTGATGTGCTTAAGGTTGAGAATGGTCGAGGCAAAGAGACAGCCCACTTCCGGATGGAACGATTTAACAAGAAAGAGTTTCAGGCCCTGTGGAAACGTATCAACTGTAAGACTTACTATGAAGTGGATTTTGAGACAGAGTCTCTAATACGTAAGTCTATTGTAGGACTGGACGATTCACTCCATGTTACTGCAATTCGTATTGCCGTCACATCGGGTACGCTGGCAAATATCCAGTCAAGAGAAGAACTCGAAGCTGGGCAGGCGATGCAGGAGGGTAAGACAAAGACGGTGAAGGTGAAGGAAGCTGTGGCAAGCGGTGTGCGTTATGACCTCGTAGGCGAATTGGTACAGCGTACGGGCTTGAAACGTAGTACGATAGTTGCGATTCTGACAGGTATCAAGCCCGAGACTTTGGAATGTATCGTCGCAATCCAGAGGAGTTTATTATTCGTGCTGGTAATATCATCAATGAGCAGAAAGCCATTGCCGTGATAGAGCATATTGCTTACCACAAGATGAATCAGCATTATGATGCCAGTATCTTTTCAGAGCATGAACTCCGTGGGCGTATCGGTATTGATGCCATACAGAGTGAGAGGTCGCTCTACGACCTAGTAGTTGTGGATAGTCAAGGAGTAGAGAAACGCTTTGCAGAAAAGTTGGAGCGGGAGGAAGAAGTTGAGGTTTATACCAAGTTGCCACGTGGTTTCTATATCAATACGCCTGTGGGCAAGTATAATCCCGACTGGGCAATCGTCTTTCGAGAGGGATCGGTGAAACACATCTATTTCGTTGCAGAGACGAAGGGCTCTGAGGACATTACTCAGCTTCGAGGGATAGAGAGTGCAAAGATAGAATGTGCCAAACGCCATTTCGCCTCAATCTCTGATAGCTCGGTCAAGTTTGATGTAGTCAAGAGTTACGAAAAGTTGAAGAATATCGTTACGAAAGATTAGGATATAAGTTGCATTTGATTTGCAATGAGAAAGGAGGACTTCTCAACTTTATGATAACACTGGGAGATATTGATGACCATAAGCCTTTGGAGCGCGAAATAATCTCTGTTAGTTTCGTTTTTGACAAACTTGCGATAGAGTATTTTGCCTGATGAAGTATCCTGAAACAGCATCACACCAAATGTTCTGGAAAAGTATGTTGTATCCAATATTATTACTGCAGATTTAAATAAAAAGCGTTCCGAGAGGTTTTCAGCCTACCAAATGTCCATTACGCCTGAAGAAAGTG
>BNJV01002446.1_pt1 | contig 10734 bp, 18 predicted proteins | sample 8540591 | NCBI WGS metagenome assembly BNJV01 (sample SAMD00202457, study PRJDB9452) | human saliva metagenome | host: Homo sapiens
ATTATCGAAATCGCTCGTTTAGCAGCGCTATAATTTTTTTAACAGAAAAAAGGAAAGGAGTGAGTTCATGACATTTGATGGTATTTTTCACCAAATGGATGATGGACGAAGTGGCGCCTCAATTAGTTGGAGGACGTATTACAAAGATTCATCAACCATTACCATACGATGTACAATTCACCATTCGTGCCAACCGTAAGAACTACTTGCTTGTGTGTTCGGCACACCCAATGATGGCTCGTGTACAATTCATTTCTGAGAAACCAGAGAATCCAGAAGTTGCTCCTAACTTTTGTATGATTCTTCGTAAGTATTTAGAAGGATCTATTATCCAATCATTCACTCAAGTAGAAAATGACCGTATTCTACATATGGACGTTTCAACGCGTGATGAACTTGGGGATAAGGCTGGATATCGTTTCACAATCGAGATGATGGGACGTCATAGTAATCTATTTCTAGTGAATCAAGAAGACAACACGATTATCGATTGTGTGAAACGTGTCTCTCTTGGTCAAAAACAGTTATCGTACCTTACAACCAGGTGCAAGCTATGTGATGCCACCTCAAACGCAGAAGAAGAATCCTTTTTGACTATTCGCTCTTTGAACTAGATAGCTTACTTCATCCATTTATTGGAGAACCAGGTGAGAGAACATTAATGAATGTCTTTCAAGGGATTAGTAAGCAATCCGCTCATGAAATTGTGGAACGTAGTGAAAGAGAGGGTCAAAGCTTAGCAGAAGCCTTACATCACTATCTCGAAGAAGGGCAAATACGGCAATTCAGCCTACACTTACAAAGGCAGAGGATGGGAAGACGTACTTCTTACCATTTCCATATTTAAGTAAGACGGGTGAATCCCAAAGCTTTGAGAGTCTATCTGAATTACTAAGTGCATACTATGTACAGAAGATTCAAGAAGAGAAGATTCAGCAATTAGCAGGACACCTATTGCAAATGTTGAAATCTGAACTTCGAAAGAACCGTGAGAAGATGGTAAAACTCGATGAAGATTTAGCCAGAACTGAAGATGCAGATCATTATCGTGTTTACGGTGATTTAATTAATACGTATCAACACCAAATTGAAAGGTGCAAGTAGTGTAACGGTTCAAAACTTCTACGAGGACTACAAAGAAGTGACGATTCCATTAAATCCATTATTAACGGCTTCTCAAAATGCGCAAGCGTATTTTAAAAAGTATCAAAAACTAAGAAATGCTGTAACGCATATTCATGAGCAACAAGAAGCAACGAAGAATGAAATGGATTACTTAGAAAGTGTTATTTACCAAATCGAAGAAGCGGATGTATTTAACTTAGAAGCCATTCGTGAAGAACTTGTTGAGAGTGGCTACTTAAAACGTTCTGCATTGAAAAAAGGTATTAAGAAACAAGGTGGCGCGAAACCACATGTGTTTTATGCAACAGACGGCACACGAATCTTGGTTGGACGAAATAACTTACAAAACGACCAATTAACACTCAGGCAAGCGAAGAAGGAATACTTATGGCTTCATGCGCAAAATATTCCAGGGTCTCACGTGATTATTGAATCTAGTAATCCAGCGGAAGAAACGATTGGTGAAGGCGCGATGCTTGCTGCATACTACTCAAAATATCGTCTTTCAGGAACGGTTCCAGTGGATTATGTTCAAGTTTCAAAAATTCGTAAACCAAACGGTGCCAAACCAGGTTTTGTGGTCTACGAAGGTCAGCAAAATACTTATATCACGCCTGATCCATTAAAGGTAGAAGCGTTAAGAAATAATAAACCGAAATAGAGGGATATTATGAAGATTATTGTGACAGGATTTGACCCTTTCGGAGGGGAAAAGATTAATCCATCGATTGAATGTGTGAAGGCTCTTCCCAGAAATTGAAGGAGTAGAACTCATTCGTTTAGAATTACCGACTGTATTCAAAGGAATCAGCAAAGCGTTTAAATGAAGTCATTAATGATGTGAAACCAGACGCAGTATTGAGCGTTGGTCAAGCAGGGGGAAGACCTGGGAATTACAATGGAACGTATTGCGATTAATGTCGATGATGCGAGAATTCCAGACAATATTAGTCAACAACCGATTGATGAAACGATTCAAACTGAAGGTGAAGCTGCGTACTTTACAACTTTACCAATCAAACGAATTGTAAAAGCGATTCGTGAAGCAGGAATTTCGGCGGAAGTTTCCAATTCTGCTGGGACATTTGTATGTAATCACATCATGTATCAAGCGTTATTTGCTGCAACAAAGGCCGATAAGCCTTTTAAAGCAGGATTTATGCATATTCCGTTTATTCCAGAACAAACGACGGATAAACCGTCTCTACCGCTTGAAGAGAGCACAAAAGCTTTACAAATCGCGATTGAGACAATTCGTGATTATTTAAATGATGAAGATATTAAGGTTCAAGAAGGAGCCATTTTTTAGAAAGGAGGGATTTGAATAATGTCTACAAAAGCAGCATATATTCATATCCCTTTTTGTTCGCATATTTGTTATTACTGCGATTTTAATAAAGTCTTTATTGAAGGACAACCAGTCGATGAGTATATTGAATTACTTATCAAGGAAATGGAATTGACTGGCAGAAAATATAAAATCGCACCACTGGAAACATTATATGTGGGTGGAGGGACACCGTCTTCATTAACTCCGCAACAAATGGAGCGATTTGTTAGATGGAATTCATCAACATTTACCGCTTCAAAAAGGGGCAGAGTTTACAATGGAACTCAATCCCAGATGATGGCACACCTGAATTACTCTCTGTGATGAAGGAAGGCGGCGTGAATCGTCTCAGCATGGGAGTCCAAACCTTCAATAACGATTTACTGAAAGCCATTGGTCGTAAGCATACAAAAGAAACGGCAATTCGTACTATCGAGAACGCAAGACAAGTCGGATTTGAGAATATGAGTATCGACTTGATTTTTTTAGACTTCCAAAACAGACCATTTGCTGATTTTCGAAGAAAGTCTAAAAGATGGCGATGGCGCTAGACTTTGCCTCATTATTCCATATACTCGCTTAATTTTTGGAACAGAAAGACGGTATTTCTATAATTTGATGAGACAAGGGAAACTTCCTTTGCCGAGTCAGGATGAAGAGGCTGATATGTTTGAACTGGCGATGAAGACGATGGAGGATTTTCGGTCGTCATCATTATGAGATTAGTAATTATGCACTTCCTGGATATGAATCAAGACATAATCTCCATTACTGGAAGGCGGATGAGTACTTTGCTTTTTGGTGCGGGTGCTCATGGGTATGTGAATGGAGTTCGTTACCAAAAATAATGGACCTATTCAACATTATCTGACTCCGTTAAGAGATGAAAAAAATTGCCTATTTTTTTCAGAGACTTTTGTTAACAAAAAAACAAACTGATTGAGGAATTTATGTTCTTAGGGTTAAGAAAGTTTTCAGGTGTTTCAAAGAAAGGAATTTATGGAAAGATTTGGAAATTCTATGGATGAAATCTACGGAGAAGTTATTCAAGAACTAATTGAAGAGGAATTGCTCACAACTACTTCTGATGGGTACGTTCTAACTCACCAAGGGAAGTTTCTTGGAAATAACGTTTTTCCAATCGTTTTTTTGATTGATGAAAAATAAAAATGAAATTTTTTTGAAAAACAGGGGATATTGTTAAACATTTCTTAAAGAATGTGGTATCATATCTTATGGCATTTTTAAATGCAAAAAAATAAAAATAAAAAGGAAAAGGGGATATCTATCCAATGGAAAATATCGTTAAGATCTTAACAGCACCAACATTTGTGTCTGCTATCTTCTCAACAATTTCAATTATCTTAGTGGGTTACATCATCCGTAAGAAAAATATTGTTGATGCAAACAGTGGTAAAGTCTTATCTAACGTTTTACTTTCAGTTGCGATTCCTGCGTTAGCGTTCAAAGCCTTTCATGGTTGACATTAACGACAAAAACATTCACAACTGGTTTAAACGTATTTATTTTTTTGGTTTTATCGCTTATGTCATTTTTAATTCTTTTTAGGAGAATTATTCTTTATTAAGGAGAAAGGTGACCGTAAAACTACTTTATCAGTATTAACAACTTTCGGTTCTACAACTTTCTTCGGTATTCCAATCATTAACGGATTGTTAGGAGCGACTGGTACTTTATACGCGAACATCTTTAACCTAGCTTACCGTGTATTCTTATACTCTTACGGTTTAATTCGTATGAGCGGATTAAAATTCGAGAAGAAAAACTTAAAAATGATTTTCGGTAACATCATCGTTATCGCAACATTTGCAGGATTATTAATCTGGATTTTCCAAGCTTCATTACCACAAGTTGCTGTACAAGTAAAAGTTGGTGAAGAAACTAAAGAAGTTATGTACGCTTTCTTACGTATCGATAAGACAGCTCCATGGTTATTCAAAGCTATTACTTACTTAGCTGACTTAAGCTCACCACTTGCATGGTTAGCAATCGGTATCACTTTAGGAAACATTTCTTTAGGTGAAGCCGTTAAAGATAAGATGGTTTGGTACTACAGCGTTGTTAAATTAATCTTAGTTCCTGCAGTATTCGTTGCAGTGATCTTCGCAGTTAGCCCATTCTTACCAATGGCTCCTGAAGCTTCAAAAGGTATTCTTATTATGTTAGCTACACCACCAGCAACAGTTGCAGTGGCTTACGCTATCAAATACGATAAAGAAGCAGCACTTGCAAGTAATGCTTCATTATTAGGAACTGTATTAGCAGTATTCGCAATCGTCTTCTGGATTGTTGTTGGATCTGTTATTTTTCCCAGGAGTAGGATAAACCAAAAAAAGTAGATCGAATTTTCGGTCTACTTTTTCAATTTATATAAAATGGAGGATTTAAAATGAAAGTTTTTAGCATATGGTGTTCGTGAAGTTGAATTACCAATTTTCGAACAAGTAAACGAAAAATTTGGATACGAATTAACTTGTATTCCAGAATACTTAAATTCTGAAGAAACTGCTCGCAAAGCAGAAGGTTTCAAAGCTGTTATCTTACGTGGTAACTGCTGGGCGAACAAAGAAACTTTAGATATCTACAAAGAATTAGGAGTAGAGTACGTATTAACTCGTACTGTTGGTGTAAACCACATCGATGCTGAATACGCAAAATCATTAGGAATGAAATTAGGTTACGTTCCTTTCTATTCTCCAAACGCAATTAGTGAATTAGCTGTAACATTAGCAATGACATTATTACGTAACGTTGCATATACTGCAGCAAAAACAAGCCAACAAGATTTCACTGTAGACACTCAAATGTTTGCTAAAGAAATCCGTAACTGTACTGTTGGGGTTGTTGGTATCGGACGTATCGGTTTAACAACTGCGACATTATTCAAAGGTTTAGGCGCTAACGTATTAGCTTACGATGCTTTCCCTAAAGAAGGCGTTGACCACATCTGTACACAAGTACCTTTAGATGAGTTATTAGCTAAATCAGACGTGATTTCAATTCACGCTCCATACATTCCAGCAAACGGAAAAGTAATCACTAAAGAATTCATCAGCTAAAATGAAACCAGGTGCTATCTTAGTAAACACTGCTCGTGGTGAATTACAAGATATCGATGCAATTATCGAAGCTTTAGAATCTGGTCACTTACGTGGTGTTGGTTTAGACGTATTAGAAGGAGAAAGCGAAGTATTCTTCAAAGACTTACGTGGTCAAGAAATCGCAAATCCTGCTATCCGCAAATTAGTTGAAATGTACCCACGTGTATTATTAACACCTCATATGGGTAGTTACACTGATGAAGCAGTATTAAACATGGTTGAAACAAGTTTTGAAAACTTAAAAGGAATATGTTGAAACTGGTTCATGTAAAAATGACATTCAATGCTAATTGAAAGCAAACGAAAAAAATCTCTTAGAGCAATCTAAGAGATTTTTTTGCGTTTAATTATAAATATTTGAACACTGCTAGGAACATAAAAATCGCTCCAGCTAGTACAAAGAGATGCCAAACGACATGATAGAAATTATGATATTTACGTTTATAGAAAATTGTATCCTAGAGAGTAGCTTAATCCACCAAGGAAGAGGTATAAAATACCGCCCCAGCCCATGCTTTCATATAAAGGTTTCAAGGTGAAAATGGATACCCAACCCATTGCTAAATAAAGAAAGACAGATATTTTTGAGAACTTCTCTAAGAAGAAGGCTTCAATGATGACGCCCCCAATTGCGAAGACCCAGATAGCAATACAGAAGATTAGCCTTGTTGGCCTCCAATTCCAATTAAACAAAATGGAGTGTATGTCCCTGCAATCAAGAGATAGATGGACGAGTGGTCAATTCTTGGAAATACTTTAGCTGCTTTTGTGAACTTGAAGCTGTGATAGAGTGTAGAAGCTAAAAATAATAAAATTAGCGACGCGCCGTAAACGCTAAACGCTATAATTTGTGTGGTATTATTTACCGCTACGGCTTTCATTAAAAGTAATACGAGAGCGGTAATTGCTAGAGCAACACCGATACCATGCGTCACGGCATTTAACACTTCACCTATAATCTCAGATTTTATGGATTGAGCTTTTCGTTCTTTTCTTAAAGTAGATGCTTTCATCGCAACACGCTCCTTTCGATAACTCTCATTATAGAAGGCAAAACATCTTTTGTCCAACATACTTTCTAGGACTTTTTTGTGAAATTGACGTACGTTCGTTGTTAAGAAAGGCTTAAATAGGCGGTTTTAAGTTTCCATTACTTGTGTTTTATAGTAGAATAGTACATATATCAATAACGGGGTTTCCCACAAAAGGAGAATAAAAAATGAGTGTTCATATTAATGCTAAAAAAGGCCAAGTTGCTGAATCAGTTTTAATGCCAGGAGATCCATTACGTGCAAAATTTATTGCTGAACATTATTTAACAGAAGTAGAACAATACAATGCAGTCCGTAACATGTTTGGTTACACTGGTTTGTATAAAGGTCAACGTGTATCTGTTCAAGGTAGTGGGATGGGGATTCCATCTATTATGATTTATGCCAATGAATTATTCACTGAGTTTGGCGCAGAACGCATCATCCGTATCGGTTCTGCCGGCGGTATGCAAGAAGATGTTAAAGTTCGTGATATTGTTTTAGCACAAGGAGCTACAACAGATTCATCAATTTTCAACAACATTTTTCCCAAAACCAAGTAACTTTTCGCTCCAATCGCAAGCTTTAACTTATTAGATAAAGCGTATCATTTAGCAAAAGACCGTGGTGTTGGCGTTCACGTAGGGAACGTATTGTCTTCTGACCGTTTCTATAACGCTGAATTAGACAAGAAGAAATTAATGGATTACGGAATGCTTTGTGTGGAAATGGAAGCTGCAGGATTATATGCTTTAGCGGCTCAACACAAAAAAAGAAGCATTAGCAATTCTTACAATTAGTGACCACCTATTAACAGGTGAAGAAACAACTGCACAAGAACGTGAACAAACATTTAACGATATGATGGAAATCGCGTTAGAAACTGTACGTGCATAAATTTTGAAGTAGAAAGAAGGAACCCTGAATGGGAAATAATCCAAAAACCTCAAGGTGCGGTTCAAAACGGTCTTGAGTCGAAAAAAAGTTTCCGTTTGGATATTATTTTTTTAGCAGTATTATTAACGGGAGTATTTACTTATTTTTGGAACGAGCTATGCTGCTCGAACTTCACAAAAATCAAGTGTGCTCAATCTGAGACAAAGAATGATTCAAATAGTGACCACTGCCAAATCAAGTGACACACTTACAAATGAAGATTTAAAAAAAACTAGAACTTGTATATGACACACTTGTGAACGGTTATGTTGATAAAAAAATATTAGCAAAGATGATCTTATCAACGGAGCCTTAAAAAGGAATGGCAGAAGCGACAGGTGATCCATATACGAACTATTTAGTGAACGATGAAACTGCTGCTATCGATGAAACAATGACAGGTTCATTTGGAGGAATCGGTGCGGAATTACGTTCTGAAAAATAATCGAGTGATTATTAGTAATACTCGTGAAGGGAACACCTGCTCAAAAGATTGGTCTTCAAGAAAATGACGCTATTCTTAAAGTGAATGGTGAAGATATGGAAGGAAAGAGCATCTCTTATGTTGTTTCTAAAGTCCGTGGGGAAGTTGGAACAGATGTAACCCTAACAATCCAACGTGGCACACAGGAGCTAGAAGTGAAGATTACTCGCGCTAAAATTGCTATCGAAACGGTTAAAGGAACTGTGGATTCAACCGATGCAACAATCGGTTTCACGTTCAAATCAACTCATTTGCTAAAAAAACACTGCAAAAAGAAGTTGAAAAAAAGCTGTAACAGATTTACGCGAAAAAGGCGTTAAGAAATTTATCTTCGACGTTCGTTATAATCCTGGCGGCTTATTAGATCAAGCGATTATGATTGCGAATATGTTCGTTGATGAAGGTAAGACTATTCTTAATGTTGAAAATCGTGATGGACAAATCAAGTCATACAAAGCTTCTAAAGACTATGGTACGTTCAAGATTACTGAACCATACGTATTACTTGTAAATGAAGGTAGTGCTTCTGCTTCTGAAATTTTAGCCGCAGCCTTGAAAGAGTCTGCAGATGCAAAATTAATCGGTAAGAAGACTTATGGTAAAGGTACCGTTCAATCTGTAATTGAAGTTGGCGATAACGCTGAATTGAAATACACGATAGCAAAATGGTTAACACCAAACAAAACGTGGATTCATAAAACAGGTATCGAACCAACAGAAGAAGTATCAATGCCAGATTATTACAATATCACAATCATTGACACACGTGAAGTTGTAAAAGAAGGCGCTGTGTCTGATAATGTGAAAACAATTGAAACAATCCTTAAAGGGTTAGGATACGACGTTACTGCAGATGGATACTTTGATAGTAAAACTACTGAAGCTGTAAAAGAATTCCAAAAATCAAAAGGTTTATCTGAAACTGGTGAAGTTGATGAGAAGACTGGTACAGCATTAATGAGTGCGATTCGTGATGCATTGAAAGCAAACGATACTCAATACAAAGCCGCTGTAAAAGCTTTACAATAATAAAGGAGGATGGGAATGTACGAAGATAACCAAGTGGAAAATTCGGCCCTAGCTTCTATCGAAGAGAGACTAAACTCTCGTAAGGAAAAAGGGAATGATCATAAGAAAAAACATCCGATTCTAGAAGAAATTCTAGAAGAAATTCTTAGTTGGATTTGGTCTATTGCTGTTGCAAGTATCATTATGGCGATTCTCTACTTCTTTGTAGGTCGTCCGTTTACAGTCAGTGGACAATCGATGTATCCAACCCTTCATAATGGAGATCATATGATTATGTCAAAAATTGGCGGTATTAACCGTTTTGACGTGGTTGTATTGCAAGCGCCAGACGAAGATAAAGAATATATCAAACGCGTCATCGGAATGCCTGGTGATACGGTTGAAGTGAAAAATGGTGTTCTATATATTAACGGAAAAGAAGTGGAGCAACCATTTATCAATACAAATAATGATAATAAGACAGTCTTCATCGATGATTTCACATTGAAAGAGTTGACCGGAGAGGACAAGGTTCCTGAAGGGAAATACTTTGTCATGGGAGACAATCGAGGCGTTTCGAAAGATAGTCGAATGATTGGATTTATTGATAAGTCTGCCATTGAAGGGAAAGCCGTATTTACAGTATGGCCATTGAATCGTATCGGCGGATTGAAAGACTATTCATATTTATATCAATAGAGAGTAAAGAGGCAGATTTCTGTCTCTTTTTCTTTTGGTTGTAGAATAACTATGGTTAGAAAACGATTTCATTATTGTTGACTTTCTATCGAAATATGCGTAAAATAGAAAGGTACATTTTTAAAGGAGGAAGAGTATGGATCAAATTTTTGTGCGTTCATTTGACGCGATGTTAGAGTTAAGACATTTTACGTCAATTATCCTCGCATGTATTTGCGGATTGTTAATTGGATACGAACGAAAAGCCAGAAATAAACAAGCCGGTGTTAAAACCCACGTTATTGTTTGTTTAACTTCCGCCTTGATGATGATTATTTCCAAAGAAGCGTTTCTTGATACTCATGACTTTGATTCAACACGTGTCGCAGCACAAATCGTTAGTGGTATTTCCTTCATCGGTGGGGGAATTATCTTCATGCGTGACAAGAAAATTAGTGGACTAACAACTGCAGCTGGTATTTGGGCAACTTCCGGTATCGGTATGGCGATTGGTGGAGGATTATGGTTCTTTGGCCTCGTATGTAGCGTGTTCGTTATGTTGATTCAATGGCTAACACATGATTTTACAAAACAACATCAAATCTACCAAGCAAGCATCAATGGGACGGTAGGTGATATCTCGCTCGTTCATGATATTTATCAATACTGTGATTTAAAACAATATCAAATTGCGAATGTTGATGTAAAAGATATCGGTGGTAAATACGAAATTAACATTCAGATTGAAAATGACAAACAAATTTCGATTGATGATATTGAAGCAACCATCAGGGAGCGACATATCGACTTCAAGATTAAGAAAGTGAAGTTCAAGTCGTCAGAAAACAATCCTCAATAGTAAAGATGAGACTGAAGCAATTCAGTCTCTTTTAATTTAACTAGGTGGATTGCTATTCTATTTCTAAACTGTTAAACTAATAGATATATATTGTGTGTAAATTTTACACTTAAGGAGACTTTGTATGATGAATAGAGAAGAAGTCGTTGCATTACAACACC
>BNJV01000950.1_pt1 | contig 10707 bp, 9 predicted proteins | sample 8540591 | NCBI WGS metagenome assembly BNJV01 (sample SAMD00202457, study PRJDB9452) | human saliva metagenome | host: Homo sapiens
TATCGGGACCGTAACATCATTGCTTTCGAACGCCGTGGGGACAAGCGTCTTGGTGATCGCAATGCAAACTGTTGTTGGTGGATGGATGAAGAGCATCTGCAGGTTCTTTTCACTATCCAAGTCTAAACCTGGAACTTACTCAACTTCCTTCTTTTTCAAGAGGAGGAGGCCACCGCTAACGGCTAGCAAGAAGCCTAAAAATTTTAAAATTAGAATTCTTATCGCTTTGAACATAAAAAATGAGAGAACTATTTTTGGTTCTCTCATTTTTTTGTAACGTCTTATCAACCTACTACAGTTGACAAAGAGTCATTTTATCTAGTATTTATTGTTTATTTACGAGATGATTTACGTTTCAAAGAGACTGCACCTACTAACGCAAGTACTCCTGAGAATACAAGGCCAGTTGCCACAACTTCACCAGTACTTGGAAGAAGTGATTTGTGACCACCACCGTTTCCTGATGATTTGGCTAGGCTTTCTTCCTTACTATTTTGAAGTGCTTCTTGGGTTGTAGGGGATTTCCAATCATCTTTGCTACCTTGATTTTCTGACGTTGCAGGATTTTCTGTAGTTCCAGGATTTTCTGGCGTTGCAGGATTTTCTGGCGTTGCAGGATTTTCTGGCGTTGCAGGATTTTCTGGCGTTGCAGGATTTTCTGGCGTTGCAGGGTTTTCTGTAGTTCCAGGGTTCTCTGTAGTTCCAGGATTATCTGGTGTTCCAGGATTATCTGGAGTTCCAGGGTTATCTGGTGTTCCAGGGTTATCTGGTGTTCCAGGGTTATCTGGTGTTGCAGGGTTATCTGGAGTTCCAGGGTTATCTGGTGTTCCAGGATTATCTGGAGTTCCAGGGTTATCTGGAGTTCCAGGATTATCTGGTGTTTCTTCAGTTGTAGTTGTAGTCAAAGTAGTTGTAGGCTCTTCAGTCGTTGTTGTTGTTGTAGAAGTAGTCTTAGGCTCTTCAGTCGTTGTTGTAGTTGAAGTAGTTGTAGGCTCTTCAGTCGTTGTTGTAGTTGAAGTAGTTGTAGGCTCTTCAGTCGTTGTTGTAGTTGAAGTGGTCTTAGGCTCTTCAGTTGTTGTAGTTGAAGTAGTCTTAGGCTCTTCAGTTGTAGTTGTAGTCAAAGTAGTTGTAGGCTCTTCAGTTGTAGTTGTAGAAGTAGTTGTAGGCTCTTCAGTTGTTGTAGTGGTTGAAGTAGTTGTAGGCTCTTCAGTTGTAGTTGTAGAAGTAGTTGTAGGCTCTTCAGTTGTTGTAGTGGTTGAAGTAGTTGTAGGCTCTTCAGTTGTAGTTGTAGAAGTAGTTGTAGGCTCTTCAGTTGTTGTAGTGGTTGAAGTAGTTGTAGGCTCTTCAGTTGTTGTAGTTGTAGTTGTAGAAGTAGTTGTAGGCTCTTCAGTCGTTGTTGTAGTTGAAGTAGTTGTAGGCTCTTCAGTCGTTGTTGTAGTTGTAGAAGTAGTCTTAGGTTCTTCAGTTGTAGTTGTAGTTGAAGTAGTCTTAGGTTCTTCAGTTGTTGAAGTTGAAGTAGTCGTAGTAGGCTCTTTAGTTGTTGTAGTTGTAGAAGTAGTCGTAGTAGGCTCTTCTGTTGTTGTAGTTGAAGTAGTCTTAGGTTCTTCAGTTGTAGTTGTAGAAGTAGTTGTAGGCTCTTCAGTTGTAGTTGTAGTGGTAGTGGTAGTTGCCTCTTCACTTGTTGTTTCTTCAGGCTGCCAAACACGTACGTAATCTACAAGCATATCAGAACGCGAACCGTCTAGATAACTATCAATATGTTTAGTAGCATCGGTGAAGTTGCGTGGACTATTATTTCCATCTTTAAGAAACGATCCTCCAACAATATGAGTAAATCGAAGGGCCATAGTGTTATCTGGGTCTACAAAAGGAGTTTTCACATTCAGTTTATTATAATCAACCGTGTGAAATGGCTTACCGTCATAAATAAAAGTCATTTTATTACTTTGTTTTAGGACGCCATATGTATGAAAATCAGTTTGTGTGTCACCATTATTAGGGATACGCTTTGCGTTCTGTTGACTATAATCAGCATTAACTTTAAACGGTGAATGAACATTAGCTTGTAAGTAATTCGGATCATATCCTTTAGATTCTAGGATATCAATTTCACCACTAGCAGGCCAATCTGGATACTTTGTACCAAACATCCAGAATGCTGACCAGGAAGACTCACTCATAGGCAATTTGACACGAGCTTCAGCATAATAATCACCCTTAAACGCTACCTTAACATTGCCCTTAGAATCCACGGTTTGGATTGCGCCAGATGTGAATGGAGCAGGATATTCTTCTATAACCTTACCATTTTTATCCAATCTCGTGTTTGTTCGAGGGACGGTTTCCATTTGGTTTGTTTCTGAATTCCATTTTTCGCGCGTTGGTGAGTAGCGAGCTGTAAGATGCAAGACACCATCAGATACTGAAACATTTTCTGGTTTATCAGTAAAATGCATTTGAGTTTTAGCCCTAGTATCGAAAGAAGAATACAGATAACCCCATTTTGTTTGGTCTAACTCATTTCCGTTAAACTCATCATTCCATAACACGTTGTAATTAGTAGGTACTCCTTCAGGCAATGTATACTTAGGTAATTCACTATCTTTACCGGACTCAGCGTAGGCTGTATTTATTGAAGTAAAAAAGTTGCTACTTAAAATAGTGCTGGCACCTAAAATGATTAGTCCTATCCTAAGTTTTTTGTACTTACTAGGAATATTTTTCATAAATATCCTCCTATTTTCAAATTTTTAAATGATAAATTCATTTAAGAGAAGGTTTAAAATAAATATATACTACTTAATATAAATTAAAAACTATACTCTCTACTCATTTTTATCATAATTAAAGATATTTTTCAATTATTAGTTAATAATAATTGTTAAATAATTTGATTTTTTTCTAATAAAATTATATCATATATACAAAAAAAAGAAGTGGTGTATTACATTAATGACGGGCAAGATCATTTCTATGTAATTTAATTAAGGGTTATAAAAAGAATAGCAAAAAGAAAAGTCCCATAAGACCTATAATGAAAAGTGACCAAACCATCATTGGAAAGATTCTTATGACAGCTATCGCAGAAAGTCTGTCTGTCTCTACTTCAACAGTCATTCGTAAATTGAAAGAATTCAAATTCAAGACAGATTTATCTTTCCTTCTAACTCACATGTCTTGGGATGAATACAGCTTCAAGAAAGGGTTGATGAGCTTCATTGCACAGGATTTTAATTCCAGAAAGATCGTAGCTATTCTGGATGGGCGGACTCAAGTAATTATTCGCAATCATTTCCTTCGCTATTCTAGACAGGTGAGAAGTCGAGTGAAAGTCATTACCATGGATATGTTTAACCCCTACTACGATATTGCCAGAAAACTTCGCTTTCGAATTTCAAGGCTCAGGCTGAAACAGTCCCCCAGACTGTTTCACTCCCAAACGCTAAAATCGTTCTGGATCGTTTTCACATTGTACAACATCTAAGTCGTGCTATGAACCGTCTTCGCATCCAAATCATGAATCAGTTTGATCGGAAATCGCACGAATATAAGGTACTGAAACGTTACTGGAAACTCATTCAACAGGATAGTCGTAAACTCAGCGATAAACGTTTTTATCGCCCTACTTTTCGCTCACACTTGACCAATAAAGAGGTTCTAGAAAAGCTGCTTTCATACTCTCAAGAACTTAGACAGCACTACGCCCTCTATCAACTATTATACTTTCATTTTCAAGAGAAACAAGCTAACCATTTCTTTGATCTTATTGAAGAAGCGATTTCTTGTGTAAATCCTATTTTTCAAACTGTTTTTAAGACCTTTTTGAAAGATAAGGACAAGATCATAAACGCACTGGAACTGCCATACTCAAATGCAAAACTAGAGGCTACTAATAACCTCATTAAGGTCATCAAGCGCAATGCTTTTGGCTTCCGGAACTTTGAAAACTTCAAAACTAGAATCCTCATCGCTTTGAACATCAAAAAGGAGAGAACCATTTTGGTTCTCTCCTTTTTGTAACGTCTTATCAACCTACTACAGTTGACAAAGAGTCATTTTATCTAGTATTTATTGTTTATTTACGAGATGATTTACGTTTCAAAGAGACTGCACCTACTAACGTAAGTACTCCTGAGAATACAAGGCCAGTTGCTACAACTTCACCGGTACTTGGAAGAAGTGATTTGTGACCTCCACCGTTTCCTGATGATTGGGCTAGGCTTTCTTCATTACTATTTTGAAGTGCTTCTTGGGTTGTAGGGGAATTCCAATCATCTTTGCTACCTTGATTTTCTGGCGTTGCAGGATTTTCTGGCGTTGCAGGATTTTCTGGCGTTGCAGGATTTTCTGGCGTTCCAGGATTTTCTGGTGTTCCAGGATTTTCTGGTGTTGCAGGATTTTCTGGTGTTCCAGGGTTTTCTGTAGTTCCAGGATTTTCTGGTGTTCCAGGATTTTCTGGTGTTCCAGGGTTTTCTGTAGTTCCAGGATTTTCTGTAGTTCCAGGGTTTTCTGATGTTGATTCAGTTGTAGTTGTGGTTGAAGTAGTCGTAGGCTCTTCAGTCGTTGTTGTTGTTGTAGAAGTAGTCGTAGGCTCTTCAGTTGTAGTTGTTGTAGAAGTAGTCGTAGGCTCTTCAGTCGTTGTAGTGGTTGAAGTAGTCGTAGTAGGCTCTTCAGTTGTAGTTGTGGTTGAAGTAGTCGTAGGCTCTTCAGTTGTAGTTGTGGTTGAAGTAGTCGTAGGCTCTTCAGTCGTTGTTGTGGTTGAAGTAGTCGTAGGCTCTTCAGTCGTTGTAGTTGTAGAAGTAGTCGTAGTAGGCTCTTCAGTTGTAGTTGTGGTTGAAGTAGTCGTAGGCTCTTCAGTTGTAGTTGTGGTTGAAGTAGTCGTAGGCTCTTCAGTTGTAGTTGTGGTTGAAGTAGTCGTAGGCTCTTCAGTCGTTGTAGTTGTAGAAGTAGTCGTAGGCTCTTCAGTTGTAGTTGTAGTTGAAGTAGTCGTAGGCTCTTCAGTTGTAGAAGTAGTTGTAGTTGTTGTTTCTTCCGTGGAAATTGGCTGCCATACGCGTACATAATCTACAAGCATATCTGAACGAGAACCATCACGGTAACTGTCGATATGTTGAGTAGCATCAGTGTAGTCACGGCCACCAGGCGTTCCGTCTTTTAGGAATGAACCACCAACCATATGACTTAGACGTAAAGTCATACCATTTTCAGGATCAGCTAATGGATTTGGGTCCTTAATGTCCTTCATTAGAACAGTTCCCTTAAGCTCTCCATCATAATAGAAGTTGACACTATCCTTAGTCTTTAAGACTCCGTATGTGTGGAAGTCAGACTGTGTATCTCCATTATTAGAAATTTGCTTTTGGGTTTGTTTGCTATTTCTAGCTCCCTCTGATTTAGGTGTATGGGTATTGGCTTGTAGAACGCTTGGATCATATCCTTTTGATTCAAAGACGTCGATTTCACCATTACCAGGCCAGTCCTTGCGATTCGTACCAGTTAACCAGAAAGAGGACCATGATGATTCACTCATTGGTAATTTGATACGAGCTTCAGCATAGAAATCACCTTTAAAAGATGCTTTTACTTTACCTTTGTCATTAAAAGTATTAATGGCTCCAGATGTAAACGGTGCAGGGTATACTTCTACATTCCCGTCTTTGTCTTTTCTGGTATTTGTTCTTGGAATAGTTTCCATTTGTTTAGTAGCTGAGTTCCACCTTTGTCGTGTTGGTGAGTAAAGCGCTGTTAGATGCAGAACTCCATCGGACACTGAAACGTTTTCCGGATTATCAGTATTGTGCATTTGAGTTCTTGCAGCAGTGTCAAAACTTGAATAGGCATAGGCCCATTTTGATTGGTCAAGTGTTGTACCATTGAATTCATCGAACCATGTCAAGCTATAACTGTTAGGATCGATGTTGGGAGGAGTGATTGGTAGAGGTTTGTTTGTTGATTCATTACTTACGCTAGAATCAGCATTTACTGTACCAGATGAAGCTAAAAAACTAGTGCACAGAATTGTAGCTACTCCTAAAAAGTTCAATCCTACACGAAACGATTTGTGTTTAGTAGGCATATTTGCCATGCGTAGTACTCCTATTTTATATTGTAGTTTTGAAGGATCTTTCAGATAAAAATCTGCAAAACAATTTTCAAAAATTGTTTTCTATAATACGTTACTGTTGTGTATATGTTTATGAAAAATATCTTATTTATATTATTGTAAAAATATATCACTACGTATTATCGAATACTTTCTTATTCTACCATAAAGAAATGTAATTTTCAATTATTTGTTTTTAAAATTTTAGGATAAGAATATGAATGCACTGAAACTTTCTTATCAATGCAACCATTCAAAGTTACGAATAGCCTCATCGCTTTGAACAATAAAAGAGGAGAGAAGCATTTTTGTCCTCTCCAGCTTGTCATTTTTCATCAACTCAATACAGTTGATAAAGAGCTGTATTTGATTGTCGTTATATTTTTTGTATTCATCTATTCTGTCTCCTGATGAAATTGTTGGTAAAAATCAACCTTGATCTGGATGAAATTTTCTAAGTCTCTTAACAACTGGAGCAAGGTGGCGCGTGTTTCAAATTCTTCACGGGTCTTGGGAAGAGGGCGTTCGCGAAAGATCGCCAAATACTGACTAATATCATCTAGAAGATCTTGGGCAGGATTTCCTGACTTAACTGTTGGGCCGTCTTCTTAAAAAGTTGAGCAAGGATTATACTTTCACTCGCAGCTAACAGACAACGGTTGACGTTTTCTGCCATATCCCGCAGGATATCATTTTGCCGCTTGCGCATTTCAAAGTAGTGAATATGGTAGTTGGTTTGGTGAAAGAGGTGGTTGGAATGGTCCATATAAACTAGCTTCAAAGCGTCCTTTAGGATACCGTCCAATTCCTTGATCAAGCGAGCATCATTGCGACCATCCCCTTTACCAAGTAATTCCGCAAAACGACCAAGGATCTTTTTCAGTTGGTCTTCGACAACATCGTGGTAGTGATCGATTGCTCCCTGGTTAGAGGGCATATAGAGATTGGCCAGCAAGGCAAAGCTGGTCCCAATTAAAAAGAGAGCAAGTTCATTGAGCAAGAGTCCCCAGGAAGTAGACTGCTCAATTAAGAGATGGGTGACCAGCACCGTACTTGGGGTTATGCCGATCTGCCAGCCCAATAGAAAGGCACCAGGAACATAGAGAGCGATAAAGACTCCCAATGCCCAGAGGTTGAACCCTAAAAAGGAAAAGGCGAGACTTCCGATAGCAAGGGCCAACAAGGTCGACATAAAGCGCTGGTAGGCCTGCTTGATGGTACTGCGACGCGTATCAGAGATACTCAAGATGGCAATGATGCCAGCTGAGATGGCATAGGTCAAGCCCAGAGCATAAGCAAGGGCAGCTGCTAAACAGGTGGCCAAGGTGAGCTTGATGGTTCGTTGAAAAAGAGGCATGGCTTCCTTTCTAGTTCGGTCTGTTCATTGAGATAGATTTGATTTCATTATATCATGAATTGGCCTCTTCCTCCTTTCTTGTGGTATACTAGTTCTATGGAAAATAACGATATCGTATACGGTGTCCACGCAGTCACCGAGGCTTTACAAGCCAATACAGGCAATAAATTATATATTCAAGAAGACCTCCGAGGAAAAAATGTCGACAAGATCAAGGCCTTAGCAGCTGAGAAAAAAGTGTCGATTTCTTGGACGCCAAAGAAAAACCTGCAGGAAATGACAGAAGGAGCTGTTCACCAAGGCTTCGTTCTTCGAGTGGCAGCCTTTGCCTATACAGACTTGGCAGCGATTCTGAAACAGACAGCCAAAGAAGAGAACCCTCTTTTATTGATTCTCGATGGCTTAACAGATCCGCACAATCTTGGATCTATCTTACGGACAGCTGATGCGACCAATGTCTCAGGAGTCATCATTCCTAAGCACCGGGCGGTTGGGGTAACCCCAGTGGTTTCTAAACTTCTACCGGAGCAGTGGAACACATTCCCATTGCGCGTGTGACTAATCTCAGCCAAACTCTAGACAAGCTAAAAGAAGAAGGCTTCTGGATCTTTGGGACCGACATGAACGGCACGCCATCGCATCAGTGGAATACGGCTGGCAAGTTAGCCTTGATCATTGGCAGTGAAGGAAAAGGGATCTCAGCCAATATCAAAAAACAAGTTGATGAGATGATCACCATTCCCATGAATGGTCATGTGCAAAGCCTCAATGCCAGTGTGGCAGCAGCCATCCTCATGTATGAGGTCTTTCGCAACCGATTATAACTATACTATAATAGTAGAAAGGCAATGATATGAAACGAAAAATCTTATTGGTTGACGGCTACAATATGATTGCCTTTTGGCAGGAGACCCGCCAGCTCTTTCAAAAAAGTGAGCTCGATGCAGCCCGCAACATCCTTCTGCAAAAGCTGAGCCACTATGCTAGCTTTGAAGGGATTGAAGTCATCTGTGTCTTTGATGCCCAGTATATGCCAGGAGTGCGACAGACCTATAAGGAGTTCAATGTTCAGGTGGTCTTTACCGGCGAGGATGAGACGGCAGATGACTATATCGAGCGCTTGGCGGCAGAGCTTAACACGCCCCTCCACCAAGTATCGGTAGCGACCAGTGACTTAAATGAGCAATGGACCGTCTTTGCTCAAGGGGCCCTTCGGGTATCTGCCAGAGAGTTAGAAAAACGGGTCGCAGTTGTCAAAGGGAATCTCAATCATGCGCAAGCGAGTGGTGAACGATCAAAAACCACCCATGCGACCGCTCGATCACGAAGTATTGCGACAATTACAAGAAATGATGGGAGACAAGTAATGACATTTGCTATTTTAACCGATTCGACCGCAGATTTAGATCAGAACTGGGCCAAGGAACACCAGGTGACCATTCTTGGATTGACCATTGAGTTAGATGGGACGGTTTACCAGACAGTTGGCCAAGGTCAATTGACCAGTCCTGAGCTTTTAGAAGCCATGAAAAATGGGGCCAAACCGACAACCAGTCAGGTCAATGTGGGCCAATTTCAGGAAACCTTTGAACAATTTGCCAAAGAAGGAAAAGCTCTGCTTTATGTGGCTTTTTCATCGGTCTTATCTGGGACTTATCAGAGTGCAGTCATGGCACGAGACTTGGTTTTAGAAGACTATCCAGAAGCCGTGATCGAGATTGTCGATCCGAAGGCTGCTGGGATTGGAGAGGGATATCTGGTCATGCGGGCAGTAGCTGCGCGTGATGCAGGCCGTTCATTAGCAGAAGCCAAGGAAGAAATCATGGACTTAGCGCCAAAACTGCGGACTTATTTCCTCGTCGATGACCTCTACCACCTCATGCGTGGAGGCCGTCTCTCAAAAAGTGCCGCGATCATGGGAAGTTTGGCCAGCATCAAACCCATTCTCTGGATTGATGCGGAAGGGAAATTAGTGCCAATTAGCAAGGTTCGGGGACGCAAAAAAGCTGTCCGGGAATTACTGGAGCTGATCAAAGCAGATATCGGTGAAGGTACAGCCTTGGTATCTTATACCAACGATCTAGAAGGAGCCGAAGTACTGAAGGAAGAAATACTTGCGCTTGAAGGCATCGATGAAGTCCTTGTGATGCCTCTTGGACCAGTTATTTCAGCTCACGTCGGCCCGAATGCCTTGATCGGATTTGTCATTGGAAAAGAAAATCGTAAATAATTTTCCAAATCGGTTGACTTTTATCTTAGAATTTTGATACAATAGTAGGCGGTATTGTTTACCCCATTTGTAAGGCCCCGGAACCTTTCAAATAACTCGCGGACCGGAACATCCGCCCTGTAAACAAAAACGACATTCATATAGGAGAAATCATGAACAAAACTACATTCATGGCTAAACCAGGCCAAGTAGAACGCAAATGGTACGTTGTTGACGCAACTGATGTACCTCTTGGACGCCTTTCAGCAGTTGTTGCTAGCGTGCTTCGCGGAAAAAACAAACCAACATTCACACCTCACACTGATACAGGTGACTTCGTAATCGTTATCAATGCTGAAAAAAAGTTAAATTGACTGGTAAAAAAAGCAACTGATAAGATCTACTACACTCACTCAAACCACCCAGGTGGATTGAAATCAATCTCTGCTGGTGAACTTCGTTCTAAAAAAATGCAGTACGTTTGATCGAGAAAATCAGTTAAAGGTATGCTTCCACACAATACTCTTGGTCACGCTCAAGGTATGAAATTGAAAGTATTTCGTTGGAGCTGAGCACACTCACGCTGCACAACAACCAGAAGTTCTTGATATTTCAGGACTTATCTAAGGAAAGGAACAATAAAGTATGTCACAAGCACAATATGCAGGTACTGGACGTCGTAAAAACGCTGTTGCACGCGTTCGCCTTGTTCCAGGAACTGGTAAAATCACTGTTAACAAAAAAAGATGTTGAAGAGTACATCCCACACGCTGATCTTCGTCTTTGGTCATCAACCAACCATTCGCAGTTACTTCAACTGCAGGTTCATACGACGTTTTCGTTAACGTTGTAGGTGGTGGTTACGCTGGTCAAGCAGGAGCTATCCGTCACGGTATCGCTCGTGCCCTTCTTCAAGTAGACCCAGACTTCCGCGATTCATTGAAACGCGCAGGACTTCTTACACGTGACTCACGTAAAGTTGAACGTAAGAAACCAGGCTTGAAAAAAGCCCGTAAAGCGTCACAATTTAGTAAACGT
>BNJV01001130.1_pt1 | contig 10667 bp, 12 predicted proteins | sample 8540591 | NCBI WGS metagenome assembly BNJV01 (sample SAMD00202457, study PRJDB9452) | human saliva metagenome | host: Homo sapiens
TTTTAGAAGATAATTCTAATTCATCTCCTTTAAAAAGTGGAGAAACAGAATCATCAAATTTAATTTGCTTCAAATTTATAACAGTACTAACCATAAATATCCTCTTTTCTCGTGACATATTTTTCAAGCGAAACTATACTAGTTTATTTCTCCTACCTCCCCACTCTCAATGGTTCAATAACCTCTTCAATGAGTTTGGTGTAGGCTTCTTTGATGTGTTTTTTGTAGCTGAGCGGGTTGAGGGCATCAGCGGTTTCTGCTTTGTAATCTTTATAACGTTGGCTCTTGGTGAGCTGGCTTTCGCCGGATTGTTTCTTAGCACCCTTACGGTAGTGTTGGACATAGTAACGAAGTTCATCGAGTCCGACATACCATTCTCTGGCAAAGCGTTTAAGATGGTCGTCGATGATGGCTTCAATCATAGTGTCCAAGACACCAGTGATAGATTGTCCTTGGTAATCTTTAGGATTGGCTTGGACTTCTTTCCACAGATTTCGGATGATTTCGGCTAATTTTGGATTGGTGCGTTCCAGACTCTGGATATAGTTATCAACTGTTTCGATATCTTTGTCACTGAGGGCCTGTGGACTATCTTCTTCCTGCTGAATCATACTTTGAATCAAAGTCAGGATGTAAGCATAGTTAATCTCATCTACTTGGACCGATTCAAGTTCATAGTGGATGTCAAAGAGATTATCATCACCATCGTCTTCAGCTCGGCTTTGAGTTCTGCTAGGATATTTTGATAGATTCCTAGATAGGTTTCGAGCTTTTCATCCGAAAGTCCTGTCTCTGCATAGATAGCCGCTTCATCGTATTCGCTATAGACACGGATAGATGCCAAATACTTGTCAAAGGTTTGATAAGCTTTGGCAATGCGACGGAGTTGTGGGCTAGTGGCCTGATCTATCGTGATGATATAGTTTTCCACATCTTCCACTTTTACTTGAAAGTCTATCCAGGCTTGGATAAAGTTAGCTTTTTCTTCTGCCCAGTCTGGGGCAGTAACATCATTTTCACCACCGTTTGAGTAGAGTCTAAGGGCGTTATCCACAGCCTCTTTAAAGGCCTCTGGCCTTTGGAAGGTGATGATATGGCCATAACGCTTTTTACTGTCAAAGATACGGTTAGTGCGACTAAAGGCTTGAATCAAATCCTGTGGACGCATGGGCTTACGGTCGATGAAGAGAGTAGATAGACAAGGGGCATCAAAACCGGTCAAAAGACGGTCTACAACGATAACCAAATCCAACTGCTCTTTACGAGGAATGTATTTGTCTAACTTTCTAGCCAAACGATTATTGATATCCGTATTAAAGCCACGCAAATCAGCCATATTAAAATGCGTCCCATACTCTTGATTGTAATCGTCCATGACCTGCTTCATGTGCTCTTGGTAGCCGATAGATTCTTCTTCATTTTCCGACACTGAGTAAGTGACTGTCACCTTTGGAAAGTCAAGTAGCACGCGCTTAACCCGCTCTGACACCTTGACACGTTCCTGTCCTGCCTTGATACTCTTGAGCAGATTGTAATAGGCCTGAGCCTGTGGAATGGACTTAACGGTTAAGATGGCCTCGTAGGTCTTGCCCTCACCATTTGGGAAGCCCAACTGTTGATAACTTTTGTTTAGGATAGCATCCAAGACTTCTAGCATGTGCTCTTTATCTTCATAGACAGAGTCAGGAAGGTCTTCTTCAGGAATCGGCGAAATAATGGTATTACGATAGTCCACTTTAAAGCCAAGAACAGCCCCGTCATGGATGGCTTCTTTGACCGTATACTCATGGAGGCGTTCGCCATATTGTTGGTGGGTGGTTTGTGCCAGATCACCTAATTGCTTGCGTTTATTTTCCTTGAAAATCGGTGTTCCTGTAAAGCCATACCAGAGCGAATTGTGGAAAAAGCCTTTGATGTCTTTTTGGGTCTGAGGCGTGACCGCACGGTGACATTCATCCACAACAAAAGCCACACGAAGGTCCTTGATTTTTTCCGAATCCTTTTGATATTTACCTTCTTGGAACTTGCGCATCATGGTTGTGATTTTCTGGATAGTCGTCACAATCACACGCTTATCATTTCCTGCTAAACGCTTGACCAAATCATGGGTATTGTCCGTTTCGTCGATATCGATGACATCATTAGCAGCGTAGGAAAGAAAGGACGATGTCGTCTGCTGGTCAAGGTCCCTACGGTCCACGACGAAAATCGTCTTCTGAATGGCTGGAATCTGCAAGAGGTTGCGAGCCACCTTGTAGGAGGTCAGGGTCTTACCAGAACCTGTGGTATGCCAGATATAGCCTGATTCCTGTCGGCGAGAGGCATCTTGAACAGACTCGATGGCATGAATTTGATAGGGACGTAAAAGGATGAGGGCTTTTTTACTATCATCAATAACGGAGTACTGCATCACCATCTGATGGGCACGTGGAATAGACAGGACCTCATGGGCAAAGTCCATGAGACTGGTCATGGGTTTATTATCTTTATCCACCCAAGATGTCAAGAATTGTTTATTGAGCTTATCCTCTCGTGCAGCTGCGATATAACGTGTATCCACCTTATTAGTCACAACAAACATCTGGAGGGCAGAATAGATGCCACGTAACTTACCTTCACGGTCATATTTTTTGATTTGATGAAAGGCATCCAAAAAGGCCACACGAGGGCTCTTGAGCTCGATATGGATAAGAGGAAGGCCATTAATCATCAGAGTTGTATCTAAACGGCGGTCCTGATCTTGTGGATAAGCCTTGTCACGTTCTACTTGATTAACCACCTCGTAACTGGATTTTCCAGCAGCAATATTATCACGCCAGATGACAGAAAGTCGGATAGTCCCAAGGCTAGCATCTTCACGCTGTACCTCGACTTTAGCAATACCATTTTCACCCGCCAACCACTTAGCAGCTTCATAATAGTTAATGAAATTAAGCTGGTTCTTGATTTGACGTTTCTCCTGCTCAGTCAAGGGATGGTCAGCAAGGAGGGCAACGTTATTTTGCGCTAACTTCTCAAAAAAGTTGTCCCATAATTGATCTTCATTTTTTAAGTCTGGGCGATAGGTCCACTGGCTCTCACCAGAGATTAATTGCTCGATTAATTGACGTTCTATCTCAAGTTCTGGAGTAACTGGTGGCATGACTAATCCTTTCAATATTGTCGTAATCCCTTACATTATAGCATTTTCACGGTTTCTTTCATAGTTTTGGGAAAATTCCAACAAAAAAACACGGTAAGTCCGTGTTAATCGTTTTAGAATAGTAAATCATAATTGTTATGAAGATACATTATCTTCCCTAAACTTACTTCACATGTGAATCAAGTGGGACTACTGCCAATGTCTTTCCTAGACTAGCCAGTATTTTAAGAACCGTATCTAACTGAGGTGCCGTTTTTCCTTTCTCCATACGTGCGATAACAGGTTGTTTGACACCACTTAGCTCTTCTAGTTTCTTTTGGGAAATGCCTTGTTTTTTACGAGCATCAATAATCTCAAGCATCAGTGCGACACGGAGTTCACTCGCCGCAATTTCCTCTTTAGTGAAAATAGTTTTCTGTAAATCATCCCAACTACTTCCAATTGCTGGATTCTTTTCTAGGGTCATCTTACAATCCTCGCTTTCTAATATCATCTAAAGCTTTTTGAGCCTTCATCAGCTCACGTCTTGGAGTCTTTTGTGTCTTTTTCACAAAATAATGAAGCAAAATAAAACCATCATCTAGCCATGCTGCAAATAAAATTCTATCTCTTAAGGGTCTTAGTTCCCAAATCTCTCCTTCCAAATGTTTAATGAATGGTTCACCAATCATGGTTCCTCTATTTTTTAACATAGTCAGGTAGTCTTGAATTTTATGCAATTTAATTCTAGAATCTTTACTTGAATTCATAGATAATGTTTCAATATACTCTCTAACAGGTTCATGTCCATTTCTATCTTTATAAAAATGAATAGGATACATACAAATCTCTCTTCCTTTATTATAACTTATAAGTACTTACATGTAAATACTTATAAGTTATTATTTTAAAATATCACTATTTAAATTTATATTCGTAAAAGGTTAGGAAAAATGATAAAAAGCCACCTATAGTGGCTCAGAATGTATATTATTTATGATCTAGACATGGCAAAAATACGAGTAAGCGACCAAATTTTGTAGCCCTTTCCATCTGGAAAAGGTTTATCGGAGACTTTTTATTCCTCCCTATGAATGGTAAACCCTGTAGCTTGTTGGTTAGCCATGATGGTCATGTCTGAAATCTGAACACGTCTTGGTTGCTTAGTGACATAAAGGACTGCATCCGCAATATCTTGAGCTTGGAGGGCTTCTAAACCTTGATAGACTTTGGCTGCCTTGTCCTTGTCCCCGTGAAAACGAACTTGAGAAAAGTCGGTCTCAACGATACCAGGTTGAATGGTCGTCACCTTGATATCTGTGGCAATGGTATCGATACGCAAGCCATCGCTGAAAGTTTTTACTGCGGCCTTGGTAGCTGAATAAACGGCTGCCCCTGCGTAGGCATAGATGCCCGCCGTAGAGCCCATATTGATGATATGGCCCTCATTGGCGGCAACCATGCTTGGCAAAATCTGACGTGTCACCATCATCAAGCCCTTGACATTGGTGTCGAGCATGGTCAGCATGTCCCACTCCTCATAGTCTTGATAAGCTGTTAGACCTAGTGCCAGACCTGCATTATTGACCAAGACATGAACTTGCCCCACACTTTTGAGAATAGCTTGGCAAACATCCTTGACCATGGCCATATCAGTGACATCCAGGGCAAAGGTCCAAACTTTTTGATCTGGATAGGTTGCTTGGAGCTCTTCTTTTAGAGCTTCTAAACGCTCTACACGGCGACCGGTTAGGATGAGATTTTCTCCCTCTTTGGCAAAGGCACGCGCCGTTGCTTCACCAATTCCTGATGTTGCTCCTGTAATAAGTACGTTTAGACATAAAATTCTCCACTTCTATGATTCTGCTGCCCCTAATCGTTGTTGGTTAATTCACTCAACTTCTTGATAAAATCAGGAAGTTCTGGCTTGGGGAGGTTAGATTTCTTATTTCCCGACTTCCAAAATATCCAGAGCAACTGGTTGAAACCGTCCTGCAGAACTTTCTTTTGTTGGTCCGAGAGATTACCAAATTCTTGCAACAGTTGGCCTAGCTTAGGGAGAGTTTTTATCCCAATATCATCCAGACTTTCAATTCCAGAATCAAGAATGGTATCAAAGAACAAATCACAAACCTGCTTGAGTTCTTGATTTGGCAAGGTCTCAATCCATTCTTGGAAGGTCTCTTTCAAGCGTTGACTCAAGTCCGTCGGCTGGTCCTCATAAACAAAATCATTTGTTTCCAAGTCAACCTGCCAAAGTAAGACATTGTGTTGAGCAATACCAATGCCATCTGATGCTACAAGCTTTGCGGCCTTGTCCCAGTAAAGCATGACTCCCACAACGGATTCTTGAGGTCTGACAACCGTCATCTTGGCTTTCAATTCTTGGTAAGAAGGCTTCTCTAAGAGGGACTTCATCAAGCCCGGAGAATCAAGAAGCAAGAGCTCTGCTATTTGCTCACGCAAGACAGTCGAACTCTGAACAGCCGAATAGAGGGCAAGATTACCACCCTTGGAATGACCAGAAACAGCGATGTGACCACTGAGGTTTGGCAAGTGCTTCTCCAGAAAGGCAATGGCTGAGCGATGGGCAGGAATTTCCCGACTGTAGGTCAACTGAAAATCTTCCTTCCAACCAATGACGCTATCATCTGTCCCACGAAAGACAATCTGCTGGTAGTCCATTTCAGGAAGACTGAAAATCATAGCCGCAAACTGTTTTTCCACTTCCTTGTCCAAGACACTACAGTAGTCACTTAGATTAAGTCTAGCGAAACGCCTAGACCTGACCATGGCCTCAGCCAAATCTACCCGTTCCTTAGTCACCATGAAGCTGTAGTCTGGATTTAGGTCCTTCCCTTCAGCATAGTCATGTAGATTGATGGTTTCCTTCAAATCACTTGCCGTGAGCCATTTTTCATAAGTCAGGTAACCAATCTCATTGATGCAAACCTTATCCAAAATATTAAGAGGCTCTTTGTCGAAAGGCAAATCCTTAACCTTTTCAAGATAATCGATTAAATTGGACATCATTACTCCTTAAAGTCTTTCTTACTTTGATTTTACTAGAATTTTCAATAAATTGTTAGTGAAAAATGTGATATGATAAGAGAGATTATTTATTAGGAAAAGGAAGCTTATGACTGTTTCACGATTTTACCGTATCTTACTAGCTCTCTGTGGACTGGTAGGAGTCTCTATCCAAATCCTTGATGATGGTTGGGGCATGTTGCTCTATTACACTGTTTTGTCCAATATCCTTGTCTTTTCTAGTTTGATTTTCTTTATCATCTATGACTTCAAAAAAGAGGATGCGACGACTAATACCAAACTCTTGCGTTACAAGGGTGGCGTAACCATGGCTATCCTCATCACTGGAGTCATCTATCATATCCTCTTGGCACCTATTACAGAGCCTGAGAAATTCTGGACCCTCCGTAACTTCTTGGTCCACTATATTGTGCCTTGGGGATTGGTGCTTGATACCCTCATTTCGATGCTAAGAAGGCCTACCGTCTACGTGAGCCAATTTACTGGTCCGTGGTCCCTCTGTCTTACTTTGCCTTTGCCCTTCTAAATGGCTTGGTACTAAAACTCCCAATTCCAGGTGCCAAAGATAGCCCCTTCGCCTACTTCTTTATCAATGTCAATAAATTTGGTTGGAACAAGGTCTTGGTAAATGTCCTAGTCATCAGTGCTGGGTATATCGCTGTTGGCTATCTCTTATATCTCTTGAAAAAATTTATCGGTCGTAAACCGGCATAAAACACGAACTGAGCTACCCTAGGTAACTCAGTTTTTCTATTGCAACAAGCCCAATTTATCAAAAGCTTTGTACAAGCCATCAGCTTCAACATCGTCTGTGACTAGATCTGCCATAGCCAAGATTTCTGGCCCACCATTTCCCATGGCAACGCCAATCTCACAGTATTCCAACATAGGGATATCAATCTTGGCATCTCCGAAAGCAATGGTGTCCGAACGCATAGCACCCAAATATTCCAAAAGAACATCAATGGCATGAGCCTTGTTAATATCCTTAACACCCAAATCACCAAACAGGGCTGTTTCACCTCGACCTCCCCAAGTATGGGCTTCAAGCTGTGGAAAAGCTTCTTTTGAATCCAAGTGATCCTGATAGGACTCCAAAACGAAACTGACCTTGTTTAGGTCGTCACGATAGAGTTCCCCACCATACTTGAGGCCATGAATGAAATCTTCTGGTTCCTTACCCTCCACAGACTCTGCAGATTGCCCTTTTGAATAGCGTAAGTCTTAAGTGTCTCACGCGCCCGCTCCCGAAATCAGGACTGGCAAAGAGGCCGTTATTGCTCTCCAGATAAAAGGCCAGATGGCGCTCTGTTAGCCAATCCACAATCTTTGCTGCATCTTCCTTGGAAATCAGCTGATGCATGAGGACTTGACCATGATGCTCCACATAAGAGCCATTACCACCAATCATCCCATCCAAGCCAATTTTCCATAATTCTGGTTGCATTTCTGCCTTGCTACGGCCAGTACAAACATAGACCAGATGCCCCTTTTCACGCGCCTGACGAATTGCCTTTACTGCTGACTCTGGAATGCGGTTATGATAATCTACCAACGTCCCATCAACATCTAGAAAAATAAGTTTTGACATATTTTCACCTCGAGTCTTCTTTTACTTTATTATACCCTGATACTGCTCCAAGAGATAATACTTTCCTCGGACAAACTGATACTATCCTATGATAGTATTGTTTCCAATCCAAAGCATTGCCATTTCTCCTGAAAGAAGCTATGATGAAGGTATGAATGATTTAAAAACACTACTGAATCACCTGCCCTATAAATTAGCAGCCTATGATGCCCAAGGAAACTTTCTCTACGACAACGGTGGCGCTGACGGTAGTTTCTTCCCCCCCGTGAGCCTGAAAATCTGCCTGATTGGGTCATGTCTGAAGTTCTAGCATCCTCTACCAAAGAAAGAAGTTATCAGATTCCAACTGACAGTTTTGATCAAGTTCTCATCCAGACCTACCAAGCTGCTATCGACAACGAAGGAAAAGTCCTAGGATTTTGGGAGACTATTTATGATTTGAAGCAACCTCTCAAGACCTATCTTGATAACTCTGCTCAAGCTCTTGTCGCCTGGTCTGATGCCACTAGTGGCGCTAGTTTCAAGGAAGAAACTGACTTTTAGGCTAAATTTCTTGCTTTAATAAATGAAAAATTCACTTAATTCAAGACCAGCGCAAAACACCCTTATTCATAAAATGTGCCTAAGTCAGCACTACAAAGGCTTTTTGGAAATCAGTCACTTTAATATCTCTCACAGAATTTATAAACACTCTATTTTGCATTTTTGCGCTATTTAAGGTAGAATGGGAGTAATGAGAAAAAGAATAAAACCGATCGTTGTTTACGTGGTTCTAGCTCTTTTAGGATTAGCATTAGTTATTGCAAATATTCACAATACGTCCAAACAGCAGGCGCATCTTCAAAACGTGAAATCTGCTATTCCTTATGCTACTACACCAAAAACAACAACCAGTAGTACATCTAGTAGTTCCGACGAGGAGCTGAAACTCAATCCCATTATCGACCTTTCGGGGTGGCAACTACCTCAGGATATCGATTACGATGTCTTGTCAAATCATATTTCTGGTGCTATCGTCCGCGTCTTCGGTGGATCACAGATTAGTAAGGATAGCAATGCCGCTAGTTCGAATGGGGTCGACAAATCTTTTAAAACACATATTAAAGAACTCAAAAAACGTGACGTTCCAGTTGCCGTCTATTCCTACGCTCAGGGTGCTTCTGTCAAGGAGATGAAGGAGGAGGCTCGTATTTTCTACAAAAATGCTTCTCCATACAAACCTACCTATTACTGGATTGACGTGGAAGAGGAAACCATGCCTAATATGGAGGAAGGTGTCCAAGCTTTTCTAGCTGAGCTCAAACGTCTAGGAGCTGATAAAGTCGGTCTCTATATTGGTGCTTATTTCATGCTTGAGCAAGAGGTTTCAACCAGAAACTTCGATGCTGTTTGGATTCCCGCCTACGGTACTGACTCTGGTTACTATGAGACTTTGCCAAACACTGATATTGACTATGATCTACATCAGTATACCTCACAAGGAAGTCTTCCTGGATTCGATAATATTCTAGATCTTAGCCAAATCAATCCCGAGAAAAACAAACGTAAAACCTTTGAAAAACTCTTTGGTAAGATTAAGCAAAAACCAACTAAAAATAAGAAGACTACTTCGACAAGTTCATCTAGTAGTCAGTAAAAACCAGTGTCTAAAGCACTGGTTTTCTTCTTGTCAAATTGGTTTAGGCTTGTTCGGACGAATATGGTATAATGGATGGTAGAAATGAATAACTTTAAAAGGAGATATGACAATGGCTAAGAAAGGCAAAGTCAAGAAGACCCTGGTTGACCAAATTCTTGATAAAGCTAAGATTGACCATGATAGCTTATCCTTCAATGGTTTAGAGGGGGAGCTTCCAGAAGATGTGGCGCGTGAGAGCATTTATAAAACCCTCGCCCTTAAGGGAGATAAGACAGGGCCTGTCATCGGCATTGTCCCTATCACCGAACACCTGTCTGAAAAGAAATTAGCTAAAATTTCAGGGAACAAGAAGGTTCAAATGATTCCACAAAAGGATCTCCAAAAAACAACTGGCTATGTTCACGGGGCTAACAATCCTGTGGGAATTCGCCAAAAACATAATTTTCCTATTTACATCGATCATTCTGCCCAAGATGCTGGCTTCCTCATTGTCTCAGCGGGGGAAATTGGGCGTTCTATTCGTATCAATAGTCAAGAACTTGCTGATTTTGTTAATGCTGAATTTGCTGATATTAAGGAGTAATCATGAAACTGTATTTTGTACGTCACGGTAAAACTGAGTGGAACTTGGAAGGCCGACTTCAAGGTGCCAAGGGAGACTCGCCTTTACTTAAAGAATCTATCGAACAAGTACGTGAGCTAGGTCACTACCTCAGTGACACTCATTTTGACTTGGTCTTCTCAAGTGACCTACCTCGTGCTAAAAAAACTACAGAGCTCATCATGGAGTCTCAAAAACCTAAAGCTAAAGTTACCTACACTAAAACTTTGCGTGAATGGCAACTAGGTAAACTAGAGGGGCAAAAGATTTCCCTTATCCAAGCCATCTATCCAAAAGAAATGGATGCCTTCCGTAACAATCTAGCCAATTTCCGTGCTAAGGACTTCCAAGCGGAATCTGTCTACAAAACAACAAAACGTGTGGCCGAATTTGTCAAAACACTTAAAGACAGTGATGCTAAAAATGTCCTCATTGTCGGTCACGGAGCTAACTTAACAGCTTCTATCCGTACCCTCCTTGGTTTTGAACCTGGTCTTCTTCGTAAAGCAGGAGGTCTTGACAATGCTTCTGTCACTATTCTCGAAACCAACGATTTCGAGCACTTCACTCTTAAATGTTGGAATGATACGTCCTATATGGATGAACAAAACAAGATTAGCTAAATCATCGACTGACTTCATAAGACAAGCGATCCTGATTAAGA
>BNJV01001006.1_pt1 | contig 10661 bp, 21 predicted proteins | sample 8540591 | NCBI WGS metagenome assembly BNJV01 (sample SAMD00202457, study PRJDB9452) | human saliva metagenome | host: Homo sapiens
GAAACCTTTCTATATTGTTAAATCTTGTATTTCATCATTATATTTTTCTGTCTAGTTTCTCATTAGACTATATTATATCAATTATATCAAAACTATCTTTTTTCGTAGCAAAGAGAGTTCTTTGTGACTAATTGTTTTTGTTAACAGCAATAGAAAACCATATACTATTGAATAAACAATAACTTTTAGTAACATACTTAACAAATTATTAGAAATAGATAGTACACTTGAAAAATAATAGATATACAAGAGTACTCCGTTACAACACTAGCAACTAATGGTTTTAGTTGCTATTTTAAGTAAAACCACACATATCTAAATAGTTACGGGCATAATAAGACATCAAGATACATACAATTATTTCTACAATTACAAGTGTGAATGCCGCACCTCTATATCCCCAAAGCGGTATTGCTAAGAGATTTAATAAAATACTAACTACCGCACCAGTTACGACTGAAATTGTAAAATAGCGAACATTATCAGTTGGAATCAACGTCTGACGCCCTACAATCTCTGAAAAAGCAATTGGAATTAATGAAAAAGACAACAATATTAATAGCTACGTATGTTTCAGCATATCCTTTTTCCTAAAAAATTTGCACGAATTCTTGGCTTACAAGTAACACTCCAACAACCACTGGAAAGGTTAATATACAATTGAAGAGCATTGATGTCTTCATTACTCTACTAACCTCTGCTCGTTTGCCTTGGGCATGCAAATTAGTCATTCTAGGTAAAAGAACTGCACTCAAAGTTGCTACTAAACTAATCAAAAATCGAATTTAGATTCACAGCTTGAGTATAGATACCAACATCGAAAGTATTTCCTAAAGATCCAAGAATAATTCTGTCCAACGTATTATAAATTGAGATTGAAATCTGGGGGTAGAAAGAAGGATAAAGTAGGTTTGAAATTTAAAAGAACCTCTCTAATATCAACTCGTACAAGTCGTGCATAGTCTTTTATGCTTAACCACATAATCCCTTGTGAAAACAAAGAAGAAAGGCTAATTATCAATATATATAGATAAATATCTGACTGGTCTCGAATAAATAGAATATACAGACTACACTGACTAATTTTTACTATTGTATTCCGTATAACAATACTTTTTAAAAATCTTCTAGTCCTTGAAATAACCAACTAATATCAAACATGATTGCAATCAAAGAAAAATATTTGAACTACAAAAATATTGTTGATATTGTCCTGGGAATGCAAAAATATAGAATATATAAAGTAGTGTTGCTATAGTTGTAGAAATTAGTTGAAAATAATAAACGGAGGAGAACACTTTAGAAATTTCTTGTTTCCCTCTATGGCTCACTTTTAGCAATTTGGTTACTACCATATGTAATAATCCCAAGCATTCCAAACATTGTAAAATAGGTTGTAATAGACGATGTAAAGTTGTAACTTCCCATTAACGTTGGATTAAAAATCCTTGTAACATACGGAACTGTCACAAAAGGAAGAATTATCGTTAAAATTTTTATATAAAAAAATTATATATAAAATTTTTATAATTTTCATAGCGATAACCTTTCTTTAATTTTAATTAAATAATATACAATATAATATAGCTTATGTTTTAGTAAAAATGCTAATATTTTTTTGAGATTTTTCTTAGGATAACCTAGAGAATAAGCATTCAGAAATCCCTATCACTTCCAATAGTATCCAAGTATTCTTCTATTTCTCTAATAGAATTCTGTACTCCAAAACACCTTCAAAAAAGCGTACAAAATGGCATCTCGCATAATGTGTTCTTGAAAGACCGTTTGAAGCTCGCCAATTCCCCACAATTGTATATATTTTTCGATTACTTTATGAGTTTTCAATTGCTTGAAGATACCGATCCCTTCTCAAAACTTTACTCCTTGTGACAGACTTTGGATTATAAGTCATGATATAGAGACCTTCCATGATATATAACACACTTCGTGAATACGTTAATAATGGAAGACTCTGTAATAAGTCCTCTCAATCCAAATTGTTTTCACTTCATCTGCAATATCATACTTTACTGCTAGCTCTCTTCGAATGGTCGCATATCCTATCACAAAATAACCATAGCGTAAAAAAACCTTCATACAACTCTTTTTATCATTTTCAAAAAGAATTTCTTTTATTAAAGTATGGTCTAACTATACTTCTCACCATTTTCTTCTCTAACTTTTGGAAAAATAATTATATCTGGATTGCTAGAATTAATCTTAGCGGATAAAATATTTAATAGCTTCTGGAATTAATTGATCATCTCCGTCTAAATAAATAATAAAATCTCCAGTAGCTTTTACTAACCCTGAAGATCGAGCTAGCGCAACACCTTCATTTTTTTCTCTTTATTTATAATAACAATACGTGAATCGCTAATCGCAATATTGGTAATAATATTTTAATGAATGATCTGGCGAACTATCATTTACTAAAATTAATTCAAAGTTATCATATGTCTGATTTAAAAACAGAATAGATACATTCTTCAATGTACTCTTCAACATTGTAGATAGGGACAATGACAGAAAATTTCAATATTTAACACCCCGTCTCTTTCAAATAATATATGATTATCATTTTGTTTATAAAAATACTCTGGTGAAGATAATTCATTTTGACCTTTTCTATTATTTCCTCAAATTTATCAACTGCAAGATTTAGAGAAAATGCTTTCAAATCTTCACTACCTTTTATGAGCCAACTTAAAACGCAATTCATTATTTTTCAATTAAACGAATAATATTTTCTGCTAAAGCATAACTATCATTAATAGGTGATAGCATTGCGTTTTCGTTACTGGCATACTCAAAAACACCTTTGTAAGCTGTCGAGACAAGCGCACAACCACAGGCCATACTTTCAGCTCCTGTCAAACCAAATCCTTCATTTATACTAGCACAAACAAAAATAGCTGTGTTATTATAAATATTTCTCAATTGAAGAGCTGTTTTGATTTTTGATAATAACTAATCCACTCTTTATCAATTTCTCTCTCTTTTACACGCTCCGAACATAGTTACGCTGAATATTTGGGCACTGTTGGCGAACCAAGCTCAAAGCTTCAAGAGCTATTGGGACACCTTTGTGCTCCCCATAATGATAGAGCATAGCGATTTCCAATGGATTTCTTTCTTCAATTTGATTTATTATTGAAAAAGTTTCTTGTATCAATTGGATTTTTGAGCAATCTAACATCAGGATCAAATTTCGAAACTAATTCATATAGCCATTGTGAAACAACTATATTATTCATTCCCATCTGATAAGTCTTATATACTTCTTCATCTGAAAAAGACCAATTTTTCAAAATCTTGAATCAAATAGAACTTTCTTCCACAACGTTTCGGTAGTTTATAAACTATTTCTGCTGTGTTTACCGCAGTAGGAAAAACAATATCTGAATCTGGAAATGAGTTTCATTACGATAAGTGTTGCAATTCTCCTAACCCCGCTGGTCTAACGGAAACCATTTGGGATAAAAAAATGCTTATAAAGTTGAGATAGGTAATATTTAATAGCGTAGTTTTTAACAATATTAAATTTTTGATTTGTAAAACAAACAATTGAAACTTCGTGTCCTCTCTCCACCAAACTATTGGCATATTCAAACACCACTTTAAATCCTCCAACAGGAACATCTGGTAAAGACGGTAAGCAAAAAGTAATTTTTCATTTTTCTCCCACTAAGATTTAATTTCCCCCAACTCATCATCAGTATGAGTAATCATAACACCCCAAAACCATATAAAATAAGAATAAAGTGATATTATTAGCAAAAAGTCAAAGGAAAAACATCTCTATCAGTGTCATCACTATCAGTAAAATCGTTAATTTATTAAATGAATTCGTTTTTATCTATTGATGATATATAGATAAATAAAGCAATAAAAAGTAATAGGCATCCAATGATTCCAACCTCTATTAAATACGTTGTCAACACGGAGTCTGTTGTCTGGAATCCAAAAATAGTAAGAATATTGAGGAAGAAAAGTCAAATAAAGCCGAACCATAACCTCCCCTATGATTGCTTTTTATAGGGTGCTCTGACATATAAGGAATTACATTTTTAGAGTTCCAAATCTTTGGCCAGAGAGTCATCGGAATAGCCAAGCGAAATAACTCTATCATATCGTGAAGAAACTAACTCAACAATCTTGTTTATAAAACCTGATATATTTAAGGCAATGAAAAACAATCGAAACACTTATCAACCATGAAAATTTTTACTTTCTTTACAAAGAAGAAGTAATGGATCATCGTTATAATAACAAAAAAGTAATCCAAGCCATTCTAGACTGACTAATTATTAAAAGCAAATAAAAACAGTTCCTTTATAACTATAATCGAACAACTTATTCTTACTCGGAAAGATTAAAGAGAGTAACCAACCCACTAATAAAACATATGCAAAAATAAGTATAGTGAGTAAAGAACGAACTTGGATAATATACAATATTTGCAAATTCATTCATTCTTTTTATCCAATTAGTAGCCCCAGTAGTTATAAAAGCTACCAATAGGATTGTATTTAGCACGCCACTCATAAATCCCAAATAGTGCAAAACAATATGACTAGAGACTTTATGCAACCGATAAAAAGTTTCATCCTTTTTGGTGTTTATATACAAACTAGTCGAACCAAAGGCAATCGTTGGTAATAAGATATATCTAATTACAAAATTAGTTAAACTAGATGTAGATTTCAAAAAAAGAAAACTCACAAACGAGTAGTATGCCACAAATAAAAATTAAAAATATTCTGTATGTAAAAAGTAAATTGTTTTGATAATATTCTTTTGAAGTACAACCAGAAAAACAGAGGCAATATTATTGTAAGATTAAAATTTCTATAGTATGCCACCCCAATGATAAACCAAAAAGGACAGTGATAAATAAACACCCATTCTACTTTTCTGGGATAATCTATTCATGTTTTCTCCATTCTTGGATTTATTTTTAACGTTTTTTAATATTTTTAATTGATGGAATTCTTAAATAGTAGTACAGAATATAGTGGAAATAATGTTGGACTTTTGATACTCGATTCAATTGTCTTAAAAAGTGACCATTGATGGTTCTATTTTTGGGAAATTTAAGCCGTTTCAAACCAAAAATATTTGTCTTCGTACCAAAACCAATCGTATTGTTTTCATGAATACGATATCTTATTAATTTTTCATTTAAAAAACATACTTTCCCAATTTTTGAGGCAATTAATAATAATTGATGATCGTGATACAAGGTTCTATTATCAATTTTCAAATACAGTTCTCGAGTCTTCTTCGAAATACAATATGTAGACCTGGACAACATTCCCCAACATAAGATAATCAAATGATAGATTAATAATTTTTCATCCTTTTTCTCTAATTCTGTGAAAAACGATTCGGAACAAATTGTTCCGTAGCCTTTTAATTCACTACCGTTTTTTATCAATTAGGGCTAAAATTTGTACAAACAGCTTCACACTTGTACTCCTTCATAACTTCCATTGTTTTTTCAACTTTATCAAATTCCCAAACATCGTCTTGATCCGCTAAAAATAAAATTTCCAGTACAAGCTTCAATCGCATTATAAAAATTTTTGAATATATCCTACATTTTCCGGATTCCGAATGAATTTCACGCGAGAATCTTCTACTTTTGATACAACACCAGCTGTATCATCGGTTGAACAATCATCGAAGATAATGACCTCATCAACTTCTACACTTTGATTTAAGATAGACCGTAGCTGAGTAGCCACATAACCTGCACCATTATAGGTTGTCATTGCGACAGAAATCATTTTATGAGCTCCTTCATAATTTTTATAGTAAGTCCCATCTTTCATCGTTTCGGATTCGTCAAACTTATAGGTTAATTTATGGAAGGGTGTTGTCAATAATAGATTGTCCCACCACGTTTGGTTAAAAATCGTCAAATAAATTAAGTAAAGAATATGTGGCATAGGTATTGGAAGCTGGAAAACTTCTTTCCATCCTTCCGGATAGGTTTCTATTGCTAATTGAAACATTAAATGAAAAATAAAGTAATCTTTCACATAATCAAATTTTTCCCAATATTTATATAACAAATGCTTTGTTAATTCCAATAATTCATTGTGAGTTTCGAAGTGATGAACCAATTAGAAATTTGCATAACATGCCCATCTATAGGTTTTAAACCTTGAAATACAAATAAATTGGAGTCTAACATATAATCTGGAATATTTGAAGAGGTACAATAAACTGTTGAGTCAATCCATGTTCCACCATATCGAGTTAATAATTCCAACCTCAATAAGTCAGAAAAGTGTGTCGAACTAATAATTCCTTTAGTATATTTTTCTACAATATATTCAGGAAATTCAACATATTGAGAATAATTTTCCTCCGTAATTAGAACAATATCTCTATCAGGAAGATTTTTCTTGAATAGATGATACACATTGTTGAACAAGTTCGGGAGCATTCTCTAATCCTTGCATCCAACAAATCCATACCTTATTACTCCTCTTCTTCTCAAATGATTTCCCGTGTGGAAAGAAATTCTTTAATTATAGGAGCATTTTCTTTTTCTCAATTTTTCATTAGCTTGTAACGCTACAATTAAACGCACTAGCTCAAGAGCTTTTCTATCTCTCCCTAAGAAAATCGTCCCCATCGTTAAAGGAAAAAGGTTCTATTCTTTAAAGACGTTAGTAGTATCTCTTTTTATTTATCTTCTTTTTCATTATCTCAAATATTTCTTATACAATTTACTAAATAAAATCACTGTCCGACTCAATTGTTTTCGCAGACTTACCCCAACGAATTTTCTCTGACAAAACCATTCTGACAGCATATAAACCGCCACGTTGAATAATATTTTCAACTTTGTCTAGAAGAGCCTGTTCCAGAATCTGACAATGCTTGTCTTCTCAATAAACAGATAGCCACCATACTCTGCTTATATGTCAGTGCATGATCTTTAGCCAAATCATTTATTTTAGACAATCTTTTCAAAATTCGGCTCATTTTGAAATTGTACTCATGTTTGCTAGTAACATTACTTCCATAACGTCTGTAACCCATTACTGTTTCAGGATAAAAATAAACATTCCCTTTAGAGCGACTGCTTTGAGTTATAAAATTATCATGTGATAAAAAGACTAATTCAGTCGCATCATTTTGCAATTTTGGGAGAGTGAAAACAAATCATAGTTAAAGAAAGTGTTACAACATAAACTTTGTGCGCCATATAAGCAGTAATTGGATTAGTATAACTAATCCCCATCAAATAGTTCATACTTGGAGACGTTTTCTTCTCCTTTTTCCATCAATAATCCTCATATCGGCATAAATCATTTGTTGGTCCTTGAGTATGAATTTCATGATAAAAAAATTTTTGTAAAAGTTCTAGCTTATCTCTATCCCAGATATCATCTTGATCTGCAAACATATAGAAATCGTAAACTTTTTCTTGCACTCGCACAGCATTGATTAAACCAAAGAAATTGTAATAAGCCCCATGGAAATCTGAGTCGTTTTGAATTAATTTGGATACGTCTATCTCTAGTAATATATTCTTTAACAATATCAACAGTATGAGTCTAACGAATTATCATCACGTATAATCAGTTCCCAATCTGTTATGGTTTGATTTTATAATACTATCTAACTGCTCACGAAGATATTTTTCTCCATTATAGGTCGCCATCATGATTAGTATCTTACTTGTTTGCACTAGTGAACTCCTTTAAAATTCTATAAGTATTACCAAATCCAAGCTTAGCATCAAATAATCCTCGCCAGCCTAATCTTTCTAGCTTATCGCTCCTAAGGCTGGCATTCTGCATGGGATTAGCCTGCTTTAAGATCTTGGTTATCGGAACATCCATAATAAGTTTCACATTGCTAACTTGAGAAATAATTTCAGCCATCTGTTTTTATAGTAATGATTGAATTTGGATTGGAAATATTATAAACCTGCCCTGATTCACCTGAAAGAAGAACACTTAAAATAGCACTAGCACAATCCAAACTATAACAATAGGATCTTAACTGACTCCCTGTACTCTTCATAACAATATCACGACCAGCAATGGCCTCATTCATAAAGAATGAAGAAAACACGATTATCTGTTACTTTGGCACTTGGCCTGTAAATATGTCCTGGACGTACAACGGTAATGTTTAAAGAATATTCTGACACAAAGCTTGTACAAAGAGTTTCTGTCGCTCGCTTAGAACTAGCATAAGAACAACGAACATTAAGATGGTCAACCAACCCAATATAGTTTTCCTCTAAAGGTTGATTACTCGAACTTAGTCCATAAACTTCACTGGATGATACATAAAGCACCTTAGAAACCCCAGCATTCTTAGCATGGACAAAAGGTTGTACATTCCCTAAAAATTACTAGTCATGGTTTCTACTGGCTGATTGACATACAACTCTGGGCTTGCTGGACTTGCTGCATGAATAATAAAATCAATATCAAAATTAAAATCTGGAACTACTCGTTTGCATCATAAGCTACAAATTTTAAGAAGCTTGTTTCGAACCAAATCGCTCCTTTAAATAGCTAAGATTACGACCACAACAGTATATTTTAATATTAAAATTTCTTAGATCGTTTAGAAGTAATAACTGATCCACAATAGAGAATAGATTAAGCCTGACCCACCTGTTATTAGGATTGATTTTTCTTTCAGTTCAGCAACATTAACGATTGCTGACAATGACTCTTTAACATCCCTTTTATAAAGATTATTTGATAATAGTACCATGATTATTTAATCCAATTATCACGTGTTGAACTTAACAAGGCTTTTAAAAATGTCTAAATCTTCAACAGTTGTAATCTTAAGGTTTTTCTCAGATCCAAGTGAAAAGTAGCTCTTCTTACCAAATAATTGCATCAACTGACAAGAAGCTGCGACATCTGTAATCCCGCTTTCTAAAGCTTTGTTATGTAGTTCCATAATAGCATCAAGTTGATAGACATGAGGGTGTCTGTGTACGAAGCAACAAATCACGATTCAAAGCTTCAATAGAGGCTCTTGAATGTGGCTCATCTAAAACAAAAACAACTTCTGTTGTAGGAATAGCAGCCACTGCATTCCCAAATTGTTGGTAAGTAGCTAAAGCATCACTAATAATTTTCATTACTTACTAAAGGACGATTACCATCGTGGATTAATACAGTAACCTCTTCATTTAGGTGTGCTTCCTTAACGGCTTTTCAAACCATTATAAATAGACTCTTGGCCTGAAGAACCACCAAGAGTAATCATCTTTAATTTTAGTGATACCAAACTGTTCAGCATAAGCCTTTACCATCTGCTCCCCAGCCTTTTTAAAAATCACTATGCAAATTTCATCAATTTCTGGGTGATTCTGAAAATTTTTCAAGGTGTATATAATAATTGGTTTATTTTCAACATGAATAAATTGTTTTTGGAATGTCTTGACCCACACGGCTACCAATTCCCGATGCTGTTAAAAATTGCTACTTTCACTTATTCTTCTCCATAACTCAACTCTAAAAATAAATGTTGCTCTCTCCTATCAACAGAAGGAACGACCATATAATCTTTACCGTAGAACATTTCTAAATATTCTTCTGACCAAACAGGAACATTCACCATCAAATCTTCAAAAGTACTATTTTATAAACATTCATATTCTCTCGCAAGTAAGTCTCGCGTCTAAAGTGCTTTCTTCCTGTAGGTATGGATACATATTTTGTATTTGAGTCCCTACAGCTTGAATTACATTTATCAAGCCAGTTTAGCCATTTCTCAATTGGAATAATGCCAAAAACCAACCAACCATCAACTTTCCAGCAGAGTAATTTAGCTTCCTACCTTCCAGTCTAAACATTTCTTTCATCAGAGCATGATTCTTTGTTTCTCATACAGAAGCCAAAGCAAAAGTCAAAAACATACTTGTATATCCTTGAAAGAATCGTTTCACTCACATTATCGTAAACATTTTTCCACAATGTAAAGATCTATCGAAATGCCACATTCATCAGCTGAATGGTCATATTTTCTGCGAGCTACCGTTCCCTCTTACGAATTTGGGAAACATAGCCCAAGTTCAGGATGACTATTTGGAGATTGAAGATAATAATGATCACTAAAAATCTTTACAGGCGTTACAAAGAGAAACAAGTTTATCATAACTTTCTGAGGAATATTGATATCTACATCATCATCCCATGGAATAAACCCCTTATGTCGAATTGCACCTAAAATACTACCACCACTCAAGGAGTAATGGATTTCATGCTCATCAAAAATTTAAAGATATCTGAGATCATTTTAAGTAGCTCAGCTTGATATTTTCAAGCCTTCCTCATCAAGAAAAATAATATCTGATTTGTCATATTTCAATTCGACTGACACTAATTCTCCTCATAAACACTTCCTCATAATCTGACACAATCTTTTTCCCATGTGAATGCATCCGCAATTCGTTGGCTAGACTTTTCGTCTAATTCCGAAATAGCACTTTCATCAAGTCGTTCCACTTCCTCGATTACACGCCAGCTCATCTTTCCAATAAATGGCTCCGTCTTCACCAACTTCACGGTTAAAGCCAACATCTAGCAATAAATTAAGTTTTGTTGATGCAAGAGCTTCTAAAAGCGATGGGTTTGTCCCACCAACCTCATGACCATGAAAAT
>BNJV01002098.1_pt1 | contig 10633 bp, 11 predicted proteins | sample 8540591 | NCBI WGS metagenome assembly BNJV01 (sample SAMD00202457, study PRJDB9452) | human saliva metagenome | host: Homo sapiens
GGATTTGTGTGATTTGCTGTTTATTTGCTGTGGGTGTAGTAAGCTGCTGGGAAAGAGCTGTGCGGCGTCCTTCTCTCTGGGCGTTGGGCTTGGAGAGCCGTTACAGTTTTTATCCCTGAGAGTAGTTGAGTGATGGAATCCGAAGAGGTATCTGGCGGCAACGCTGCTGTTGTCAATTTTTATACTGAGTTAGGGCTGGATCGTACTTGGGCTGTTGACCAGCTGCAGGCGAAGCTTCAAAAACTTAAGCTTCATTGGGGGCGTCGTGCGAGTCTTGCCGGCAAGCATGGCGATTAGATGGGCGAGAAACGTAAATATTTAAGCTAATAAAAATTTAGAGACCGGTCTGTCTAGTTAACTAGCTTGGGAGTGTTGTCTCATGTCTCTACGTGTGGCAGAGAATGTTGATTTAGGTTCAAAACGGCTCGATTTCATTGGAGCAGGGAACATCTGGGTTGATGATTCTCTGATTGATGATTCGTCAGTTAAATTTGTTCAGCATCTGATCGGTGAAGCTTTCGCAAACACCGCTCCTGGACAGCTAGAAATTATCGTCTACGATGACTCTCTGTCAGGCTTGGCCGCTCCATTTCAAGATGTTAATAATGGGGGCGAAAAGCTCCTTCGGATCGTAAATAGCCCGAAAGATCTCTTAATTTGTCTCGACTACCTGCGTCGTCACGTTCAGGGAGTTGCTAACGTTGTGCAGGGTCGTTCGTCAACATTGACGGCATTTAGGCGAGCTGTAGGTAAACCAATCGAAGGCTACAAGCTACTCGTCCTCTCTGCAGATTTTGATCTCCTCGATGATGAAATTAAGAACTCAGTTCGTACACTAGCGAAAGCAGGCCCTCGTAACGGAGTGTCCTTTCTGATCCACGCCCCCGCTCTTGGAGTCAACGAATTTTTCCTAGATTTGTTTCAGCAGGTAGAAGTATCCGGAGATTTGCTGTGCGATAAGACAGGTAAGTTGATCGGCACTTTTGACGCACCCTGCGCAGAAAAACTTATTAGCATCGCTAATAGCGTCCAGCAGGCCCTTATTTCTACAACGGTTGAAATTGTGCCTTTTGGAGAGATTGAGCCGCTGGGTGATAAATGGCTACATAGCAGTCGAGATGGCATTACATTCACTGTTGGCCGCTATGGCATGTCCGTTATATCGATTACTCTTGGCGATGAGATTAATCAACGGCACAATGCTTTGGTGACTGGCGCTGTCGGCCAGGGAAAGTCGAATCTAATTTCCGTAATCGTACACAGCCTGTGTCATCGATATTCACCTCAAGAACTGCAACTATATCTTCTTGATTTCAAAGAAGGTGTGACACTTCAGAGATTCACTGATGGGCCACAGGGTGAGTATCTTCCACACGCCAGAGTTCTCGGTTTGGAAGCTGATCGGGAATTTGGTCTAGCAGTTCTGACACACTTGTTTACGATCTACTCGTCACGAATGAAAGAGTTTAAGCGGGTTGGCGTCCAGAGTTTGCGCGAATACCGCATAAAACTTCCTGACGCCAGAATGCCACGAATTGTTCTCTTTGTAGACGAATTCCAGATGATGTTTGCAGAGCGCGACAAGATCTCCGATCAGATCGCTGATCTGCTCCAGCGCGGGGTACGCTTGTTTCGCGCATGCGGTATTCACGTCGTGCTTGCCTCTCAGACAATCGGTGGAAACAATAGTCTTATTGGAGCGACAGCAGAAGGACTATTTGGACAAGTTCCGGTCAGAATCGCATTGAAGAATTCAGTTGCGGAATCGCAGGCAACTTTGGGATCTCGAAATGATGCTGCCGCTCACATTCGGTCACGTGAGGCTATCGTTAACCTCGATTATGGAGAAGTTTCTCAAAATAAGAAAACTGCCATCACGTTTGCAGACGAGAACATTCTCGCACCAATGCGGCATACTTGGTGGGCCGCAGCAAACTCAACTCCTGCACCATATGTCTTCAACGGTGAACGCGCACTATGTCTTGACGACAGTAAGCTAGCGATAGACAAGCTGATGCGACATCCTGCAGATAGTCCAGTTGCTTTCTTTGGGCAGCGTATTGAAGTTGATGGCACCGTGTTGGACGTTGCTATGAACAACGACATTGGCCGTAACGTGGCTATTGTTGGTCCTGCAAATGCCTCCATCACATTGGCGAACGCCTTAAAGAGCCTTTCCCTACAGCCTCATGGTAGTGAGGTAGAGGTGATCGTTCTTGATTTCCTGCGCGTGAACAAACAGTGGGAGGCCACTCGTGAGCGACTGTATTCTGATTTAACTCAATCTGGTATCTCAGTGCGGCTCATTGAACCTGAAGAGGCTAATACGGCACTCACAGAGCTGGCTGAGAGGGCAGAGGCTTCTCAGCCACGCTCAACGCCACTACGCACAACCTACGTATTGGGGCTAGGCATGGAGCGGCTGCATGACGCGTTTCGTTTGCCTGACCTGTGTCGTAATGGCCCTGGTCATGGTATCCATATCCTCGGCTGGTGGATGAAGGCAGATGCTTTTAATGAACAGGTCGGTTATGGGGGCTCCGCTTATTTCGATGTCAAGGCGGCGTATGGACTTGACACTCAGACGACTCGCCGTTTCCTTGACGAGCCGCTTCTCGATTGGCGTCCACGCGCCAATCGGATGATTGTATGGGATTCGGCAGTCATGCCAGCACCTGTACGCGTGATTCCATATACCAGATACCCTGGAACTACCGAAGAATTTGATAATTGATAGATATTTTGAGGAGCACTCATCATGTCAATGCTTACTGACACGGTCCGAGAGGTAGTAGCTATCCGTCAACAATTGGTGGATGAAGAGGCGCGTATTAACGCATACTTAAGGGCAAACCAGAAACAAATGCAACTGGTCCGTGAAGCCCTACAGGGCAGTCAGAATGCGCACGACACGAGGATGTTGACGGCCCTTCAGCAGGCCGAAGATTCTCTGAAGAAGGCGCAGAGAGAGAGATTCAACAAGCACTCACCGCGTTGTTACGTGTGTCAACCATTTGAGATGGATTCCAAGTTTTCCTAGAAAGGATTGAATATGACTTCAATACAAGATGTTGCCAACGCAGCTCATCGTTTGAACGATGAGGCTAAAACGCTTGCCCACATGTCATTGATGTGCTCAGATACTGTTAATCGTCATTCGTCGCGGCTTTATGCGATTGTGAGAGGTTCAACCTCTGGTGAGCAAGCAGTTAGACAGATTGGTATTGCATCACAATCCATACGGGATTCGGCCGTTAAGATGCAGGCACTTGATTCAGCTGTGCAAGCTTTTATTAGTGACCTGACGAAGTAAGTTTTTCATGCCTTGGGTTGTTGATCCCGATCTCGAACAATGGCGGCGCGAGGCGCTCGATTTACTTGCCCTTGCTCGATCCGAATTGTCATTCATGGAGTCTGCATGCGAAGACCTTTCGAACTTAACATCGGAGCTTGTATCTGGAACTAGTTTGGGTGACAGACTTGCAACAGATATGAGAGCCTCCGTGTCGTTTGTCGGTCAGTCAAAAGCCAGGTGCGATAGTGCACGTGTCGCAGCACAAGCTATCTGTATTGAACGATACGTGCCTGACGATGATGAGGACTACTACTATGGGGGTTCATAATGGCAGCTAATAGTTTTTCTGATATTGATAGTGACTTGACGAGGCTGAGAGAGCGCGTCGATGGTGCTAATGGGATTATTAGCCATTTGAATAAGGCGGAGGAACTACTTAATCAGGCCCGCGAAATACTTGCTCGATTCTCCGATAAATCAGCAGAGCGCGCTTTTAAGCTGGCTTCATCGGCACTCGATAGTTCTCGCAATGCCTCGTGCGGTTCGCTCAGAAATTTTGCTAGGGGCTCCGTAGAACTCCAATCACGCATCCGCAATACATGAGGAGAAATACTTCGAAACATAGTTGTCTCCCGCGCAGATATGATGCAAACGGAATTTTGCAAGAAACAAATCTTCCTAATGGAATTTGTCAGCTCAATAACAACCCTCATAAAGAATAGTAGATTCGAATACTTACGCACGTTCCGTGCGTGACAGAAAGTACTGATTGAATATGGCAGCACTACACCTGTGAGTTTAATTTCTTTACACAAATTCTATCTTTATTTGGTGTGGGTGTAGTAAGCTTCTGGGAAAGAGCTGTGCGGTGTCCTTCTCTCTGGGCGTTGGGCTTGGAGAGCCGTTACAGTTTTTATCCCTGAGAGTAGTTGAGTGATGGAATCCGAAGAGGTATCTGGCGGCAACGCTGCTGTTGTCAATTTTTATACTGAGTTAGGGCTGGATCGTACTTGGGCTGTTGACCAGCTGCAGGCGAAGCTTCAAAAACTTAAGCTTCATTGGGGGCGTCGTGCGAGTCTTGCCGGCAAGCATGGCGATGAGGCTCGTGAGCGTCTGAGTGTTATTGAGTCGGCTCTGAATACCTTTAGTGATGAGGATGCTAAGGAGCGTTACGATTATCGCCTGCGTCATGCCGATTCGGTGGTCTCTGATGATGAGGTTAATTGGGTGGCGCGGGCTTGGACTTACTACTTCGCTGAGGACTACGATGCTGCGGTGGTTGCGGCTCGTAAGGCTCGTGAGCGTGGTTCTAGTGATCCTGCGGCTTATGTTGTGTCTGCATGGATTGAACTTGCGCAGTATCAAGCAGAACGGGCGCTAGAGTACGCTTCCGAAGCTTATATACTCAGCGATGTTGGTAAAGGTATTTTTGAAGTATTTCAAGTTCGAGGGATAATATTCTGTGCATTAAAAAAATTTGATCAGGCAAACGATACGTTAAATAAAGCCCTAGCGTTAGCCCCATCAAATTATATCGCCGAGATATATAGATACCTTTCGATCGCACAATTTGAACTCCGCCTATATGACAAATCTTTTCGTTCTTGCCTAGCCGGACTTGAAACTGATAAATATAATCAACATCAAAACGCGTTAATTCGTAAGGCTCGCGCCAGTATTTACAAGATTATTAACTGTGGGGCGACAGGTTCTGCACTTACCTTGACAGTTAACTCTACCAAGCAACTAATTGCCGATTCTGGAATAGGATTGAACATAAAGCAATTATTGGATGATTTTGTCGACAAGGTTTATAAGATGGTAGCAGAGGAACCTAAACCTCCTACCACCATTCGGCCTACCTTGACTTTAAAAGCTTCCGAAGAGTTATTGATTTTCGAGGAATTCGACGTATTTGGCATCGCCTTTCTCACATCTTTTGCATATGCTGCAATCCAGAATTTTATTACGTTAGTTATTACCGCAATATCTGTAATTATTATGATTGTCATAATCGGCATAACCATTCAGGGAATATGTGTTCGTATTGGCGATAAAAATAGGAAGAAAATTTATAATTATGAGTTAGCTGACTATGAAGCAAAGATGACTGATTACCGGCTAGAAAGAGAGGAATTTCATGAACTATGCAATGAGATTAATAAGCTTATTTGAGTTTCCCTCTCCTAGATTTTAGTAAATCTATTTATGTCTAAACAGGCTCTTGCTGGATTCTAGTGATGGTTGAAACACGATCTGATTGACTGGAGTGTGTTGCAGCCACTAGAATCCAGCGACCTACTACTTCATGGGTAAAGACAACATTGTTTTCCACTCCCAGATTTGGCCTGCTGAAATGCTGGCCCAAAACGGTAAGGGCTCACGCGGCGGCGACCACAACCCCTTCGGCCAGCTAAACCTGCCCACCGAGGTGGTTTCCAGCGAGTTCCTAACCATGGAGGGCAAGAAGTTCTCCTCCTCGCATGGCATCGTGATTTATGTGCGTGATGTGCTCAGCCGCTACCAGGCTGACGCGCTGCGTTACTTCATCTCTATTGCCGGCCCGGAAACCGCCGACGCTGACTTCACCTGGGCTGAGTTCGTGCGCCGCACCAACTCTGAACTGGTGGCTGCCTGGGGTAACCTGGTCAACCGCACCGCCTCCATGATCCACAAGCGTTTCGGGCAGATCCCTGAGCCGGGCGAGTTCACTTTTGAAGACCGCTCGCTGCTATCTGAGGTGGAGCGCGGCTTTAAGACCGTGGGTGACCTGATCATGCACCACCGCCAAAAGGCCGCCCTGAGCGAAGCCATGCGCCTGGTGGGTGAAGCCAACCGCTACATTGCCGAGACTGAGCCTTTCAAGCTCAAGAGCGAAGAGCAGCAAGAGCGCCTACGCACTATTCTGTTCGTGCTGGCCCAGGTGTGCGCTGAGCACGGCTGGTATGCCTCAGTGTCGGGGCCGGTGACTTACAAATCTAACCGGGAGCTGCGCGCCGCAATTGCGGCGATGCCACAGCAGTTGCTGCTGATAGAAACCGATGCTCCCTACCTGCCGCCTACCCCTTACCGGGGTATGCCTAATGGCTCTTACCTGTTGCCGGTGACGTTAACCGCCTTGGCGCAGCTGCGCCAGCTGAGCCTAGAGCAAATGTGCCAGCTGGTTAACCGCAACAGTCACGAGGTGTACGGTTTCTAAATGGGGTTGTAACTAAACCAGGTGGTTCCTAACTCAAACTAGAGCTGGAGCTAATACCAAGCGGGAGTGCAGTAATTCAAAAACAAGCGTGCGCCGGGCCTTAATGAACAGGCCCGGCGCACGGGAGAAATGTATTATTTAGGGATTTGTGTGATTTGCTGTTTATTTGGTGTGGGTGTAGTAAGCTTCTGGGAAAGAGCTGTGCGGTGTCCTTCTCTCTGGGCGTTGGGCTTGGAGAGCCGTTACAGTTTTTATCCCTGAGAGTAGTTGAGTGATGGAATCCGAAGAGGTATCTGGCGGCAACGCTGCTGTTGTCAATTTTTATACTGAGTTAGGGCTGGATCGTACTTGGGCTGTTGACCAGCTGCAGGCGAAGCTTCAAAAACTTAAGCTTCATTGGGGGCGTCGTGCGAGTCTTGCCGGCAAGCATGGCGATGAGGCTCGTGAGCGTCTGAGTGTTATTGAGTCGGCTCTGAATACCTTTAGTGATGAGGATGCTAAGGAGCGTTACGATTATCGCCTGCGTCATGCCGATTCGGTGGTCTCTGATGATGAGGTTAATTGGGTGGCGCGGGCTTGGACTTACTACTTCGCTGAGGACTACGATGCTGCGGTGGTTGCGGCTCGTAAGGCTCGTGAGCGTGGTTCTAGTGATCCTGCGGCTTATGTTGTGTCTGCATGGATTGAACTTGCGCAGTATCAAGCAGAACGGGCGCTAGAGTATGCTTCCGAAGCGTACGTGCTGGACGAAAATGGTGATAATGCTTTTGAGGTTCAGGAGGTCCGCGGGATTGTTTTCTATGAGATGAAGAAATATGACCGCGCGATCGAAGCTTTCAAGAAAGCGGCTGATACTGCCTCATCGACTCAGAAACCAGGGGTTTGTTTACGTTTGGCACGAGCTCAAACTCAACAATCTCGTCACAAAGAAGCCCTATCATCTTGTCTTGCTGGATTACAAGAAGGCAACGACAGGCAAATGGAAGATGAATTAGTTCAACATGCCTGTAAATCAATGAAAAAAACGAGATGGTATAGTAGCTCTTCAAAAGAAACACCAAGACAACAAGCTAAATCACTTCGTGATCTCATCGAAGGTTTCTCATTATCGCAAAGTGTCAAGCAGAGACTAATTAACTACCTTGAAGTTCTTATCACTCGTGAAGACAAAATGCGTGAACTTTCATATTTTGCGGCACGAATGAAGAAACCTAAGATGGAAGATCGATCAAATCCTGATTTTCCGATTTTCACTACTATATTTCTGTTGGTGTTGCTTGTGCTGATATATGTCGCTAACACCAGCACTGACAGTGATGCAAGTACGGCGCTTAAAGGGTGTTTTGTTTTATTAATTTTTGTATTTCTGCGGTTCTGGGTGTATTTTTTCAAAAAGTCGGAATATATTGACGCTAAGAGAAAGTATCAGGATGAGGTGGCCGAGTATGAAGCTTATGAAAAATGTGTGGCTGATTTGCAATCTGAAATTAAGCGTTTAGATAATAAGTGACCTCAATGTGACGAGAAGAAACCGAGGATACACCGTTATTGTAGAGTATCCGTCAGATACACTTTTGTTTAGCAGCTTAATAATGTTGGCTTCCCAAAATTAGGGGGTGTAGTTGAGGTTCGAGTCCTCAGCCTTTGAGGAGTACTTGGATAAAGCTGCACAACTCTGGGAGTAAAGTCGCGTAGGTGCTCGAGACGCCCGTTTATGGATTCGGTGGGATGTGTTGGGTCGAAGTAGGCTAGGATGTGCCCCAGGCTAGGCGTTTGGCTGTCCTGTCTAGCGTGACGAGCTAGGTGCAGGCGTGAAGGTGAGCAGTTGGCCGCGTCTTACATCATGGCCTTGCCCGCACACATATCAGATGCATACTAGATGGCGATGATGTTCTGATAGACGCTTAAGGTGAATTCGAGCGCGAAGCGCTCATCCATCATTGGCAAACAGGCCGAGTATCCGGTGTTGCTGCCGTGGTATTAGCGGACAGAACCTGGCATATGACATCCCATGCTCCTTTTGCGGGGCTTGCGGCCTGCCCGCGCTGAAAGTGAAAGTTATTGTGGATGAGCCTGTGGTGCTCACCCGGGCATTATCGGCTAGGTGTAGGACGATAGAAAGGATCCATGAACGCCGTGGCAGCGGAAGTTCCTCGGCGGCGGCGCTCTTAAACCCGTCCATCGCGACAATCTCAATGCTGTCTGCGCCAGGAGTGGGGTCGGGAGACTAGTCGGGTCTTAAAGACCTGTTTGGAGGATCCCGTAACCATGTCCAAAGGCTGGCAGCTGCGCCGTGATCGCGGATGGCAGACAAATCCAAGATGTGACGGTGACATACTATGTCGTCATAGGTGAGTATGACGCCATACGTGTTATGACACGCACACCTTCAGGCTGGAGTAGATTGTTAGTGAGCGCATTGAGGCCTTGGATGCGTAGTGTAGGGATTTCCAACATTAAAAAGACTCGGATTTTATCCTGCTGCGATATGTTAGTTTCTTTGAACTGTCACTACATCTTCCAAATGAAAAGAACCATTTAAGCTCACGTAAATTCACGTAAGTAAATTATGGCATAACGCATATGTGTGGTTCGATTGTATATGTATTGACATATAATGTTATTAGCTTTAGAGCCAAATCTTACATTCCAGTTGCTCAATACGCTCTTTAGCTGCTTCGTATCGAACCCCCGCTTCATATGACTCTACAACTGCAGCTTCATGCTTTTTTAGTGCATGCCTGTAGAAAACTAATCGTAGGGGTAAAAACAGTATAAATAGCCACGTCAGGAAGCCGAGCAAACTCTCATCCAGTCCGATCTTCGGAAAAATAGCAATCAAACAGAAGAAATAAAAAAGGAAGATGCCTACGGACATGAAAGGAAATCCAGGCTTGGGGGTGGTGTACGGGTCGGGTCTCACGCTTGGGCGCGCCTGCAAATCTGCATACTCAAGTAAGTTATCAAGATGTAAGTACAATCTCTGCTTCTTACTTTGCGTGAGATCAGATGCGTCAACACGTCTACGAAGTGACTTGATTTCACTAATTTGTCGATCACCCATTGACATATCTTTTTGCACCCCAATTATCCTATTGATGGATAATCGCGCGCATTCCACTAGTTCATCTTCACTCGCTTCGCTGTCACATTCGCGCAATCCCGCCAAACATGATGATAAGGCACCGTCAAAGTTATGGCCTTCCATGTAGGTACGCACTATGCGCAGGTAAACCTCAGACACCTGAGTAGGTTCAGCTAACGTAAGGGCTTTCTTGAAAGCCTCGATCGCGCGGTCATATTTCTTCATCTCATAGAAAACAATCCCGCGGACCTCCTGAACCTCAAAAGCATTATCACCATTTTCGTCCAGCACGTACGCTTCGGAAGCATACTCTAGCGCCCGTTCTGCTTGATACTGCGCAAGTTCAATCCATGCAGACACAACATAAGCCGCAGGATCACTAGAACCACGCTCACGAGCCTTACGAGCCGCAACCACCGCAGCATCGTAGTCCTCAGCGAAGTAGTAAGTCCAAGCCCGCGCCACCCAATTAACCTCATCATCAGAGACCACCGAATCGGCATGACGCAGGCGATAATCGTAACGCTCCTTAGCATCCTCATCACTAAAGGTATTCAGAGCCGACTCAATAACACTCAGACGCTCACGAGCCTCATCGCCATGCTTGCCGGCAAGACTCGCACGACGCCCCCAATGAAGCTTAAGTTTTTGAAGCTTCGCCTGCAGCTGGTCAACAGCCCAAGTACGATCCAGCCCTAACTCAGTATAAAAATTGACAACAGCAGCGTTGCCGCCAGATACCTCTTCGGATTCCATCACTCAACTACTCTCAGGGATAAAAACTGTAACGGCTCTCCAAGCCCAACGCCCAGAGAGAAGGACACCGCACAGCTCTTTCCCAGAAGCTTACTACACCCACACCAAATAAACAGCAAATCACACAAATCCCTAAATAATACATTTCTCCCGTGCGCCGGGCCTGTTCATTAAGGCCCGGCGCACGCTTGTTTTTGAATTACTGCACTCCCGCTTGGTATTAGCTCCAGCTCTAGTTTTGAGTTAGGAACCACCTGGTTTAGTTACAACCCCATTTAGAAACCGTACACCTCGTGAC
>BNJV01002600.1_pt1 | contig 10627 bp, 11 predicted proteins | sample 8540591 | NCBI WGS metagenome assembly BNJV01 (sample SAMD00202457, study PRJDB9452) | human saliva metagenome | host: Homo sapiens
ATTTACATTTATTAAAAGCATTTCGTATCAAAAATACGAGATGCTTTTTCTAGCTTAATTTTTACAAATTGGATTTTGAAGGACACAATGGACCTATTTTTCAAGTTGATAACGACTACAAATTTGTTCTGGAGACCATGAAGATTGTAATCGCTCTTTAATTTCCTACTTCAATTCACAGGAGTCTAACTCGATTTTTCTTCCCTTCTGCTTCGCCAATTGTTCATTGTGTGTTTGTGCTGCTTGTGCAGAGTAAGTGTCATTACCACACTTAATTCTCTTGAGAAGGTTGATTTGTGAACGCCTAATTTTCTAGCTATTTGGCAGGGTTTGAGACCCTAATTCTAGGTAAGTCTCTATCTTAATTCGCTCAATTATGGTAATATGATAGTAGCTATAGATTTCTCCCGTGTTCTGTTTAGTGTGGTTACTTACAGTTTACACGAGATTGGGCTCTATGAGTTTTTTGTTGCACTATATTTTACCATTTATCAAATATAAAAAAAGTAAGCTCAGAAAATCTCTGATCTTATTCTCATATCTCTCCAAACAACTTCCGTAAAATTTTTCGGTGTGATACGTTGTCCTGGCCCTACGTAAGTATAGGCGTGCAGGTACATGGCAGGATTGAAGTTGAGTTCGATACAGGTGCAATTTGGTAGCTCCTTACTAGCAGGCTTGGTGTAGTCTGGGATAATCAAATCGACTCCACAGGCCCAAGCCCCCATAGCAGTCGCCATATCGGCAGCTAGTTGTTTGTAACTCTCGCTCATCTGGTCAGTCATGTCAATGGAGTCGCCTCCAGTTGAGATATTAGAATTACCACGCAGAAAGGTTTGGCTACCTTTAGGCAAGACTGTATCAGGTGTGTAACCCTGCTGTTCCAACATGAGTAATTCAATATCACCCAGATTGATGATTTCAAGAGGTGAGCGATGGTCGCGACCACGCAGAGGGTCTTGGTTTTTCTTTTTCGACTAATTCTCGGATGCTTGAGCTTCGTCGCCTACGACATTGGCCGCAACGCGGAGCACGACAGCCTCGCATTTTTCCATCCAAGATAAAGAAACGGTACTCGGTCCCTGCCACAAACTCCTCGACTAGCACATGGCTATCTTCCGAAAAGGCGATGTCTAGGGCTTTTTCATAGCCAGAAAGGCTTGTTGACTCTTGGAAGATGGAAATGCCCAGACCGAAGTTGGTGGATTTGGGTTTGACAACAATAGCAGAGTTGGCTATTTGTCCGTAGTACCGCAAAGGCATCGTCCTTGTTAGCAAATTCTGCTCCCTGCAGGTACTGGAAAACCAGCCTTGTCCAAAATCTTTTTGGTCACAACCTTATTAGCCATGGCCAGTGGAATTACGTAGTTATCTTTGGATGTCATGTTGCTATTTTTTTAATGTACTCCACATGGTCACCATGCCAGAGTTTGAGAAATTGGTCTTCCTCATCTAAAATTTCTACGTTCAAGCCCAGCTGAATGGCGTCAAAGAGAATCATTTGGGTGGAGAGTTCCATGTTTTCATAGCCTTTGAGGCATAAGGTGCTGTCCAAGCATAGTCATGAAAGGCTTGTCCTTGTTGTTGGCCAAATTTTTTTCAAGGGACCCTTCTTCAACCTGCTCTGCTATTTTTCCAGAAAGGGTCAAACGTGGATCAAGAAGAGAGGCCTCCACCTTAGTGATAAGCTGTCTATAATAGTCATCCAGTCCAAAGTGAGCGACGATGTCCTTCATGGCTGTCACGATAGGTTTAGGGTCAGCCTCTTTAGGAAGTGGTGTGTGGGGATGGCTGAGAGCGATTTGGTTGTTGAGAGTAGCAGCTACTGCCAATTCTTCGTCGACTTGCTCCATGTCGTCTAGCCACAAGAGTGCGAGTGCAAAGAGGTGGGTGGTGTCTAGTGTTTCTTGGCTGATTGCCAGTGGCTCAAAGGGGTTGAGGTCAAAGTTGCGGAACTCTAGATAGGAGATGCCCTTAGTCAAAAAGTCCCGGCTAGTCTTAGCACCGCGTAAACGGATGGCAGAGTAAAATTCTTTTTCAGAGGACAGTTGCCCAGATCCAACAGCGTTTTCGATGTCGGTCACGTATTGCTCCAGTGAAGAGAAGGAAATGTGAACATCAGGGGCATTGACATAGCCGTAGTTGGAGTTACGAGATCGACCGCACGCAACCAATTTCATCTGTCAAAAACCCTTTTTTTCTGCTAGCGGCTTGCTCCGTAAAGGTAGGTCAAGAGCCAGCGATAACACAAGAAGTTCTGAGCTAACTTGAGATAGAGGGCATTCTTGAAGGTCAGTAAATCGTCATAGTCACTGACTTCAAAGAGCTGCTGGGTCAGATCTTTGCCGAGTTCAAAATTATAGTGAATTCCAGATATGGACTGGAGCAATTTGCCGTAGCGTTCTGCCAAACCAACTCGGTATTGATACTCGTAGTCACTTTCCAACTGGGCAATCTGAATCTCTTCTTCTACAATCACAGGTGGCATGGATAAAGGCCAAAGATATTCTGACTTATCCATTGAGCGAATAGCCACATCGGTGATGGCCCCGAGGAAGCGACGAGCTTCCGTGGTCGACTGTGCTACCGGTGTAATGAGCTCTAGTTGAGGTTCGCTATAATCTGTCTGGATATAGGGGATGGAAACTGCGAGAACCCAATTTTTTTCAGGGGTGTGGCGTTTGAGCGACACGGCCTTCAGTATTGATTCGTAGAGATTCGCGCTCCAGACCAAAGGTAGCTTGTAAGATGGGAGTATTTGGGGATAATTTTTGAAATACGTTTGATAGGTTCATGATTGGGCCTCGAAATAACTAGTTTCTCTATTATTTTATCAGTTTGTTAAATAAAACTCAACTTTCTGCTACGGAGATGGAGAAGGAAATGCTCAGACGAATTGACTATTTACTTGCATTAAATATAAGCAAAAAGCATTAGTAGAAGTATTGAAACTACACCTAATAGTTTTTCCCCACACTCAATCTCTCATTTCTGTCTTTTTCGTAGACAGTTATAAAGTCGATCAGAATAAACCTTGTAAGTGTATAAGTTAATTCTTACAGACCTAAACTATTCCCCTATTTAAAAATAATGATTCATATTTGTAGAAATTAATTAGTAGATATAGTTCTGAAAAAGCCGTTATATTACGCTGTTTTTAGTCCAACTGAAATCCATACTTTCCAAACCAGGTCTTAAGAAAGCTCGTAAAAAGCATCACAATTCTCAAAACGTTAATCAATACGATTATATCAACGTTTCAAAGCACTCAAGAGTTTATCTCATGGGTGCTTTTTCTATGCTTTCTACGAGAATTTGCCATAAAATTTGCCCTAAATTTGCACTATTCATTTTTTAATGTGTTGATAGGCGACATGTCCAGCAGATAGGGGAACAACGTTTGAAGTATTGATATAAGTCTTGGTTGTAATCGTATCACTATGGGTTAATGCTTCTGAGATAGCTTCAAGCTCATGCCAGCTTTCTTAGCAAGTGTCGCTCCTGTATGTCGCAATTTATGCGGTGTAGCGTGTTTTAACTTTGGGTGTCGCCTTTTTACGGAGTTCATTTTGTTATTGAGATAATCAACATGTAGAGGGCTATTTACATTACCTTTCGTATCTATATTTGTTATAATAAACTATATAAGTAATTGAGGTAAATATATATGAAAAAGTAATTGAAATGTTCCCAGAATTTCACCAAGAGAAACTAGAAACAACTGATATAAAAAGATGAAAATAATTTAATTGATAGTTGATACAAATTTTTATTACAGATTTTTAGAGTTGCCAATTGATATAGCTACTAAGTATGTGGATTCATTAAAATCAATAAAGAGAAATCTTTACATACCTTATTTAGTCGCTCTTGAATTTCATTTCAATAAAAGTAATAAAAAGAAAACTAAAGAGAAATGCAGACTCATACTTTAAACAAGTTGAATCTGCATTGAATCAGTAAAATCAAGTGTACAGAATACTGATTTAATTAAAAATGGATATTGAAAATGGTAAACTAAAACATTTGGTTGGGAATTTGGAGCTTTTACTGATGATTTTTGACTAAGGTGAGTTCATTTGTAAGAGATGAAATTACTGATAAAGAAGATGAAGTTTATAAAGAGTTACTTAATATTATTTCTGATTCTATTGGAGATATGTATGAGCAGGAATGGATATATGAAATAGAGAAAGAAGGAGAAAAAAACGTTTTGCAGAAGCTATTCCACCGGGATTTGATGACGAAAATAAAAGATGGAATAAGAAAATATAATGGCATATCTTATCATCAAAAATATGGTGATTTAATTATTTGGAAGGATATATTAAAAAGCAACGGAACAACCTCGTGGTGATAAAGTTATCTTTATTACTAATGACGGAGAATCAAATAGTGATTTAATTTATAAAACTTCAAATATGAAAGTTGGTCCAAGTATTTTCTTGATGAATGAATTATATATGTGTAGTAGAAAAATTATATATATTAAACAATACTACACTCGTAAAACATGATTACAGAGTTATCAGAAGATGAAATTGATAGGATAGAGGCTCAGGAAGAAAAGAAGTATGTTGTTACGTTTCCAAAATGGATTTTAGATAAAGCAGAAAAAGATGTACGAGCAAGAAATGAGTCAAACAACTCGAGTGTTGTATATTATATTGATTCAGAAAATAGGTTAGCTAACATTGATATTGATGAAGTTGAACCGCTTGAACTCATATCCCTACTAAAGAATCCTGATGTAGAAAAAAATGTTAAAAGAAGAAATTTTGAAGAAAATGTTAGATGGTTATTACAGTAAATTACCAAGACATATTATTAAAGACATAATAAATAGTTATCAAGAAAATATTCAATGAATTTAATAATAAAATTTCATCATTTGAGGGAAATTACTGATAAAGCTGACTCGTTTTTGGTTGTTTTTGTGAAAAATTTTGCCCTATTTAGATGAAAAATAGTTGAAATTAGTTGAGAACTAGTAAATATTTGGTAGTTAAAAATGATTTGATTAAAAGGCAATTGAAAGAACTTAGTTATTAGGTTAGCCAAACCAGGTCTTAAGAAAGCTCGTAAAAGCATCACAATTCTCAAAACGTTAATCAATACGATTATATCAACGTTTACAGACATTCAAGAGTATTCTCTTGGATGTCTTTATCTACTTTAATTTTTACAAATTGGGGAATTGCATATAATTAGTTGAAAAATAAAAAAATAGTTAGTTACAATAAAAATGTAAAAGCGCTTACTTGATTATTGGGAGGTTAATATTGTAAGATATCTGTGTTTTCTTTTCTTAAGATAGGAGGATTTTTAGGAAAGATAAAATGTCAGAACAAGTATATGCAAAGAATCTCAGCATTTCCGCTTTAAGTTTCAGAAAAATAATTAAGTGAATTAAGCAATGATTGAAATATTAAAAATGGTTTATTGGAGGTAGTTAAAATGAAAGAAAAAATATAAAGTGACTGGGCAGTTATTTTTACTCTCAAATTTACCGATTTGTTGTTTTTATTTTGAAAGATATTTCATTAGTCTATGCTAGGTTGCTATTTGTACTTTTCTTATTTTTACATTATATTTCTCTTATAAAAATAAGCATAAAAACATAATGTCATTAATCGTATTCATAAACTAGAGTGGAACAAAGTATTTTTATTGCTTAGCATTCGCTGTTTTTGTTAAGACTCATAGTTCATTTGTATGTAAGCATTTTTGGAGATACCCAAAATGATGCGTTATTACAAATTTTTAAAAAGATATTATGGGCGTAGAGTTATTCAATTTTTATGCAATTTTCGTAGGACCAGTTTTAGAGGAATTAACTTTTTCGTGGTGCAATAATGAATTATTGCTATAATATGAGCAGGAAAAGGTTTCATCATATCAAATATATTGTTTGGATTTGTGCATTGTATGAACGAACCTAGTATTGGAATTTTTATTAGATCGATTTTACTGTATAGTTTGTTAGGCGGTATAATGTCTTACATTTATTATAGAACTAAAAGGATAGAATACTCTGTACTAATTCACATGCTTGCTAATTTTTGGCTGTAATAGATTTTTAATTATGTATTCTAATTGTTTTTATTTTGTAATTTTATGTAAGGTTTTGCTCAAGAGACCACTAATAAATATGACTGGAGTAATGTTGGCAGCTAAAGAAATGTTCTTCAAAATAGAAAAATATCCTCCGTGAGCAAGGAGTACTTGAAAAGTTTGAAGAGGAAAAATGGAAAAATAACTGGTCATATGATGATTACGATGACGGAAATACCTCCTGAATAATGAAGTTTACACTGTCTAAACAGGATCTTATAGATGAAAAATATCAATTATTAGTAGTAGATGGTCAGTTAAAAGGAGTCGTGAAGGATGTCAAAGGCAGTCCGAATGCAGAAATTGTTTATAATGTTAACTTGAGTAAAGCGAACGGATGAAATGACTTTATCTAATCAAGAAATAAAATCCAATTCCATACTAAAAATAATATTAGAAAAAGTAAAGATGCAAGTCTGTCAATATTTTGAACATATTTTGGGATGAAAAATTCGAAGGGTAAGAGGAAATCAAAAAGGAGGTTCTTATGTGTATAGTTAACCAGTTAGGAAAATAGCAACTTATATTTGTGAAGCTTTTTGAAGACTGGGGTTTGGATGATCCTGTAGAGGAAGGATACCTGGAAGATTATCAGGAAATTTCTGGAGCATCTGAGGAGGGAAATTCAGGAGTTTGAGAAGAGACTTGGAATTTCTCTCCCCGATGAACTTAAGAAAGTCTATCGCTACAAAAACGGCAGTAAATTCTTAGCAGTCTTACCCTGTGTGATTGACCAAAGAGAAATGGCTTTTTCTCTGATGAGTTTGCAGGAAATAGAAGCTGGGAAAAAGATATTTTTCAAAATAGGGATGCCCTGTTAACAGAATTTCCTGACTATTTTTTTCGAGCGAAGATGTTGAAGAAATGCGTGATAGTAGAGTTAAACCCTATCTTTTTAATAAAAAAATGGCTTCCCTTTTGCGGAATATTGCGATTCTTGTTATCTCATGCTTGATTTTTGATCCAGACCAGGAAGGGGCAAGAAGGGCAGATAATCTGCTACATTCATGACCCTGATGAAATTATCTATGTGGCAGAAAAGTTTTACGGAGCTGATTGAAGGGATAATAGAAGTGATCGTATGAAGAGGGTAGTATATTGTCCTAAATGTTTCAGAATGGTTTGAGAGAATGAAGTAAAAATGGTTTTAGGGACCTGCAATTACTTTTGCTCAATTTCAGTAAAAGCCCGAGTGTTGTTTGAATTGGATGGCAACCACTGCACTCTAAGTGTTCATTCAAAAGAATTACTATACTTTACGAGAGCACCTTTCGAGGGTGCTTTTTCCCTATACCCAAACTAAATCAAAGATAAACAAAAACCACCTATCTTCCACAGTCAAAACGTGACGGTAGAAAATAGAGTAGCTTTAGAACGTTAACGATTAGTTATCGTCTTTGTGAAGGATGTTTTTCACACCCTTGATAGCTCCTTCGACAGCTTCTTTTGCGTCTTCAGCAACTTCTTTTGCTTTTGATGCAACTTTTTCAGCAACGCCTTCAGCTTCTGTTTTTGTGTCGCCGGTTATTTTACCGAAACCTTCTTTAACAGAACCTTTAACTTGGTTTAATTTATCTTCTAATGACATAGTGTCACCTCCGTTAAGTAAATAGTTTTTTTAATCTGAATTCAAGACAGTTCATTTAAAAAATTAAAACTATTTAGCTCAGATTAATATAAGTATATGCCTTCTGAAATGGAAAGTCAAATATTCGCTACAGTATTTTGAGAGTGGGAAGGAGTTATGACGAGATCGCAACTAGATGATGGATAGGTCCTTAGCTTGATCTTTAATTGAAGAAACAAAGGTTTTCAGCTATTTCATAACAAAATCGTCCAGGTGATTAAGGAACAATATATTGTAGAATCGTCAGGCTAGAAAATCTAAACGGCTGTTTTTTCTTAGCAAAGTGGAGTAAAAAAACAAAAGAAGATGACACTTTCTGTTCAAAAAGGGACAATTGAGGGCCACCTTGCCTACAAGTTTTTTTCCATGTGTTATACTTTGTACATAATTGTACGAAAGAATGATATTGGAGAATAGATGATATGAAATATGCCAAACATGGAGTCGCTTTACTGTTCCTGTTATATCTATTTGTTTTTTGGGATCGAAGGTCTTGGTATCTATCTAACTGGAGTTTTTCAATGGTGATGTAAGTTTTTCTTTATTTCATCTATTTGATTCTCTACTCTTTGCTTCTCATCGGCATTCTATTTTTTGGTTTTAAAAAGGCAGAAGATAGTCGTCCGTTCAAATATACAGAAATGGAAGTGGCACTATCTGGGGTATTTTTGCTCTGGTGCTCTTGTGGTTCTTTGTTGAAAGGTGGGTGCTGCAAACTTTTTCAGGATTTGCTGGTTCCTGTCGTTCATCAAAACCAAATTGCCATCCTCCATTTATCTAAATGGCCCTGGGTATTTCGGGTACTCTGTTTTTTTGTCCTAGCAACTGTTACATCTCCTATGATCGAAGAATTTATTTTGGCTCTTTGTCAAATAGTGTTGATGAAGAATTTTAGGAAGGGATTAAGCAACTAATTGTTGCTTAATTCCTTTTTGTTTTAGGGCCAAACATTTTTTTGTTATTAAAGATAATCCTGTTTCTAAAATGGTAATAGTTTTTTTAAAACCGTAGGCATTTCTTTTTAAGCACTTTTTATTTTATTGTTTATTCCTTCGATAGGGCCATTTGTTCTAGTTGGATACTCACAAGTATTTTTGAATATATGGCAAGTAAGTCATAAGAGTCTTTAATACTCTTTTTTTAAACCCAGGAGATAGGTCTAATTGCGTAGCTGCTTCAATCGTTTCCTTGAATTCTATATAATCTCTATCCTGTATACATTCACGAAGTGAATGTACAACCTCATAATCATGTTTAAGAGATGGATTGTTTTCTAAGATATAATCCACAATTCCTTTGAGTTGTCATAAAGCTTTCAAAAAAAGCTTATAACGATTATATTTATAGTTCTGAAGTTCATTAGGATTCTTTAAAAATTAACTTCCAATAATGTTTTTAACTTTCGATATAATTTTAGCGTCTTTATAACGATGCTGATTCATGACACGTACCCGAGTTCGATTTAATTCTCTATTTAAGGCTTGTACGATGTGAAAAGGATCAATGATAATTTTTAGCGTTAGGAAACATTTCTTTTTATTAATTGAATGTACGGTACGTACATGTCGATAGAGATGGTTTTTTACCTTTAATCTAGTCTTAGGCTCAAAACGATAAAAAAATATTGTTTCAAACTGTAAGATTTTTCTATCTCGTACAACATCGACCAGCTTGTGTGTAGTGCTATCACAAATAATGAAGCTCATATTACTATCGGAAGATTTAACGGATTTAAATTCATCAAAACACAAATGCTCAGGTAAATCGTGTAATGGTTTAATGGTCAATAATCGTGCTGTATCATCTATGATACGTCTTACAGTATGAACTGAAACATTTGTTTCTTTTTGCGATATATGTTTCAGATACTGTTTCACTAATTTTTTTGATTTGATTTCATTTTTTTAATCTTTTTAGAGATATGACAGTGTTTTTTTCTACGATTCGACTAGTGTCTGCGGTAAATGAAGAGCCGCATTCTCTACAGAGAAATCTCTGCTTGCGTAGATTTAAGTAGGCCGGAAGGCCTGAAACAGAACAGAGAGTGATACGAGATGTTTTTCGTGCCGTTTTTTAACGATATTATTATTTTGGCTAACACATCCACAAACAGTACAAAAATTCTGGTTTATGCGTATATGTAGCTGAATAAAATAAAGATTTTTCTCTTTTTAAATACCTTCTCTTGAACTTTATTATCCCAAATCATGTTTTTTTATCTTTGATTTGTAGTGTAGCTTCTAGTATATTGTTCATATGGTCATCATCCTTTTTGTTTTTAGGTTTCAGCGCTTTTTAATATAATGGATGTTGGCCTTTTTGTATACACTAAAATAGGGTTGGTGGAAAAATTCCATCAACCCTAAAAAATATAGAACCTTTATTTTTAGAGGCTATCTGATGAATGTCTTCTTTAAAGAAAGTAAGTTTCATTTTAGACGTTTTTGCTTTCGGGCTTTTCTCTTTGCGGCCTTTCATCTGATCCATCAATATCGGGACCCTGTAACCTTTTCTCTTTATTTCTGTTCAGGGACTCTTCTTCGCAGCTGTCTATAAGAAAACTAAAAGATATCCAGTTGCCCATCTTCTTGCATGCCTTTAGCAATTTTCTCACTTTTTGGAAACCAATCTGGATATTTCATCTTTCAATTATATCTACTGGCATTTTCTTGTTAAATAACCTTGTCTCTGTGGCCGGGCGTGAAATGGGAGTTAGAGGTTGGAGTTGTTTAATGAAACTAGGATCACTTTTTAAAAGTGATCTTATTTTCGTTTAAGGGGTGGTATAATGAAAGTATACTCAAGGTGAGACAATTGATTTATTTACAGAAAAAGAAGTTTTAAAATGAAAAACGATGATAAAAACCTATCCTGTTATCAGTACGA
>BNJV01002685.1_pt1 | contig 10627 bp, 22 predicted proteins | sample 8540591 | NCBI WGS metagenome assembly BNJV01 (sample SAMD00202457, study PRJDB9452) | human saliva metagenome | host: Homo sapiens
GCTATAGAGGCCGATGAAGTGGAACCTAGCAGTACTGCTGGGTTCCTTTTTTATGAAAAAGAATGGTCAATAAATCCCTTTACAGTATATAATGAAATAATAATGACTTTTTATTTAATTTTTCGGGAGTGATTGTCAATGAAGGCAGTTCATAAACTAGGAATCTTGCTGCTCGGACTTTGTCTCTTAGCTGGTTGTTTCTTCAAACCACAAATCACGAAGGAACAACAAAATAATGTGGCTACTGAATTGTTAGGAACTACGATGTTCAGGAGATTGAGTTTGTGGATTTTGATAAGAATCAAAAGTACAGGTAGTTATGAATTAGTTCTGAAATTAAATAATGATGAAAAATAAAAACGATCATTTCAATTAGAGAGATGGATTTTTTTGATAAATCAGAAGGAGAATTATCTCTTAATCCTCTGGGAAGATTTAAAGATTTGAAGCGGAAAGAAATAATTACTGGCGAAGTAGATTTATCTAGTATCAAGATTAAATATCTCGGGGAAAAAGTAGGAAACGAAAAATGAAAAAGTTGATTAGAATTGCATTGCTCATCTTAGGATTAATCTTTGTGAGTGGGTGCTTTAATAAACCGAAGCTGACAAAAGAGCAACAGAACAATGTGGTTACGTGGATTGCTAGAGGATATGAAGTTAAAGAAGTGGAGTTTATCAGCTTTACAAAGAACGAGAGTACTGGCAGCTATACTTTAAAAATGAAAATTAATGGTGATGATTCAATGAAAACTGGGGTGTTGATAGAACGTTTTGAAGAATTTGATAATCGAAACGGAATCTTGAACTTGAGCCCTATCGATAATTTTGAAAGCATAAAAAGGGCAAAAGATTTAGATGAAACTGCGAGTGTTTCGATAGAAGGTATCAAGATTAAATATCTCGGAGAGAAGTAGGAATTCGTATGAAGAAAAAAGCAGCAATGATAAGCAGTGCACTGTTATTATTGACAGTCGGTGGAGTTACAGCGCTCAACGTGATTTCTCCAAGTTGGAGAGAGAATACCATCTTTGCGACGGCAAGGGATAAGCAGTTGGCATGGCTGAAAGAGCATGAAAAACAAATCTTAGCCTGGGTCAAAAATCATTATCCACAAGTGAATACTATTCAATTTGACTGGAATTCGGTAAAGGTAAGAGCGGTAAGTAATGGTGTGATGAATGTTGGGTATAATTTATCTGTAAAAGGTACTGTAAATGAAATTCCTGAAACGTTGATTTTAGTGGATTTCTTAATGGAGAAAAAAGAGGATGTACCTAATATGTCTCAAATCGGAATGAACCATTCACCGAGAATAAAAAAGGACGGAGTATTATACGAATACGAGTGATATCTAAAAAGATTGGAGTTTAGGTATGAAAAAGAAAACAGCAATGATCGGCAGCGCACTGTTATTACTGACAGTCGGTGGAGTGACAGCACTTAACGTGATCAATCCGAGTTGGAGAGAGAATACCATCTTTGCGACAGCAAGAGACAAGCAATTAGCGTGGCTGAAAGAGCACGAAAAAGAAATCGTGGCGTGGATTCAATCTCAGCATCCTAAAATTACCACTGTGAGCTTTGATTGGAACACGTATCGAGTGGGAGCTATTAGTAATGGTGTTCAAACAGTAGGATATAATTTGTCGGTAAAAGGAACGTTTAATGATAATCCAGATACGGCTTTGTTTATAGATTTTTCTTTAGAAACAGAAGATAGTATCCCGGAGATGGTAAATATTCGAATGAATCAACCGCCTAGAATAAAGAAAGGGAATGGTTTTTACATTTTTGACTGACTTCATTGAAATTGGGAGTGTGGGGAAAGTATGAAAAAGAAAGTAGCAATTACAGCTAGCGCCCTGTTATTACTGACAGTAGGTGGCGTCTCAGCGCTCAACGTAATCAATCCAAGCTGGAGAGAGAACACGATTTTTGCGACAGCAAAAGATAAGCAGTTAGCGTGGTTGAAAGAGCATGAGGAAGAGATTGTGAAATGGATTCATTCAGCATATCCAAAAGTGGAATCCGTGCAATTTGATTGGAATACTTTAAAAGTGAGGCCCGTTAGCAATGGTGTTTCAATAATCGGGTATAATTTGTTGGTTAAAGGTACGTTTAACGATATTCCAGAAACCATTATTTTTGTAGATTTTCTAATGGAAACAGCTGATAGTATTCCAAAAATGTCGCAGATTAGAATGAATCAACCACCAAGTATCAAAAAGGCTGATGGTGGAGTGTATTATTTTGAGTAGCCTCCAAAAAAGATGGGAGTATGGATATGAAAAAGAAAGCAATAATTATCAGCAGTACGCTTTTGGTATTAGCGCTAGGTGGAGTGACGGCTTTGAATGTCACGAATCCAGATTGGAGAGTTAACACCATTTTCGCGTCGACTAAAGATAAGCAGTTAGCGTGGCTGAAAGAGCACGAAAAACAAATCGTGTCGTGGATTCACTCAAGATATCCAAAGGTAGAAAAAGTACAGTTTGATTGGAAAACTCTAGAAGTCGGTCCCGTGAGCAATGGTGTAATGAATATTGGATATAATTTATCAGTTGAAGGAACGTTTAATGATATTCCTGAAACCATTATTTTTGTAGATTTTCGTATGGAAACAGCTGATAGTATTCCAAAAATGTCACAAATAAGAATGAACCAACCGCCAAGTATCAAAAAAGATGACGGTGGAGTGTATGATTTTGAGTAACCTCCAAAAAAGATGGGAGTACGGATATGAAAAAGAAAGCAGTAATTATCGGTAGTACGCTTTTTAGTCTTAGCGTTAGGTGGAGTGACGGCTTTGAATGTCACGAATCCAGATTGGAAAGCAAACACTATTTTTGCGTCGGCAAAAGACAAGCAATTAGCGTGGCTGAAAGAGCATGAAAAAGAAATCGTGGCATGGATTCACTCTAGGCATCCTAAAATTACTACGGTGAACTTCGATTGGTACACGTATCGAGTAGGAGCTATTAGCAATGGCGTTCAAATAGTTGGGTATAATTTATCCGTAAAAGGAACGTTTAACGATAATCCTGATACGGTTTTTGGTAATTGATTTTTAGCCTTAACAATGAAGACAGCATTCCAAATATGAAAGATATTAGAATGATTAATCCTCCAAGTATAAAAAAAGGTAAAGGATTATATATTTTCGAGTAACTTGATGAAGTATTATCTGTGGAGGTAGTTATGAAAAAGAAAGCAGTAATTACAGCCAGGCCCTGCTGTTACTAACAGTGGGTGGCGTTTCAGCACTCAACGTGATCAATCCTAGCTGGAGAGAGAACACGATTTTTGCGACTACAAGAGACAAGCAGCTTACCTATCTTAAAGCGCACGAGAAAGAAATCGTAGAGTGGATTCACTCAAAGTATCCGAAAGTAGAATCAGTACAGTTTGATTGGAACACATATCGAGTGGGAGCAGTTAGTAATGGTGTTTCCAATAATGGCTACAAACTAAGTGTAAAAGGTACGTTTAATGATCTCCCAGAAACTGTTCTTTATGTCAGTTTTAGTTTAGATGATGCTGATAGTATGCCAGATATTTCAAGGATGGGGATGAATCATCCCCCGGGTATTCGAAAAAATGGAGTCCTTATTAATTATGAGTGATGGAGTTTAGGTATGAAAAAGAAAGCAGCAATTACAGCAAGCGCCCTCCTGTTACTAACAGTAGGCGGCGTAACAACGCTCAACGTCATCAATCCTAGCTGGAGAGAGAACACGATTTTTGCGACGGCGAGAGATAAGCAGTTAGCGTGGTTGAAGGAACATGAAGAAGAGATTGTTGAGTGGGTTCATTCAAGATATCCCAAAGTTGAAACTATTCAATTTGATTGGAATACATTAGAAGATAGAGCCGTGAGTAATGGAGTGGCCAATATTGGTTACAATTTATCAGTTCAGGGAGTTTTTAATGATAATCCTAAAACTATAATTATTGTCGATTTCTTGATGAAAAAGAGAGAGGACACTCCAAATTTATCTCAAATTAGAATGAATCAACCGCCGATGATTAGAAAAGGGAAGATTATCTATAATTATGACTAGTAAAAAGGTGAAACCGTAATGAAAAAGAAAGCAGCAATTACAGTAAGCGTCCTCTTGTTACTTACAGTCGGTGGCGTCTCAGCGCTCAATGTGATCAATCCAAGCTGGAGAGAGAACACGATTTTTTGCGACAACGAGAGACAAACAGCTCGCATGGTTAAAAGACCATCAAGAAGAAATTGTAGCGTGGGTTCACTCTAAATACCCTAAGATTCAGTCAGTTCAGTTAGATTGGAATACGATCAGTACTGAAAAAGTTAGTAACGGATTTTCAACTAGTGGATATATATTAACCGTTCGTGGGACTTTTAACGATCTACCTGAAACGGTCATTTGGGTTGATTTTTTGATGAGCAATCCAAATGATATTCCAAGTATGTCCAAGATAGTAATCAATCAACCACCGAGCATTAAAAAAGGTAAAGGACTTTATATTTTCGAGTAACTTGATGAAGTGTGATCAGTGGAGGTAAGTATGAAAAAGAAAGCAGCAATTACAGCCAGCGCACTGTTATTACTGACAGTAGGTGGAGTGACAACACTCAACGTCATCAATCCTAGCTGGAGAGAGAACACGATTTTTGCGACTACAAGAGATAAGCAACTCGCCTATCTTAAAGCGCACGAGAAAGAAATTGTAGCGTGGATTCACTCAGTGTATCCGAAGGTAGAAACGGTTCAGTTTGACTGGGATACTTTAACAGTGGGCCCAGTAAGCAATGGCGTATCTATCAATGGATATAATTTATCGGTACGGGGTAAATTTAATAACATGCCGGAGACAGTATTGTACATTGATTTTACATTAGACAATAAAGACAGTATTCCAAGTGTTTCGAAAATGGGTATGAATAATCCGCCACTTAGAAAAAGTGATGGGATTTGGAAACCATATGAGTAATCAAAATGTTTTTTTGAAAGGTGAAATTACTAAAGGGGAATGAGGGTTATGATAAAAAAGAAAGTAGCAATTACAGCCAGCGCCCTGCTGTTGCTGACAGTAAGTGGAGTGACAGCACTCAACGTCATCAATCCAAGCTGGAGAGAATACGATTTTTGCGACCGCAAAAGATAAGCGCTTAGCGTGGTTGAAGGAACATGAAGAAGAGATTGTTGCGTGGGTGCATTCAAGATATCCAAAAGTTGAAACTATTCAATTTGATTGGAATTCTTTAGAAGTGGGACCAGTAAGTAATGGAGTGACCAATATTGGGTACAATTTATCAGTCTACGGAGTTTTTAATGATAATCCCAAAACTGTAATTATTGTGGATTTTCTGATGGAAAAGAATGATGACATTCCAAGTTTATCTCGAATTAGAATGAATCAACCGCCGATGATTAGAAGAGGAAGGGTATCTATAATTATGAATAGTAAAAAGGTGAAACCGTAATGAAAAAGAAAACAGTAATTTCAGTCAGCGCCCTCCTGTTACTGACAGTAGGTGGCGTCTCGGCGCTCAACGTGATCAATCCAAGCTGGCGAGAGAACACGATTTTTGCGACTACAAGAGACAAGCAATCGGCATGGCTAAAAGAGCACGAAGAAGAAATTGTGGCGTGGGTTCACTCTAGATATCCTAAAGTAGAGTCTGTGCAATTCGACTGGAGTACATTAAAGGTAGTTCCTGTTGGTAATGGTGGATTTACAACGGAATATAATTTATCGATAAAAGGGAATTTTAACAATAATTCAGACACAATTTTTATAGTTGATTTTAAATTGGAACAAATGGAAAGTATTCCTAGTATGTCAAATATAAGAATGAACCATCCTCCGAGAATTAAAAGAGATGGTGGAATTTATATTTACGAATAGCCTGATTTAGTGTGGTGACTATGATGAAAAAGAAAACAATAATTACAGCTAGCGCACTGTTATTACTGACAGTCGGTGGCGTAACTGCGCTCAACGTCATCAATCCAAGCTGGAGAGAGAATACAATTTTTGCGACGGCAAAAGATAAGCAGTTAGCGTGGTTGAAAGAGCATGAGTAAGAGATTGTGAAATGGATGCGCTCAGTATATCCTAAGGTAGAATCGGTTCAATTTAATTGGGATTCTTTAACAGTTGGACCTGTGAGTAATGGAGTATCTAATAATGGATATAATTTATCGGTAAAAGGGACTTTTAATGAAATTCCAGAAACAGTTATTTGGGTAGATTTTTTAATGCCCGGTAAAGGGGATATACCACAAATGAGTCAAATTAGAATGAATCAACGCCCTGGTATTAAGCGCGGAGGAATAATGTACGATTATGAGTAAAAAGGTGAAACCGTAATGAAAAAGAAAGTAGCAATTACAGCAAGCGCCCTGCTGTTACTGACAGTGGGTGGTGTTACAGCGCTCAACGTGATCAATCCAAGCTGGAGAGAGAACACGATTTTTGCGACGGCGAGAGACAAGCAAACTGCATGGTTGAAAGCGCACGAAGAAGAAATCGTAAAATGGATGCACTCTACCTATCCTAAAGTAGAATCTGTGCAATTTGACTGGAGTACATTAGAGAGAGTACCTGTTAGTAATGGAGTCTTTGCGGAAGCTTATAATCTTCGGTTGAAGGAAAGTTCAATCATTTAGATAATACATTTATCATTGTTGATTTTCGCCTTGACAAACCTGATGACGTTCCAAGTATGTCTAAAATCAGAATGAATCATGAACCGCGAATTGAAAAAGATGGAGTACTGTATATTTACGAGTAAAACTCAATGAAGATAGGAGTTCATGTATGAAAAAGAAAACAGCTATTACAGCCAGCACCCTACTGTTACTGACAGTCGGTGGTGTGACGGCGCTCAACGTGATCAATCCAAGCTGGAGAGAGAATACGATTTTTGCGACGGCAAGAGACAAGCAAACTGCATGGTTAAAAGAACATAAAGATGAGATTGTCCAGTGGATGAAGTTGTTTTATCCTAAACTCCAATCCATTCAATTTGATTGGAGTACTTTAGAAGTTATAGCTGTTAGTAACGGGGTCTTTACAACAGAATATGACCTATCTGTAAAGGGGACTTTTAATGAAATTTCAGATACTGAGATATATATTAATTTCACTCTAAATAAGCCAGATGACATCCCAAGTATGTCTAATATAAAGTTGAACGAACCTCCACGTATATGGAAAGGGAATGGATATTATATTTATGACGGACTTAATTAATTTTAACAATTTATATACGAATAGCCTGATTTAGTGGGGTGACTATTATGAAAAAGAAAGCAGCAATTACAGCCAGTGCCCTGCTGTTACTGACAGTCGGTGGAGTGACGGCGCTCAACGTCATCAATCCAAGTTGGCGAGAAAATACGATTTTTGCGACGGCAAGAGACAAACAATCGGCATGGCTGAAAGCGCACGAAGAAGAAATTGTGGCGTGGATTCGTTCTAGATATCCAAAAATAGAATCTGTACAGTTTGATTGGAATACTCTAGAGGTTGGAGCTGTAAGCAATGGAGTCTTTGCTGAGTCATACAATTTATCGGTAAAAGGGACCTTTAATAATAATCAAAAGACAATAATTTTTATTGATTTTAGATTAGAACACTCAGATAGCATTCCAGAGATGTCTCGGATAGGAATGAATCATCATCCAAGAATAGAAAAAGATGGAGTATACTACATCTTTGAATAATCTACATCGAAAAGGAGGGGAAGCCTTGAACAAATTAACGTTTAAAGATTCGATGTCTACATGCCACAAAATCGTGACAGACTCGAACGGCAAGAGATACATCATGGACACGAGCACCATCAGACCGAATGTGTACGGTTTTGGGATTATTCCAAAACAAGTGAGTGTGGACATGGTGGAGTTCGGCTATCACGATCAAAATTTTGAATTTAAAGCTAAACCCTCACCAAAGTATATGGGTGCAGTCGCAGCGACACAACCACTAACGACGATTCTCTACAAAGTTCTGGAGAGTGTCTTCTTAAAGTTCAATATTCATCAACAAGTACTTTTGAAGTGGATGATGTTTGGGTTGTCGATAGTGCTCGCATTTGTTCTTGCGAAAGTCTATATTCAGTTGGCTCGGAAGAAAGTCGCGAAGAGGGTTTCGCCAAACGCTAAACGATATATCGCTAAATTTACCTACTGGAATAAGAGAGACTATTCAAACTGGTTTATGATTCTTTTAATCGCTATTATTTTCTATTTCTTTTTAAAAATCTACTAACGGAACAGAAGGCATTCTTTTAGTTCCTATCACAATATTAGCGCACCTTCTCTTTGTTTTTTGGCTAGGAATGGCTCCTGTCGACCAAAAACTATAATCGAAAGAGAATGCAGCTTGTCTCAATCGAAGAGATACAGTAAAACCGAGGAGAATATATGAACAAACTAACTTTTAACGCTTCGAAGTCTATATGTCATAAAATCGTGACAGACTCGAGCGGAAAAAAATATCTTATGGATACGAGTACTCTCAGACCCAATATGTTTGGTTTTGGATTTCTACCCAAAAGAGTGCGTGTTGAAATGGTTGAGATCGATAAAAAGAGTCGACTTTTTGATAAGAAAATAAAAGTTAATGGAGCAGCAGTGGCTGTCGGAGGTGCGCTAGCAAGTACGCCTATCCTATCAAAGTCGATAATGAAACTAGTGCGTGGTAGGCTTGATAGCCATCATATTCACGAACAGCCTTTTCTAAAGTATGGAATTTTTCTAGGGGTTTTTATTTTGGCATTCTTAATAGCGCAAGTAATGATAGGAGTTTCTAGGTTCAGGGTATCAAAAAAACTTCCTTCAAATCCTAAAAAGTATATCGCTACATTTAGAACAGCAGGTAAAAACGATGCGAGTTTTTATATTCCTCTAGTCATTAGTGCAGTGCTCCTGTTCTTTTACGCACGAGCAACTTCTGGTGGAGAATTATTATTGATGTTTAATATGATGTTCTCATTCTGGCTATTTTTTGCTTGGCTAGTGGAATGCCCTGTTGATGACATGTACAATGATAAAATTATTATACTTGAATCAATCGATAAAAAAATAATAAAAACGGAGGATTATGGAAGAAGTAACAATCACTAACGCTAATTCGATGTGTTATAAAATGGTGACGGACGCAAAGGGAAATCGATATTTGATGGATGTGAGTACAGTTTCAAATAAACTTTACTGCTTTGGAGTTCAATCGGATAAAGTAACAGTCGATATGATTGGAATCGATAAAAATGATACAAGGTTTGAACAAAAGAATCTGCAACCAAGTACTTTCGTTGCGATTACAGCAGGGAGTCAATTGTTTGCGAATATAGTGTATCGATCGTTAACTGAATTTATAAAAGAACAAAAATTACATCAACAGATTATTTTTCAAGTGGGACTCTTTATGATTTCAATTCTCTTTGCAGCACTACTGATGAAATTATTTGCCATGATGTCTAAAAAATACGTGACAGACCGAGTGTCTGCGCATCCAAAGAGATATGTTGCAACATTTAAAACAACATCAAAGCGACATCTTTCGTTTTTATATTCCACTTTCCATTAATGTGATTCTTTTTATTTTTATTTAAGAGCTAGCATTGGTGGAAGTGTGGTACTTTTTAGTTTTTAATACTATTTTGACGCTTTGGATTTTTGATTGGTTGTTTTGTAGGATTTCAGTAGATATTCTTTATAAAAACAAGGAATTTCAATTAGAATCAATCGAAGAAATACAATGATATTTAGGAGTACTCATATGAAGAAAAAAAGAGAAAAATAGGGAGAATCATAGTAGGGATTCTATTATCATATCTCGCCATAGTAGTCATTACAAAAATATCGGGAGAAAGTATATATTCGAGAAGAGTTACAGAAGCCAGAAGTCATCGCAGCCATTGAAAAAAAGCACTAAGAAGTGTAGAAGATAATATTATCAGAGAACCTAATGGAATAGTTGTTAGTGATAAAAAGATTAGAGATAAAGATACTAGTGATAGAGGTGATAGCGAATACCATATAATTAAATCATATGCAATTGATTATGATAAAACCCATAATAATTCATGGGGGTTGGGAATTCACACTCAATATTTATAAATGGAAATCCCGATTTAAGAATAAGCTTACTCATCAGTAATAGGGAGAGTACTGGGAGGTTTGATGACAAGAATAAGGAGTCGGAAAATTACAAAGCCGACTATTCTATTTCTCGAGAAGCAGATGATTATCTTATGGACGAAGAAATGAAGAGGCCAGAAATAGTAGCTTTGATAAAAGAGGTACTTCTAAAGCTGGATCCAGAGGCATTTACCGAGAAGGGGAAAATTCATTCTTACACGCTTAATGTTGATAAAATGAGATCTGTAGAGGATAGGGGACTTGATTCTGAGCTTTTGATTAATGGGGATGAAAACTTGAAAATGCATATCTCTATTAGAAAAAGACGGAAAATATGAATTAGTGGGTGGTCATCCTTATTCAGAGATACGTGAGTTCTTGAATCAGTAATCCTTTAAGTGCCTCAAAAAAAATAATTAAATCACCCGAACCTAGCAGTAATGCTGGGTTCTTTTTTTGCTTGCGAGTATAGTAAAAACGCTGGGGGAGCAGTATAATAAA
>BNJV01002203.1_pt1 | contig 10597 bp, 10 predicted proteins | sample 8540591 | NCBI WGS metagenome assembly BNJV01 (sample SAMD00202457, study PRJDB9452) | human saliva metagenome | host: Homo sapiens
GTGGAATGCTGACCTGCGGCGCTCGTCTCGGTTGAAGCAAGCAACCACCCGCACTGCCTGCTCGTTTCGTTACCGAGCATTGGGCAACACCGACGATGGAGTTGGCATTTCCATCGCCCTCGAGTAAGTCAGGTGGCGGCATCGCGCGTTCTGCCCCTGCAACGAGAGCGATGGGGCATCAGTCTGCGGAGCGCTGCGAGAGTAAAGCTCGCGCGCGCGTATATACGCGCGCGTCAGGCGGTTTTTGTTTTTTTGCCTTCACCCTTCACCCGTATGTCCCTAAGTTGATTGAGCGCTGAGAGCGTAAAGGGTGAAGGCTTTTTGTCCTTAGCCTTCACACGCTGTTCACCCATTCGGGAGAGAGCGGTGAAGGTTCGACGAGACCTAAGTCTTCACTCGAAAATGATTGAAATCGTGTGCGTTGTGGTTGGGCGGTGAAGGGTGAAGGCAAAAAGTCGAAATTCGGTGAGTGCGTACGCGCGCGTGAGCGGGAGCGAAAGCTTCACCCGCAGTGTTCACGCGCGGAGAGCGAGCGGGGACGTTTCTCGATTTAGCGGGGGAGAAACGCGCGAAAGTGGGCCGTTGTTTCCGTTTTCCCTCGACGTCTTTTGGGCTTCAATCGATCGGTGATCTCGCGGCGATGGATCGTTGGGAGGAAATCGGCGCGCGAGATGGGAATGGGTTTGCGCTTTGGTCCGTGGGGATGCGGTGCAGCGCGTACAGCGTGGCGAGGAGAATACAGCGCGCAACGCTGTTGTGAAGCGTTGCGCGCTGTCTCGTGCAGTTCGTTCGTTTTTATGCTTTCTCTCGACTCCGGAGAGAAAGTCCCCCGTGTTCTTCTTTTTGTGTTATGAGAATTTGTGAGATTTTCCGTAGATTTCCGTTTTCTAATCGCTTGTAAACGGCGAGCATATTCGATGAACTGTGATTTTCCGATTTGGCGGTTTCCCGAGAAGATCCTAATTTTGCCGTCAGAAAAACCACATCCCGTTTGCGGGTCCTTGTTCCACTTTTTCGTCTTGCGACGTCCATCATATTTTTCCCCTCACTCCCGTTCTGCATCGACGGAGACTGCTCGTGTGCGCGCCGAGAATCGGCAAAATATGCCCGCCGTTGCGTAGCGATCGAAGCAGAGAAAAAGCCCTCAGGCTGAAAGGAGAGCGAATGTTCCACGGGAAACATTTCCGTCCCTGTTTCGACCACCGCGCAACGGCGGGTGGAGCGATGCCTTTCGGCACACCCACTCAGCGTGCGCCGAAGGGCGAAAGCATCGTGAGTCAGTCGACCAGTTTGAGCACCTGCTCCACGATCTGCTCGTCGAGCAAATGGTTTGTCGGCCAGCAGCTTTTGCAGGTCGAACCGGTCGTAAAGGTCCTTTTTGATGCCCCTCACCCACACTTTCACTGCCGGTCGGTCCGTAGAAGGCCGCAATGCATTGGCCGAAACCGCCGTCTGTGCAGCCGTTGAAGCCGGCATAGGTCATAAAGACACCGAGCTGCAGGCGGAAGAAGGTTTTTGACGTAGTGCATTGTGTGATGTAAAAATAAGAACTTTGGAGCATACACACAATACAGAGTACTATCCAGCAAAACCACTCATATTCAGACTACAAAAATCAACTTTTCCAGGAACGCCCCTTGCTTACATCGATAAGAATACGTTATATTTGCCAGTCAAAACTATCACCAATAAAAATAATGATATGAAAACAATTAGTTTCGCATCGCGCCTCTTTGTAGTGGCCCCTTGTGACCATGTTGTGCGCATTCTTTGTCGCGCCACTGCATGCACGAGGGCAAGACTCAGAAGCCTACGTGCAGATGAGCGCTGACAAGAAGACACTCACCTTCTTCTATGACAACAAGCGTTCCACGCGCGAAGGCACTCATACGGGACATCAACAAGAGGAGAAAAATGCCTATGGTAGTGAATACCCCGCATGGGCAGGTATCTACGAAGACTACAACACCACCACCACCAAGGCGGTGATCGATGCTTCGTTTGCCAATTTCAGACCCACTTCCACAGCCGGATGGTTCCGAGGTCTCAAGGCCCTCACAGCCATAGAAGGACTGCAAAACCCTCAACACCTCGGAGGTCAAGTCAATGAACAGCATGCTCGAGGATTGCGTAGCCTTAACCACCCTCGACCTCAAGAGTTTCAACACCTCGAAGGTGGAGACGATATGAACAGCATGCTCGAGCGCTGCAAAGCGCTCCAGGCACTCGACCTCAAGAGTTTCAACACCTCGAAGGTGGAGACGATGAGCAGCATGTTCCAGGGCTGCGGTTCATTAACCGGTCTCAACCTCAAGAGTTTCAACACCTCAGAAGTGAAGTCGATGAACTAGTATGTTCCAGGGCTGCTATTCATTAACCTATCTCGACCCTCAATAGCTTCAACACCTCGAAGGTAACCGATATGGGTATGCGATGTTCACGGGTTGCTCTAGTCTCGGCACCATCGCTTGCGACAAGGCATGGAGTTGCCAAGAATCGGGTGACATGTTCGAGAGCTGCCGTAGCCTCGAGGGGGCGGTATCTTATGATAGCAAGAAGACGAACGCGCAGATGGCCAATCCCACCACGGGTTATTTCTTCGTCACAGGACCTGAGGTTCTCCGAGCCTACGTGCAGATGAGCGCTGACAAGAAGACACTCACCTTCTTCTATGACAACAAGCGTTCCACGCGCGAAGGCACCACATGGGACATCAACAAGAAGAAAAATGCCTATGGTAGTGAATACCCCGCATGGGCAGGTATCTACGAAGACTACAACACCACCACCACCAAGGCGGTGATCGATGCTTCGTTTGCCAATTTCAGACCCACTTCCACAGCCGGATGGTTCCGAGGTCTCAAGGCCCTCACAGCCATAGAAGGACTGCAAAACCTCAACACCTCGGAGGTCAAGTCAATGAACAGCATGTTCGAGGATTGCGTAGCCTTAACCACCCTCGACCTCAAGAGTTTCAACACCTCGAAGGTGGAAACCGATGATACAGTACGTGCTCTGAGCGCTGCAAAGCGCTCCAGGCACTCGACCTCAAGAGTTTCAACACCTCGAAGGTGGAGACGATGAGCAGCATGCTCCAGGAATTGCTGTGCCTTAACCGGTCTCAACCTCAAGAGTTTCAACACCTCAGAAGTGAAGTCGATGCACAGCATGTTCCAGGGCTGCTATTTCATTAACCTATCTCGACCTCAATAGCTTCAACACCTCGAAGGTAACCGATATGGTATGGATGTTCACGGGTTGCTCTAGTCTCGGCACCATCGCTTGCGACAAGGCATGGAGTTGCCAAGAATCGGGTGAAATGTCTCGAGAGCTGCCGTAGCCTCGAGGGGCGGTATCTTATGATAGCAAGAAGACGAACGCGCAGATGGCCAATCCCACCACGGGTTATTTTTCTTTCCGTCACAGGACCTGAGGTTCTCTGAGCCTACGTGCAGATGAGCGCTGACAAGAAGACACTCACCTTCTTCTATGACAACAAGCGTTCCACGCGCGAAGGCACCACACGGGACATCAACAAGAGGAGAAAAATGACTATGGTAGTGAATACCCTGCATGGGCAGGTATCTACGAAGACTACAACACCACCACCACCAAGGCGGTGATCGATGCTTCGTTTGCCAATTTCAGACCCACTTCCACAGCCGGATGGTTCCGAGGTCTCAAGGCCCTCACAGCCATAGAAGGACTGCAAAACCTCAACACCTCGGAGGTCAAGTCAATGAACAGCATGTTCGAGGATTGCGTAGCCTTAACCACCCTCGACCCTCAAGAGTTTCAACACCTCGAAGGTGGAGACGATTGACACACATGCTCTGCGCTGCAAAGCGCTCCAGGCACTCGACCTCAAGAGTTTCAACACCTCGAAGGTGGAGACGATGAACAGCATGTTCAGGAATTGCTTTGCCTTAACCAGCCTCGACCTGAAGAACTTCAACACCTCAGAAGTGAAGTCGATGAACAGCATGTTCAATGGCTGCTATTTATTAACCTATCTCGACCTCAATAGCTTCAACACCTCGAAGGTAACCGATATGGGTTGGATGTTCACGGGTTGCTCTAGTCTCGGCACCATCGCTTGCGACAAGGCATGGAGTTGCCAAGAATCGGGTGAAATGTCTCGAGAGCTGCCGTAGCCTCGAGGGGCGGTAGCTTATGATAGCAAGAAGACGAACGCGCAGATGGCCAATCCCACCACGGGTTATTTTTTCGCCGTCACAGGACCTGAGGTTCTCCGAGCCTACGTGCAGATGAGCGCTGACAAGAAGACACTCACCTTCTTCTATGACAACAAGCGTTCCACGCGCGAAGGCACCACATGGGACATCAACAAGAAGAAAAATGCCTATGGTAGTGAATACCCCGCATGGGCAGGTATCTACGAAGACTACAACACCACCACCACCAAGGCGGTGATCGATGCTTCGTTTGCCAATTTCAGACCCACTTCCACAGCCGGATGGTTCCAAGGTCTCAAGGCCCTCACAGCCATAGAAGGACTGCAAAACCTCAACACCTCGGAGGTCAAGTCAATGAACAGCATGTTCGAGGATTGCGTAGCCTTAACCACCCTCGACCTCAAGAGTTTCAACACCTCGAAGGTGAGACGATATGACACAGCATGTTCTGAGCGCTGCAAAGCGCTCCAGGCACTCGACCTCAAGAGTTTCAACACCTCGAAGGTGGAGACGATGAACAGCATGTCCAGGGCTGCTGTTCATTAACCGGTCTCGACCTGAAGAGCTTTCAACACCTCAGAAGTGAAGTCGATGCACTACATGTTCCATGGCTGCTATTCATTAACCTATCTCGACCTCAATAGCTTCAACACCTCGAAGGTAAACCGATATGGGTATGGATGTTCATGGGTTGCTCTAGTCTCGGCACCATCGCTTGCGACAAGGCATGGAGTTGCCAAGAATCGGGTGAAATGTTCGAGAGCTGCCGTAGCCTCGAGGGGGCGGTATCTTATGATAGCAAGAAGACGAACGCGCAGATGGCCAATCCCACCACGGGTTATTTTCTTTCGCCGTCACAGGACCTGAGGTTCTCCGAGCCTACGTGCAGATGAGCGCTGACAAGAAGACACTCACCTTCTTCTATGACAACAAGCGTTCCACGCGCGAAGGCACCATACGGGACATCAACAAGAGGAGAAAAATGACTTTGGTAGTGAATACCGCATGGGCAGGTATCTACGAAGACTACAACACCACCACCACCAAGGCGGTGATCGATGCTTCGTTTGCCAATTTCAGACCCACTTCCACAGCCGGATGGTTCCGAGGTCTCAAGGCCCCTCACAGCCATAGAAGGACTGCAAAACCTCAACACCTCGGAGGTCAAGTCAATGAACAGCATGTTCGAGAATTGCGTAGCCTTTAACCACCCTCGACCTCAAGAGTTTCAACACCTCGAAGGTAGACGATATGGCAACAGTACGCTCGAGCGCTGCAAAGCGCTCCAGGCACTCGATCTCAAGAGTTTCAATACACTCGAAGGTGGAGACGATGAGCAGCATGTTCCAGGAGTGCGTTTTGCCTTAACCAGCCTCGACCTCACGAACTTTCAACACCTCAGAAGTGAAGTCGATGCACTAGCATGTTCAATGGCTGCTATTTATTAACCTATCTCGACCTCAATAGCTTCAACACCTCGAAGGTAACCGATATGGTATGCATGTTCATTGGTTGCTCTAGTCTCGGCACCATCGCTTGCGACAAGGCATGGAGTTGCCAAGAATCGTGTGACATGTTCGAGAGCTGCAGTAGCCTCGAGGGGGCGGTATCTTATGATAGCAAGAAGACGAACGCGCAGATGGCCAATCCCACCACGGGTTATTTCTTCGTCACAGGACCTGAGGTTCTCCGAGCCTACGTGCAGATGAGCGCTGACAAGAAGACACTCACCTTCTTCTATGACAACAAGCGTTCCACGCGCGAAGGCACCACATGGGACATCAACAAGAAGAAAAATGCCTATGGTAGTGAATACCCCGCATGGGCAGGTATCTACGAAGACTACAACACCACCACCACCAAGGCGGTGATCGATGCTTCGTTTGCCAATTTCAGACCCACTTCCACAGCCGGATGGTTCCAAGGTTTCAAGGCCCTCACAGCCATAGAAGGACTGCAAAACCTCAACACCTCGGAGGTCAAGTCAATGAACAGCATGTTCGAGGATTGCGTAGCCTTAACCACCCTCGACCTCAAGAGTTTCAACACCTCGAAGGTGGAGACGATGAACAGCATGTTCGAGCGCTGCAAAGCGCTCCAGGCACTCGACCTCAAGAGTTTCAACACCTCGAAGGTGGAGACGATGAGCAGCATGTTCCAGGGCTGCGGTTCATTAACCGGTCTCAACCTCAAGAGTTTCAACACCTCAGAAGTGAAGTCGATGCACTACATGTTCCAGGGCTGCTATTCATTAACCTATCTCGACCTCAATAGCTTCAACACCTCGAAGGTAACCGATATGGTATGCATGTTCATGGGTTGCTCTAGTCTCGGCACCATCGCTTGCGACAAGGCATGGAGTTGCCAAGAATCGGGTGACATGTTCGAGAGCTGCCGTAGCCTCGAGGGGGCGGTACCTTATGATAGCAAGAAGACGAACGCGCAGATGGCCAATCCCACCACGGGTTATTTTCTTTCGCCGTCACAGGACCTGAGGTTCTCCGAGCCTACGTGCAGATGAGCGCTGACAAGAAGACACTCACCTTCTTCTATGACAACAAGCGTTCCACGCGCGAAGGCACCACATGGGACATCAACAAGAAGAAAAATGCCTATGGTAGTGAATACCCCGCATGGGCAGGGTATCTACGAAGACTACAACACCACCACCACCAAGGCGGTGATCGATGCTTCGTTTGCCAATTTCAGACCCACTTCCACAGCCGGATGGTTCCGAGGTCTCAAGGCCCTCACAGCCATAGAAGGACTGCAAAACCCTCAACACCTCGGAGGTCAAGTCAATGAACAGCATGTTCGAGGATTGCGTAGCCTTAACCACCCTCGACCTCAAGAGTTTCAACACCTCGAAGGTGGAGACCGATATGGCACACAGTACGCTCGAGCGCTGCAAAGCGCTCCAGGCACTCGACCTCAAGAGTTTCAACACCTCGAAGGTGGAGACGATGAACAGCATGCTCAGGAATTGCGTTTGCATTAACCGGTCTCGACCTCAAGAACTTTCAACACCTCAGAAGTGAAGTCGATGCACAGCATGTTCCAGGGCTGCTATTTCATTAACCTATCTCGACCTCAATAGCTTCAACACCTCGAAGGTAACCGATATGGGTATGCATGTTCACGGGTTGCTCTAGTCTCGGCACCATCGCTTGCGACAAGGCAATGGAGTTGCCAAGAATCGGGTGACATGTTCGAGAGCTGCCGTAGCCTCGAGGGGGCGGTAGCTTATGATAGCAAGAAGACGAACGCGCAGATGGCCAATCCCACCACGGGTTATTTTTTCGCCGTCACAGGACCTGAGGTTCTCCGAGCCTACGTGCAGATGAGCGCTGACAAGAAGACACTCGCACCTTCTTCTATGACAACAAGCGTTCCACGCGCGAAGGCACCACATGGGACATCAACAAGAGAGAAAAGACTTTGGTAGTGAATACCCACGCATGGGCAGGTATCTACGAAGACTACAACACCACCACCACCAAGGCGGTGATCGATGCTTCGTTTGCCAATTTCAGACCCACTTCCACAGCCGGATGGTTCCGAGGTCTCAAGGCCCTCACAGCCATAGAAGGACTGCAAAACCTCAACACCTCGGAGGTCAAGTCAATGAACAGCATGTTCGAGAATTGCGAAGCCTTAACCACCCTCGATCTCAAGAGTTTCAACACCTCGAAGGTAGACCGATATGGCACCATGTTCGAGGGCTGCAAAGCGCTCCAGGCACTCGATCTGAAGAACTTTCAACACACAGAAGGTAGACCGACGATGAGTTGGATGTTCAGGAATTGCTTTGCCTTAACCAGCCTCGACCTGACGAACTTTCAACACCTCAGAAGTGAAGTCGATGCACAGCATGTTCAATGGCTGCTATTTATTAACCTATCTCGACCTGAAGAGCTTCAACACCTCGAAGGTAACCGATATGGCACACATGTTCATTGGTTGCTCTAGTCTCGGCACCATCGCTTGCGACAAGGCATGGAGTTGCCAAGAATCGTGTGACATGTTCCTGGGCTGCAGTAGCCTCGAGGGGGCGGTACCTTATGATAGCAACAAGACGAACGCGCAGATGGCCAATCCCACCACGGGTTATTTCTTCGTCACAGGACCTGAGGATCTCCAAGCCTACGTGCAGATGAGCGCGGACAAGAAGACACTCACCTTCTTTTATGACAACAAGCGTGGCACGCGCGAAGGCACCACATGGGGCATCACCAAGAGGAAAAAAGCCTTTGGTAGTGAATACACCGCATGGGCAGGTATCTTCGAAGACTACAACACCACCACCACCAAGGCGGTGATCGATGCTTCGTTTGCCAATTTCAGACCCACTTCCACAGCCGGATGGTTCCAAGGTTTCAAGGCACTCACAGCCATAGAAGGACTGCAAAACCTCAACACCTCGGAGGTCAAGTCAATGAACAGCATGTTCGAGGATTGCGTAGCCTTAACCACCCTCGACCTCAAGAGTTTCAACACCTCGAAGGTGGAGACGATGAACAGCATGTTCGAGCGCTGCAAAGCGCTCCAGGCACTCGACCTCAAGAGTTTCAACACCTCGAAGGTGGAGACGATGAGCAGCATGTTCCAGGGCTGCGGTTCATTAACCGGTCTCAACCTCAAGAGTTTCAACACCTCAGAAGTGAAGTCGATGCACTACATGTTCCAGGGCTGCTATTCATTAACCTATCTCGACCTCAATAGCTTCAACACCTCGAAGGTAACCGATATGGTATGGATGTTCATGGGTTGCTCTAGTCTCGGCACCATCGCTTGCGACAAGGCGATGGAGTTGCCAAGAATCGGGTGAAATGTTCGAGAGCTGCCGTAGCCTCGAGGGGCGGTACCTTATGATAGCAAGAAGACGAACGCGCAGATGGCCAATCCCACCACGGGTTATTTCTTCGTCACAGGACCTGAGGTTCTCCGAGCCTACGTGCAGATGAGCGCTGACAAGAAGACACTCACCTTCTTCTATGACAACAAGCGTTCCACGCGCGAAGGCACCACGTGGGACATCAACAAGAGGAAAAAAGACTTTGGTAGTGAATACCCCGCATGGGCAGGTATCTTCGAAGACTACAACACCACCACCACCAAGGCGGTGATCGATGCTTCGTTTGCCAATTTCAGACCCACTTCCACAGCCGGATGGTTCCAAGGTCTCAAGGCCCTCACAGCCATAGAAGGACTGCAAAACCTCAACACCTCGGAGGTCAAGTCAATGAACAGCATGTTCGAGGATAGCGTAGCCTTAACCACCCTCGACCTCAAGAGTTTCCAACACCTCGAAGGTGGAGACCGATGAGCACACGTGTTCGAGGGCTGCAAAGCGCTCCAGGCACTCGATCTGAAGAACTTTCAATACACGAAGGTGAAACTGACGATGAGTTGGATGTTCCAGGGCTGCGGTTTGCCTTAACCAGCCTCGACCTCAAGAGCTTTCAACACCTCAGAAGTGAAGTCGATGCACAGCATGTTCAAGGGCTGCTATTCATTAACCTATCTCGACCTCAATAGCTTCAACACCTCGAAGGTAACCGATATGGTATGCATGTTCATGGGTTGCTCTAGTCTCGGCACCATCGCTTGCGACAAGGCATGGAGTTGCCAAGAATCGTATGACATGTTCCTGGGCTGCAGTAGCCTCAAGGGGGCGGTACCTTATGATAGCAACAAGACGAACGCGCAGATGGCCAATCCCACCACGGGTTACTTCTCCCAGAAGTCTGTTGGCATCGAATCGTTGCTCCTCCCTGCTCGCCATACTCAAGGCATCTATACCCTCCAAGGCAAGCGCATCAACGGCAGTCTCCAACACCTCCCCGCTGGGGTCTACATCGTCAATGGCAAGAAAGTTGTTGTAGACGTTAGAAAATAGAGGTTAGACATTAGAGAGTACAAGTTATGAACCTAGCGCAGTGGATATCTTTACCGCACGGCTTTAACGTCAGAATAGATGTGACCCATTGGGCAGAGAGCCGCTACAAGGCATCCAATCACGCGAGATTTCTAAAGGCTAAAATCTAGAGACTAACGTCAAAGACTAGATCATCCCCACTCATCTGCTAGAGGTGAGTGGGGATTTGTTTGTCTAACGGTCAAACATCAAATGTCTACTCTCTAAAAATTGAGTTCGGCCTAAGCAATTCTCCTTTCTTATTTTATTGCTGTCAGTAAACTTCAAAACGGCAGAAAAATCCAGCTCGAAGCCCTTTAGAATAGGACTTCGGGCTTTCTTTTCGAAAAGCAAGCCCCCTAATCAAATAATGATGGTTCCGGTGGTGGCGATTTATCCCTTTCAGCGCAAATTACAGATTCATCCTTTGGCGATGTTTTTACAGGGACAGTGGTGCACTTCCAGAGCGCGATAGCGGGGCTAA
>BNJV01000422.1_pt1 | contig 10568 bp, 16 predicted proteins | sample 8540591 | NCBI WGS metagenome assembly BNJV01 (sample SAMD00202457, study PRJDB9452) | human saliva metagenome | host: Homo sapiens
AGACTACGAGACAGCCGTCAAATATATGCAAAATCTGGCGAGCTACTTTTATCTGTGTCTATTTCAAAGGAGATTTTTATGAAAAACAAAACATTACGCTATACGAGCCTATCAGTCCTGACCTTGTTGGCTGCCTTGACTTTGGCTGCCTGTGGTGGAAAGACTGACAAGAACACTTCAGCTTCAAACCAAAAAGGAAACAACAAGAAAGGTGACTACAGAGTCCGCAAGTAAAACTGAAACAAGCCCAAAAGAGGAGCAGAAGTCAGAAACAAATAGTGCGACAGAAGCTGCAACCACTCGAGCAGAACAAACGGAAGATAAGCAAAAATCATTAGAGGCTTACGCTAAATTTGTAGGAACTTGGGAAAACTACGCGGGAACAACTGCAACAGTCACAGCGGATGGAATTGTAACGATCCAAAGTTCAAATGGAACCTTTAAATACGAGATGGGTCAAGTAGAGGAAAAAGATGGCTACTACTCAACAGGTATTCATCTTGTCGGTGGTGGACAAGGGGCACGACTGATCTTTACCCCAGCTGGAGTCCCAAACGAAGTGACAGGTACAGACGGTAGTCAAGATGTCTTGTCTATCGGTCAATCTGTAAGTGACAAAGATAACCAATTTTACCGTAACTAAGAAGATCAATCAGAAGCATTGCAATGGGTGTATCTTGAAAGAAAATCTAGGGTATTCTTTTCTTAAAAATAAAAATTGATATAAACTCAGTATAGGAGCTAAAACAAATGAATAAAAATATAATTATTACTTTCTTTTTCTATCAGTTTGGTAATTTTAACAGCTTGTGGAGCTTTATCTTCTGCTCCAAAAACTTGAGGGAGAATGGAAGGCCCAAACAGGCGCTAGTAAAAATGTTACTCTAGTATTTACTAAAGATACTAGTTACGGTAGATGGGGAGAAATTTGACTATAAGCAAAAATCCATGCAACAAAAAGGAGAGATTACTTATTGTGAGATTGAACAAAATGGTGAAAGTTATACAGTCGTCTTCCTCGATAAGGATAAAAATGTTGCAGTTATGATTCAACCAAGCTCTAAAGAGGATATCCTAAGTGGGAAGCTACTTTATGCTATGAATAAAAAGGAGCAACCAAGCTATTCTGAGTATGCAAAAAAATATATACAATAGGTTTTAAATCAAACTCAGTTTTAAAATAGATAAAGTTCAAATTTTTCTACCAATTGAATTAGAAATAGAAACAGACTAGGTAGAATTCGAATAAAGAAAGATTTGAAGAAAAAGAACATAAGGCAGAAGGCCGTTACCACAAATTTTTTCTAAATCGGCGAGATTTCTTGTTACCTATGGTTTGGGAATATTTGGATTGTATCTGGTTCTGCAATTTCTTTTCCTCAGATCTTTGTGATTCGTTTGGATGTGTTAGGTGCTCTCATTCTGTGGTTTTTCATCAATACTGGGATCGTCCTATTAGAGGTCTATATCATTTTTCCATTTATATACAAGGTTATTATAAGTGGAAATACCCAGAAGAATAGCGTGAGTGGGAGGGCCAGTCTGTCGAAGAATGGTATGGGAAGGGCTACTTGAAGAAATATCCAGAGCTCTTTGGAAAAGATACTTGAGAAGATTAAAAATCAAGCTGGTTTAGATGAGGCCATCATTTTAAGATAATCAGTTGGTTAGAGGAGAAAGACAAGCATGTTTTTTTAGGAAAGTTATTTATATAGGGAAAGTGATGGTCAGGCTATTTATGTAAATGTAGAAAAAGCCAAGAGATCCCTTTAGCAGCTCCTAAAAGTAAACTATTGAATACAGAGGCATCCCTGTGGAAATCGAAAACAAATCATTTTAATTACATTATTTCTGATTGCTTTTTAGTGGTGTGATGACTTTTTCCTGAGACACGATTATTTGGTGGTGTCTATGGTTATGGTACTTTGATTTATTTTCTAACTGTTTGGTTTCTGGAAGGTAGCCTTTTGCTGGTCATAGTAGAGCGAGGCCCTTTATAAGAATGTTAAGTTGGCACAGTCAACTAGTAAAGAAAAATTTTAGACGGGCAGTTGATACTAATCTTATTTGGGGTAATTTTTGGCGATAAGAAGGTTACTCTTGGCAAGAAGATATTCGCTTGGATTTTCACAGTATTTATGGCTTTTAATGGGACTGATTGGTCCAATTTTAGTCATATCTATTCTAGTTTTTAATATGATAGGGACACCTATCGGCAGTGAGATTATCACTTTAAGCTTTTATGGGTATTTTTACCAGCTGTAGCAGTTCTGTTATTATGGCAAAAACAATATGGTTCGATGGCTGAAGGCAGTTGAACGGTACAGAAATAGTCGAGTTAAAGAAGTAAATATAAGAAAGGAAATAGAAAGAGGTAAATATGTTTTTTCTTAGACGACGTCTGGAATACAAAGAATATCTGGGAATTAGCGACCGCGAATGGTACAGCAAACGCTATTATAAGAAGTTAATCAAAAGCGGTCAGCTAGAAGAGGAGTAGTGGGATATGAACCGTCAGTCAGAAGCATTAAATAAGGAATATTTTTCAAGCGCTGGGTTCCACGCGAGCTTCTGTTAGAATGTTGAGTTTGGCCTGGGCTGTCAGATTATGTCATTCAGCAAGACATTCATCTATAAACATCAACTCTTTAGTACTGCGATGCTCTTTTGTACTGATCAATGGGATCCATCTCTCATTGGTTTTAATGGATTATATTCTCACTATTTTTAACGAATGAGGTTCTAAAAAAATTCGCTGATCTACTCGCTGATTTATTGGTTGAGTTTCACTGTTTTATTTTTTTCGGTTTGACAGTTTATAATGTCAGCTGGTTAAAAAGCAATTAGGACGAGGCTTTTTCAGAAAAAAACGAGTCGCAGGAAACTTTATCGCCACTTCCAGTGTCTTTAGCAGATCCTCCCTCTGGCTTATTTTCGGGATCACTGTGTTAGGCGGAGGATTGGCTAGTTTATCCGGTTATTATTTGCAAACATTTGGGATTGTGAGCAATATAGTGTTCATTTCAGCTTTTTCAAGATTAATCGTCGAAGTTGGTTATCTACTTTATCTAAGAAGTAAGGATAAGACATATTGGGAAGAAGTACCGAAGGAAGCTAAGAGTCAGTCCTTTTTGAAAACCATAGATTTTAAAAAGGCCAAGTATCGCTTGGTAATAGAAATTGTCTTATTTTTTTGACTCTTACAGTGTGTTTGAAGATACTTAAGATAAATGTTGAAAATAGCCCGATTTGGCTTATATGGACAATAAGAATTTTTGGTTATTCAATTCTTTTGGATACCACGATCAGTTTTGTTTATTCTCAGATTAAAAAGAAGAGATAGAGAGAAATAAGAATCAGAAAGCCTTCTTTGACTATTTAGAAAAGAGGTGGTAAGATTAATGTTAGATAAAATGAATCAGTGTAAGTGGTTGATAATAGTATCTTTTATCTTATTAGTCATTCCTTTGTATCTCGCTTATAAGAATTCTCAAGAATCCAGTACTCTAAAAACAGCTTTTTGAAAAAACAGGACAGAATCGCAGTTCTTCATTATTTAATGAGGGTCCGAAAAGTACGCATCTCAAATACGTGAGGGCGGGATACATCATTCCATCTGATGGTGCCATTCGTCTAGATGGAGTCATTTATCCGCTTGAAATAGAAGGAGAAGTACATTTGAAAATCAGCCCTCCTCAGAAAGATGCAAAAGATTTTCAGTTATTTTTCATTACACAAGTTAATGAAAAACAAACATATATGGCTTTCGTGTTAGATAAAGACCTTAATTTAATTTATTCTAACTATTCTCAAGATAACGACAGTGGAAAAGAGAAGGAGTCTCTATCTCGCAATCCGAAGAAGAGCGTCTGTTGAAAATTGTTCGAGGAGAGATTGATGACTTCATAGAAAATATGTATCGGATCTTATATGCCTAAGTATAGATATAGGTGCTGCTACAGACATTTGTGATTATTCGAGCCAGTTCTTTACTTTTTGTTTTATTTAAAAATGAATCTTAAAGTGAGAGTACCCGTTCTAGTTGCAAGAAAGGAAGACAAATGGTAACGCCCCTGATAATTATAGTATCTCTCGTCCTACTTTTTACGTCGTTTTAAAAGCAAATGTTCACGAAAGATCATTGGCTTCTTATATGCTTCATTTGCAGTTTGGTTTGTTTATTCGATTTTTACTTATACAAGCCAAGCTACACCCTCCAGCCTGGTCAAAGTGTTACATTGAAAGTTTATCCCAATACGGACCAACTAGAGTATAGTTCAGAATTGATTTTATAAAAAAAGGACAGTCAAAAAATCAAATTATCTGGAAGGGATGTTTGGTCTGAACAATTCAGTGGCCTGTATTTTGAAGTAACAGAAAATAAAATCATCCAGTTAGGTAATGATACTGAGCTCCCCAACAATCAAAAGGATATTCAGTTGGTAGAAGATGGGATTGTGGTCAGTTATCTAGGTAAAAAAGTTTTTGATGTATCCAAAAGCAAGCCCTACACCATCACCGTAACAAATGTAGATGACAAGCCAGCCCATTTTAAAGCGTATGTAGTAAATCGCTAATAAAGTGAAAAGGTTTGAAATCATTATATCAAAATTGACAAATAGTCACAAAAGCAATATGTAAATTTTTAATAATTTATATTAAAAGCTATAAAATCAGGAGAAGGAGAATAGAATGGAGTTCGTTTATGGTTTACTCATTTTAAAGTATATATTGTATATTTTTAGGTTGGCTTCTGTATTTGTTTGTTTGTCGAATGCTTAAAAACAACAACGAATACCAAGCCTTTGCAACTGCTCACAGCTATCAATTTGACCAAGCTCAAGGTAGAGACAACTATAGGGATTACTCAAGCGAAACGATATCTAGTACGCTTACTATAACTCCTACCCAAAGTCCCTATGTAGAAAAAAATATGCCAATTTTTAGCCATTATCCTTTTTGGGTGTGGACATGATAGAAAAGTTGCCAATGTCATCTCTGGTAACTACAAGGGTAAACAATTCCGGGCTTTCACTTATCATTTTAGAGGCAATACAATTGAGGGGACTGGAACAGGCGGTGTCTTTAATTTTGTCATGATTGAATGCCCAAATACACCAAAAGGTCAGCTTTCAGAGCAAGTTTTCTATGAAAATGAATTTCTTTGCGAATACCAACGTGGAAATCTAAATGTAGAAACCATTCATGATAGGATTGAAAATCTTGGGCAGATTGCAAGGGATAGATGAAAAACACCATAGAATCTTTCATTGTTACTAGTTGTATGGTTAGGTAAAGCAATCCAAACTTTGAGAACTTATTTTCATAAATAGAAAGAGGTATGTATGTTTTTTCTTAGACGTCGCGTCTTTATCGGCGAATGTGATGGACAGGCTGTTTATTATGACCAAAAGACAGGAGAGGCTCTAGCGCTCCCAAAAGTTTCCTACTTAATACTGAAGGAGCACGTAAGACAAATGCCTATATTCCTGAAATGGTGATTCTCTTTATGGCCGGTGGAACGGGAGGTTTTGGCTTCCTTGCGGCTATGAGTATAGGAGTCTATAACTGGATCAGTTTGACCTTTATCCTACTCTTTTGGTTGGCTGAGTTTTTGTTCATGGTTGCTTTACTCGAACGAGCTCTCTATAAAAACGTGCGCAAGGCCCAGCCAACGACAGAGAAGGTCTTTTACTATGCGGCTTCTCATAACTTGATGGTGGGGGAAGAAAATTTTGATCCAGCTAAGTTATCTACGAAAATCTTCCGAATTGTTCGTTTTCTAATAGTTGCCACTAATATCTACTTGTTATATGTTTTTTATAGCTATACTCAAAAATTTGGTCAGGAGATTGAACTAGGTTATGAATTTTGGATAGCTGGATTATTACTCTTTGCACTCGTATTAGTCTATAATCAAAACAATCCAGTTCGCTTTGTGAAGATTATGAAAGCAATACAGCCAAGGAAAAGTGCTTTTTAAAGAAGAAGCAGAGAGTTGATGAGAGGGGAGTTCATGTCAAAAAGCTTCAAAGAAAAAAAGAAAGTAGTGATCGAAGAACGCTACCAGGGCCCTTTTGATTACAAATGGGGTTAGTCTAGGCTATATCAAGCTTCTATCTTGGATTAGCTTAGCATTCTCTTTTATGGCGTATTTTGGGACGACCTATATCGATTATATTGGCATTTATAAAAATCTTGTTCATTATTTTTCATGTTCATTAGTGGTGTAGCAATCCCACTCTCTTTCTTCGATCGTTTTATTTTGAGATTTAAGAGTTTTATCTATCTTTTTTTGTTTCCATACTTGTTTTTGATTTTAAACGTTGACATGACTTTTTACAGGCTTGATTATGCTAGTTGGTAACGACGGAATCTATTCAGTCTGGGCACTTATTTACAATCTCGTAGCTCTATGTATCCTGCTTTTTTCTATTGGTCTCTATTCCTGGTATTATCTTCCTAAAAATCAGGGGAAAATCTGGGCTTTCAACCGATGGGAGACTTATGGTGGTAAAGACAATAACAAGAAGCAAGAGCGATTGTTTAATTTTGGAGTTGCTTTTGTAGCTGTCATATTAGCCCCAGCTATTCTCACTGGCTACATTGAGAATGTCTTTGGTGTTTTCTTGGGCATCTTGATGAACCTCTTTTTACCAGCTCTCATAGTGGATGGAGTTCAGGCGGCACGCTATGTACGCAAACACCCAGAATATGAAGAGTAGAATTCTAGTCTATAGATTTTATTCCTAATGGTTAGGAGACTTTGACAACATATTTTCATAGATAGAAAGAGGTAAGTATGTTTTTTCTTGGACGCCGTCGTGTTTTTATCGGCGAATGTGATGGACAGGCGGTCTATTATGACCAAAAGACAGGAGAGGCTCTAGCTGCTCCAAAGAGTAGGTTGCTCAATACTGAAAAAGCTGGTGACACGAATTCCTTTATTCCTCAATTGGTAATTCTCTTACTAGCAGGTGGGCCTGCAATTTCGGGCTTCTTTTTCACTCAAGTTTGTTGGTGTCTACAACTGGTTCAGTCTAGCCTGTATTCTTCTCTTTTGGTTGATGCAGTTTTTCTCGTTAGTTGCTTTACTCGAACGAGCTCTCTATAAAAATGTTCGCAAAGCACAGCCGACGACAGAGAAAGTCTTTTATTATGCCGCATCTCATAATTTGCTTGTAAAAAATCAGTTTGATCCTAGACAACTGGGTACTCTAGCTTTTCGATTTGTCCGCTTTGCAGTAAATATAGTGTCCATCTATTATTTTTTGTATTTCTTGACTCTTCCTCTAAAATTTGGTCAACCGATTAATGAAGGCTATGGTTTGTGGTTTGCTGGCTTGTTATTCTTTTCAGTATTTCTTTTGTATAACCAAAACAATCCAGTTCGCTTTGTGAAGATTATGAGATTATACAGCCAAGGAAAAGTACGATTTAAGGAAGAAGTGGAACATTGAGAAACTATCTTTTGGGATAGCCCCTAAATACTTAGATAAACAAAAAAGCCTTGATACAAGGCTTTTTCCTGTGCCATCCGTAGCACCTGTTATTAGAATGGTTTTGACCATATTAGTCCTCCAAGAAAGCAATGAGTTCTTTTGAAAACTCTTCTGCATATTGGAAAATCGAACCGTGACCAGCATGTGGATAGATGATGAGTTTACTATCTTTTATTTTCTCATGCATATCATAAGAATTTTCTGTTGGAACCTGCATATCCTTATCCCCGTTGACGATTAAGATTGGTTGGGTGATAAATCTTAGGTCGTCTTGAGAATCTTTCCCCCAACGTTTAATAGCTTTGAGTTGAGTCAAGAAACCAGGGACACTCATGTCTTTGTCCGCAAATTCCTTGGTTCGCATCCCCATTCGTCCGAGAACTTTCAAAGCTTCGATTTTTCCTTGCTCATCATGGTTATAGAAGATGTAGCGTCTAGGATCGATGCGTTCGAGTCCAGCTTTAAACATATAGTTAAATGTTTTTCCCTGTGACCTTATCGACCTCTTTTCCACCTCGAGGTCCTGTTCCTGCCAAGATGAGACGGTTGATCAAATCAGGCTTGATTCGAACCATTTCTTGGGCAATCATGCCTCCCATGGAAAGGCCAAGGAGATTGATTTTATCGTAACCAAGGGCTTTTACAAAGGCAATTGTTTGCTCAGCCATTCCAGGAATGGTTGGCGCCACTTTGCCTTGGCTGGCTCCGATACCAGGAAGGTCGACCACAATCACATGGTGTTTTTCAGCAATCAAGTCCAAGAGTTTTGGATCCCAGTTGTCGAGGGTTGCTGCCAAATGGACCAGCATCAGAAGAGGTAATTTTTGATTTGCCTTTGCTGAGTTCGCGATAGGCGATTTTTGTTCCCGTCGACAGTGATGTATTGAGTTTTAGTTGTAAGATATGACATTGTCTTTTCCTTTTTATTTCTTAAAGCTGAGGACTGTTTTTCCACGTGAGCGACCATTAGCGACCTTGTCTAAGGCGCTATTCACTTCTTCAAATGGATAGACTGTATCGATAGATGGCTTGATTTCCAATTTGCTAAAGAGGTCAGCTACCTCTTGTAATTGAGCACCATTGCTTTCCACAAAAGATAAAATGGTAGTGAACGCCGTATTTGTCAGCCATCTTATCAAATTTGTGACCGGCTAGTCCAAGTAAGATTTGTTTCCATTTTTGGCAGGTTCATACGTTTGGAAAAGTCACCATTTGGCATAGCACGGAGGGAAACAAGCTGACCACCTTTTTTTCATGATAGACATTTGTTTTTCAGTCTCAGTGCCACCAAGGGTATCAAGGACATAATCAACCTGGCTAACAGTTTTTGTATAATCCTCTGTTTTGTAATCGATAAAACGATCTGCTCCTAGGTTCAATACACGCTCAGCGCTATCTCCAGCCCCATTGGTAATGACCTTCAAACCTTTAGCCTTAGCAATCGGAATGGCCATCCCACCGACACCGCCTGTACCACCAGAGATAAAGATGGTCTTGCCAGCTTGAGCCCCTATGAGTTCTACGGCTTGCATAATAGTCAAGGCAGTCAAAGGGACAGCAATGCTTCCTCGTCAGACAGATAGTCTGGAACCTTGGCTATAGCCTGACTATCGACAGCTACGTATTCTGCAAAGGCACCAATATGATCAAGTGGTAAACGCCCAAAAACTCGGTCTCCGACTTTGAGATTTTTTTGACTTGGCTACCGGTCTCTTCAATGATACCGACCACTTCATTTCCCGCAGTTTGTGGGAGTTTGTAAGGACAATCATCTTGACTTCTCCTCGAAATCATGTTATCCAGAGGATTAACACCAGCGAGCGGTGACTTTGACCAAAACTTCTTTGTCTGTGATACTTGGTTTTATGATTTCTGTGATGTTAAGAGTGATATTGTTTTTGTTATAAGTAGTGCTGTAGCGGCTTTCATTGTCTTCTCTTTTCTATTTTTTTGTTGTATCTGATATAGATACAAGTATAGCCTTTTTAAAACTGATCTGCATGCAAATCAGTTTCGTTTTTGTTTGGCTTCTTTATAAAGATTGTTAATGACATCTTCTAAGGTTTGCTGGGCTAGTTCCTTCTCAAGTTGAGCTTCAGCGCTAGCAAATAGTGGCGAAATGGCAGCTTGAATATGTTTCCCTACTGGGCAATCCGGATTGCTATTTTGGTGAACGGGAAATAAGCTGATGTGGTTGACTTCTTGTGTGGAAAAATAAATCTCAAGTAAGGTCACTTCCTTTGGGGACTTACTGAGTTGATAGCCTGTTTTTCCTTGATGGGAAGTAATTAAGCCAGCGTTTTTCAATAAGGCAATCACCTTACGAATATAACTAGCGTTGGTTCCGACGCTCTCAGCCAGAGCTTGTGAACTTAAGGTATCCTTGCTCTCGCTAATCATGGTTAGGATATGTAAGGCTACTGAAAATTTTGTATCCATATAAACTCCTTTGGATAACTTGTATCTAATACGAGAACAAGTATATCACAAATAAAATGAAAAAGCAAGACTTTTGTTTTAAATTTTTAAAATATTTTTGAAGAGTGTCATCAGATTAGAGATGTCTGGAAAGGCAGTTCATAAAAATAGTGAGATAAACTTGTTTTAAAGAAACAGCATCTCCCTCTCTGCTTGATCAAACATATCTTAGTTTGTGCCTAGTAAACTTTGTTTAATAATCTAATTATATGTTATTTCATTCCCTGTTTTTTGTTCTTTTTCAAAGCGTTATGAGGACTTTGAAACTTCTTTTATGATTTTTAATTAGTAAAAATGTTGAACTATAGTGAGTATTGTGTCATAATAGATAGTATATAAATCATTAATAGAATAGAAATAATATTTTTCTTACCTTTACAAGTAGTATTGGTTAGACATTTTTCGTCTCAATTGTACTTATCTCTCAAGTTTAGCTAGTTTTTATAAGCTCTGTTTTCGAATCAATAAAACAAATTTTAGAAGTGCATAAGACAAGATGGTGACCTTACTTACAGTCATCAGTAATCGCTATGTCTTGCTGGTACAGACTGTTTGTGCCGTTGGCTATTTACCAGTCAGTTTAATCAA
>BNJV01000831.1_pt1 | contig 10542 bp, 15 predicted proteins | sample 8540591 | NCBI WGS metagenome assembly BNJV01 (sample SAMD00202457, study PRJDB9452) | human saliva metagenome | host: Homo sapiens
TAAAGAACTTAATCAATTATTTCATATTCATTAAGTTCTCTATCATGACCGTTTCTCCACTTTAACTCTTTTCTATTTAGTACCTTCACAAATATTTCCAATCTTTTTATAATATTCTCATATTCCTCAAGAAAGGTAGTTAACTCTTTTTGTAATCTCAAAAAAATTCCGAATTAATTTGTTCTAGAGATGTTGATTCTGGCAAATTTAATTTTTGAAAAGTCATATCTTGCAAGCTTTCGACTGCTCACATCCTCACTCTTTAAATTGATAAGCACTTCCGCCATCTTATTTAAGTTGGCGATTTTTCATTAATTTGATTTAGTTTTTATATCTATCTCTGCTATTTCTTTTACTAACTCGTCTTTAATGTCTTGGTATTTCTTATCTGCTTCAGTTAATTCAATGAAGAGGTTAATCTCAGTAATCTTTTCCTGTAGACTCTTAACTGTAGGTCTTCTGTATGGTATTACTCGACTATCGTTGGTTAGCTGTCTTATCAATGTTCGTCCTTTGACATACTGATTCTTATCCGAATGTTCTTTGTTATATACAAAGTATGAGGTTGTCTCTCGGATATAGACTTTATATTTTTTCTGATTGTCTTCTTCAATAATATCTAGCTGATAATTAGGAATGAAAAATAAGACCGCTCTGTTTGACACCGAAAGCCACCTTGATATAGACGCCCTCATCAACTACCTTCTCTATTTGATGCTCTGCAAGTTCCACTTCAAATTCGTGAACGACATCTCGTTTTTTTCCTTAAATGTCTCAAAGGCTTCCTCAATCTCTTCAGTGGATACTTTATCCTTATCTCGTTCTTCTTGGAAAGCATGGTACTGTTCCTGTAAATTCTCTAATCCTTCTGAAGCAACGACTTCCTTATTTTTAAAATAATCTTGAAAAAATTTGACATCATATAATTTCTTATCACTTATTTTTTTATGATCCCAAACTTATCTTTTGATTATCTTCTTCCAGGATAAAAGTTACATTTTTTTGTTTTTAAATCAATGGTTAGATTCAATTCTTTTTGCTTTTTGTTATTAACTCTTCTAAAGAATTGACACGGTTCAACAAAAATTCTAAACGACTTTCAATCTCTTGCTTAGCAAAATGAATTCTAAAAAATTCTTCATCATATAGATCTCGTTTGCTGAGTTGGCGTCCTCGAATTGGTTTTATCATCGTTCTATCTGTCATCAAAAAAACGGCTATGCTTTTGACTAAAATCAATCTGAACATGCAACTGCTTTGCTTTCTCTAAAAAAATCATCAAACGATTTAGATTGCTGCATCAAAAAATAAAGACGTTGCTTTAATTCAAATTTATGACTAGACTGCCTATATTTTTGATAGTCACGGTAAGAAAAACTCTTCTCAATAATTTTCGCCCCAGCCACTTTAGAAATACGGTCTGAAATCATACGGAGATTTCGTTCTAAGGCATAGTTCCATATCAATTTTTTATCTGAATTGCGGTCAATAGCGTTGATTATGATGTGATTATGAACATGATCTTTGTCTGTATGAGTTGCTACGATAAACTTAAAACGACCTCCTGTCAATTCCATCATGGTCTCATAACCAATGCGGTTAATTTCTTCAGGTGTCAGATTATCTTCAGGAGAAAATGATTGAATGAGGTGATGAGCATGAATAGTTTGTTGGTGTTTTTCTTGTCGGTCGTTTCTGGATTCGTACAACTTGTCATTATTGGTGAAGTTGACATTGTACATCTCTACCATTTCTGCATGACTAGGGAAGTCCAAGTAATTGCTCATGCCAAAATCAGATACCAATTTCAAATTGTCCGTTTTATCAGGGTTGAGAATATACTTAATTAAACGCCTACGATATTTTTTTCCGTGCGTCGCAAAGTGTTTAGTAACTACCATGAAACTCCTTCAGTCTTTTCACCTCCACTTGAAATTCTTTGTCCACTTCCTTAATTAACTCTCCGACTCCTTTACACAATTCTTGTAATTGGTCCTGAGAAATCAGATGGCTTTGATTAATCGCACGCGCAATTTGATTTATGTTATTTCCAATCCGTCTCAATTCAAAAACTAACTGGTCATAAGTATCAGTGTTAATCGTGACAAATGACATATTGGGATTAAGCAAAACTTTTCTGGCATAGACTGAGAAATTTTGACAATTGCTCTTAGTAATCCGTTCATTCAATTGGTGTAATTCTGGATCAGTTAGAAATACTTTTTTGAGATTGGTACGATAGCGATAAACCATTACATCCTCCTAACCCATATTTTTTTCACGGAACTCATGACTGAGTGGCTGCACTTGATTCACTTCTGCAATCAATTCTTGAACGCAAGTCAATAAGATTGAGACATGCTCTTGAGTCACTTGATGATTTTCTCTTGCGACAACCAAAACTTCATACACATCTCGACTAATCTGTTCAAACTTTTGAGACTGCCAAAGGGAGAACCAACTTTCAAAAAAATTCTATCCTGATAATTCTTTTTCAATAAATTTTTGACGAAGAAATTCTGAGAAACTATCCACTTTTTTGTTCCCTCATCATTTCTTTTTATCTGTTTTTTTCTTCTTGTCTCGTAATTCTAAATTGCTTTCGAATTGACTTAATTTCTTGTCCCATTCTGATATCCCTTCAACATTCTACTTGTCTGACAGTGTAAGTCTACCTCACATTGTCAGTACGCTTCCCTAAAGACCTCACTTGCTTCTTGTTCGGTCTTTGCGAGCTCAGATATTGTGTCCACAATATCTCAAAAATCATATCGCCTGCTATTTCAAACCTTACGGTTCAAAAAAACAAACGATAGGAAAATGTGGTGGCACGCCCCCAAACCCCCAAGATAAATCTAAATTAAAAAAAGTATAACAAATACTTTTTGATAAAATTATCACAGAAAAAAAGAGCCCTATCGGACTCTTACAAATTAAAAACGATGTCTCTGATATTCATACTGCCTAATCCCACTACTATCTTTTGTTCATCTTGATAGAAAAAAACAAAGTAATGATCACGATTGTCTAAAGATTTGCTTTTTGTTTAATTTAAAATAATGTTTCTGAGACATAGCCATGGTGCGTAAAAATATCATCAGTGATAAATGTTAATGGTATATCTAAAGCAGAATACTTGTAAAAAAATCTGACTCAAACCTTAAATAAGAATCAGAAAAAAATAATCTAGCTGCAATTTATCATCATATAATTCTTTACGATTCATATAAATCTACCCCTTCTATCTGTATATCGAGAATATCTCCCCATCTTAATCGAAGAAAACCAGAGTCTGATTTTAATGGATATAGACTCTCTCCCAATCTCTTTAACAATACCCGATACTACTTTTCTTCTATTTGAGAGCTTACAAACAAAAGTTGCTGGGAATACATTCGTATAAAGTTGACGAACAAATAGAACTTTCTCTTCCATTGATAGGGAAATGGAGATATCTTCTCTATTTTTTTCTTCCCAAAGAGAACTGGAATGTTCTGATAAAAAGAATCCCATCCACTTAGCCATCCCACGGTCTTGATACTCTCTTGCAGACAAAAAAGGTAAATAAGAACGATTCATCATTTTAGTCCATCTAATCCTCCAGCTGAATGACCACCAATGAGTTTACTTCTTGCGATTGTTCTAGAAGCTTGATCCAGGGCATTCCCTTTCAATAGTGAAGTAAAACCAAATTCTGTTCGAATAGCATCGATTGCGGACTGGAGCCTTTCTTCTTTTTCTATTTTCTCAACATCATCAAATAATGAAATCAATCCAAATGAATCATCTACTAAACCTGAATAGCTCACGGCAACACTTCTGATAGCTCCTGAAGTATATTTAGTGTGAAATAACTTTAAAACATAGTTTGTCAGTAGTGCTGTTTGATTGGTTGGTTCAATCTTCATTTGAGTATGAATAGATCGTTTCTGTTCCACTTTAGAATACCCTAAGTGTATAGAAACTACAGTTGCTTTCTTACCAGCTCTTCTCAATCTAACCGCAACTTGTTCTGCCATCTCACGAAGTATGATCTCAATATCTCTTGGTTTGACATAATCTCTAGGTAAAACTTGAGAGTTCCCTATCCCTTTTGACTTTGGCTTATAAGGTTTATGAACATTACTTTCATCAATCCCATTAGCATGAAACCATAACTCTAAGCCCATGATACCAAGCTCTTTTTTAATCAAGTCAGGATTAGCTTGTGCCAATTCTTTAATCGAAAAGATTCCTAAACTATGTAATCTCTTCTCCATACGATTCCCAATTCCCCAGAAATCTGTCATTTTAGGGATAGACCATACTTTCTTTTCAACATCTTCATAGGACCAATTGGCTCTCATTGTCGGAGTCTTTTTAGCTTCATTATCTAGTGCTAACTTAGCTAATAAGGGATTGGCATTAGACATACCTACCGTTGAATAGATTCCTGTTTTTCTCCAAATCTTTTTTTGAATAGCAGCTGAGATAATGTCTAACTTATCTTTTCGACTAATACTTTTATCAGGCACAAAATAATTTAATGAACTGGTTAAATCGATAAATCCTTCATCAATTGAGTAGGGATAAATATCGTCTGGTGCTGCAAAATCTTGAAAGATTTTTTGAATCTCCATATTGACTGCAATATAAGTATCCATTCTCGGAGGAACAATCACTGTTGATTTTGCCCAGTCCTCTATATAACGGACATAGTCTATCGTTGTCGGCAAACCTTGTTTTCTAGCATTATAGTAAGAGAACTTTCTAGTCTTTACATCAAATGGTAAATCATAGGAACGTCCAACATTTGATTTCCCAAATACCTTCTTAAACATAGGAGAGGAAGCAAGGATTAACCCAGCAGAATTATCTGCTCGACTCATAACACAAAGTGAAGTCTTAAGCGGGTGTAAGCCTCTATCGACACACTCTACACTTGCGTAAAAAGATTTCATATCAATAAAGGCAATATCGCTTTTAGGTTCGAGACTATAATCAAACCAAGTCATACTCAGTCCTCTAAAGGCATAAAGTTTCCAACGATTTTCCCTATGATACGAGGATTCTCATCATAAGGCGCAAACTTATCTGAATAGTTCCGATTGAGTGAAACTAAACGTAGCCCATTTTCTTCACGATACACTTTCTTGATATAGGTTTGACCATCCCAATCTATGGCATAGATAGCTCCATCATAATCAAATCCTGTTTGCTTAATAAGGGCTACAGAACCATTTTCATATGTTGGTTCCATCGAATTACCAAACACCCATGATGCAAAGTCATAATCAAATTGGTGATTAAAGTAAACTGTATCGTAATTACCATCATCAAAATAAGCTGTTCCTGTACCAGCTGATAATTTTTCGTAGACCTTATAAGCAAAACGCTCAGGAATGTCTACAACCTTCGCATTCTGTTTGTTCAACAATTCTGTAGCATAATGAAGTGTCGCTTTTTGATTCTTTTCCGTTAGCTTGAGATAAGTTTCAACTATTTCATACTCTGATTCAAAATAGCAAGGGTCGACAGTTAAAATCTGGCTCAACTTACTTAGATTATTTTGATTCGGTTTTGTTTTACCTGATTCCCAATTAAAGTATGAGGCTCTACTGATTCCCCAAACTGGATGCAAGTTGTGATTGCGATAATCCTTGACTTTCTCTTTTTTTCTTTTTAATTTAGTAGGTGAAAACATTTGTTCTCCTTTTTGTAAGTTTATTAACTAACAAAAAGAATACCATAGCTTGCTGAAAAAAATCAAGAATTTAATAACCCTCCCATGTTCTAATTCCGAGAATACATTTGAAATAAAAAGAATGCTGACAAATCAACATTCTTATATATGTGAAAATCTTATTAACCGTTCCAAAAAAACTATTTTTATTACATATTTCCTTTATCTATTTGATACTTTATAGCAATTCTGGTAGCCTCAGAACGGTCAAATCTATTAGTATCGAAATAGTAGAAATATGGAACTGCATAACCCATAGGATACTTCTAATTGAGTTTCTTTTCTCCAATAATTTAACTAATTGATATGTGTACTTCTTGCAAAACATCGAATATAGAGAGCTGAATTGAGACTCAAATACAATTCCTTCTCTTTCAAACTCAGAAATAATGGCTTCAAAAATCATTCCCTAACATATTTCTTACTTCTTGTAATTTCATAACTTACTTCCTATCCTTCTTTTTCTTTCATTTTTATTAATTATATTTTTTTAAGAAATCATCGAATCATAATGTACTTTATCAAGTTTCTGAATGAGATTCATCAAAAATTTTGCATTCGCAATCACAGCATCTGAACGATAAGGCGTGTGCGAAAGCACATTTATAAAACTTAGTAACTCACCTAATTTCCTGCGATAGTTATTACTAAGTGGTTCACCAGTTGCTTTCATATAAAAATTCTTCAATTGCTGAATGATTACTACGTTGAGGTAATAGATTTGGCTTTTTTTAAAATATAAAAATTCTTCAAAAACTCTTCTCATGCTATTAGCAGTATGATATCTTTCGGCTTCAGTAAGCTCTTCTGAATAATTTTTTTCTACTTACCTCTATAATTTCTTTGAATAGTAGTTTATAAGGAGGTAAATTTTTCATGAATTTTTCCTAACCTCGCTCGTTTCTTTTTGTACACTTCAAATAACGAATAAACATTTTCATCATTCAAACGGTAGCCTAAGCTACTGAAATCATTCCAAGAATGAGTAAAGATAAAAAAACTTGTTGTTGGTCTTCTTCAAAAATCCTTTTTTTATAATTTCTAGTACATAAAAATCTATTCGATTCATCTAAACTAGATATCGGGTCATCAACAACAATTAACTCAATTGTTTCTTTTTATTTGTAATTGTTCTTTATCAGAATACAACTCAAAATAAAAAAATAACAAAGCTAATAGATTTTTCACCCTCACTAATATCATTTATTGACAAAAACAACATCGTGAAAATTATGCTGAAGATAATAATTTTTTTACCATGTAATTGTAAAGAGAATTGAATCCCTAAATCTTTCAATACTTCATTCAAAAACTCCGCAAAAATCGCTATACTCAGATAAACTTTTTATTTAAATTTTTCAATTTCAAGTCGTTTAATATTATTGGATCGTTCGATAGATATTAACTCCTTTTTCAGAATTTTCTATAGAATTAATGCTCTGTAAAAATATCAGTATCTTTTTATAGCTAAATAAATAGCCCCCTTAGTTAATGTTTCTATATTAGATAGGTCACTATTAATTCTATTTAATTTAGAACTACGAAGATTCTTTAAATTGAGATCTAGTTTGTTGACCTGATTTTTCAAATTTCTTTATACTATCAAGATTTACTGAATGAGTATTATTCATATCAGAAAGTTTTGTAATAATAATATTAATAATTTCTATGAGTCCCTGTTCACTCTCTATAGTATAGTAGTTATGTATTTCTTCCTCAGAGACTTCCAATATTCGTAAAAGAATTTGTGCTATTTTTTTGCTTCATTAAAGAGAGATAAATTATTTTTTTAACTTTTTCGAGTATGAGAGACAGTCGTTGAGTATCTTTTTGAACCTGATTTCGTTTATATTTTTTTCTACTCTTAATTTAATCTCCTCTATATTCAACTGACTATGACAAAATAAACACTCATGTTCATCTTGATGATGTATACTCAGTCCCTCTTCTATCCAATTAACAATTTTTAAAGCTGGGAATATCTTCAAAGCTTATAATTTTTTTGATAAACAAGTATCCAAAAATTCCAAATCCTCTGATGAAAGAGCTTTAATTTCTAAATTAGGAAGAACAATATTCTGAACCCTTTTCTAATTCCTTTTTCAAAGGGACTCGCTATCCCCTGAAAAAAATCTTTTATATTAGTAAGATTGGGATTGACTTTTTGGCATCTTCCAAATCGTTTTTCATAGCTAGAAATTACTTGTCTTAATGTAAAACTTGAGTTCTTTTTAGATATCCTTGCTTTTGCCTTTTTTTAGAATCGTGAATATCATTAATTTTCTGTCTAACAGTATCACTATCTTCCTTAATTGACATTTTTAAGCTGAATCGTATCTACGATTTCAGATTCTAGTTTAATAATCTTATTTTTGAATATCAGTGTCTTTTTCACCCAAAAAAAGCCTTTACCCCCTTTAATTCATTGTTTGAGTCTGTCAATAAGAGCTTATCCCGTACATAGTCTCTATTAAAAAAACGGTATCCATCTGAAGACGTCTCTGGAAAAGACCTATATTCATCAATAATCGCTCTGGCTAGTGAACTCTTTCCTCTACCATTGTGACCAAATACTAAATTTTTTTCGTTTAAAAAAATCATCAGGAATATCATAATTATCAAACGACTTTATCGTCAGTTTCTTAAGAGTTGAAATTATCATTGCTAAACCTCCATTACAATTTTTATTGTACCATATTTCATATGAATAGAAACATTTATATTATCAATAAAATTCTGCTAGCCTTACTTCCTCCTCTTCTTAAACTCCTCTATCCGTTTCTCTAATTTATCCGTCTTAAGTTGAGACTTGGCTTTATCGATACAGTCATCTATGCTTTCCACTTTTGGAAGTGGAACAACGGTAACGCTATCCTTAGTTGATACTGTTATAGTCAATTGAAACAAGAATAAGACAAAAGAGCCTCGAAAAAAAAGTATTACAACTTGGTAATACCTTTTTGAGGTGCTTTTTGATATGAGCCCATGTTTTTCTCAATAGGATTGTAGTCAGGTGAGTAGGGAGCAGGGAGGAAGGAGTAAAAGTTTATGTCCAAATTCTTCACATAAAAGCTCTAGCTTACCCATTCTATGGAATCTTGCATTATCCATAATAATAACTGAGGGTGTATTTAATGTTAGCAAGAGAAACTTCTGAAATCAAGTTTCAAAAAAGTCGCTCGTCATTGTCTCTTCGTAAGTCATTGGAGGCTAAATTTCAAGTTCAAGTTAGCCAGCAAGAAGAAATTCTCTGGGCGACTTGTAGTTCAAGCATTTTTTAGGATAGTTGTTGATCCACTTTTCGATGAAGGCGACTTCTTTGGGAGTCGTTTTTCTTAGTTCCTTTAGGTAACCATCTCCGAATGAGCCTGTTGTGATTCTCATTAGTTCCCCTTTCCCAAGAGGCATAGGGGTGCGCATAATAGAGGTGCTCCTCAGAAAACACATCAGACAAGCGGTTGAATTCCGTTCCATTGTCTGCCGTAATGGACAGAATCTTGTGTTGTTTTAAGATGAGTTTTAGAGCCTGATTGACCGACTCAGCGCTTTTATTTGGAATTAATCGGATGATTTAATGCCTAGTCCTTCGATCAGTTAAGACTAGTAAACAATAGTTTTTCGCTCTTGTAAGCAGAACCGTATCAATCTCATAATGCCCATTTTCCAATCGCAGATTAATAGCTTCAGGCCTCTGTTCGATAGATTGACCAGCGAGTTTAAAAATTGGTGCTAGCTTGTTTCTTAACAGATTTTTCCTTTTTCTAGGATAGAGCAGATCCTGTTTGGTTAACCCCAATTTTCCATGATGAATCCAGTAGTAGATGCTAGAAATGCCCACGTTAACCCCTTTAGCCTTGACCATCATTTCAGGAGAAAACTTTTGATTATGATAGTGGAGAATCTTTTCCTTTAGTTCCTTGGTTAAGCTTGATTTCTTGACCGAGCGCTTGCGATTGCTTTCATAAGCTTGTTGAGCATAGTCGGCCGAATAAACCTTTTTGAAGCGCCCTTTTCCAAGACATTGTAGAATTATCCCGCGCTTGATTTCAGTGTGGATAGTTTGAGGAGCTTTTTCCAAGTAGAGAGCAATTTCTCTATTTGATTTTTCCTTCCTTTTTCCATCGTTCGATTAAGCGACGGCTATCGATTGTCAAATGTTTGCCTTTTTGTAGTACAATGATTTTGCATCTCTGTGCCTTTCTTGTGTTTGTGGTTGAACAACAAGTATAACACAGAGGTGTTTTCTTATGCCTATAAGAGCTTTCATTTGACAATAGGAACCCTTGAAGCTGTTTCGTCAGCTAAACCAAGGCTAGTCTTAGCCTTGGCTCGCCAACCTAACAGCATCAAGCCTCTTATCAAACGAAATCGAGGACTAGCTATAAGCTAGTTGAAACATCTAATTTTTAGGAGGGCTGGGTGGCTAATTTCATTATAGAACTTTCAATACGAAATTCTACTATAATTCCTACTTCTTCTTCTGAGTCAAAAAAATATTATTAGAAGTGCTTCGATTTAATACTTCAACTTGCTTGTTAATAAATTTTCTAGCTTGTTCAAAGTCAGGCGTGATATAGAAACCAGGTCCAAAGTCTAGCTCACTTCCTAAATTAAATTTAACATCGATTCCTTTTTTTAAGGATTCTAAATGTCTCAATAATGTAGCATGAAACCACTGCGTCTGACCTAGTTGCTTTTCCTGCTTGGTAGTCAACTCCAAAATATTTACTTCCTTCTCTAGTCTATACTAAAAAGTATAACACAAGACTTTATTCAAGTAAAAAGAAAATTTTATAAAACTATTCACTTCCTTCCGTCTT